>Ga0181520_10004658_pt1 | contig 22717 bp, 22 predicted proteins | sample PEATcosm2014_Bin_29_FD_132451 | JGI IMG/M metagenome (GOLD analysis project Ga0181520, IMG submission 132451) | Peatland microbial communities from MTU Mesocosm Facility, Houghton, MI, USA - PEATcosm2014_Bin02_30_metaG | ecosystem: Environmental > Terrestrial > Soil > Wetlands > Peat | place...
CCGCCGTGAAGTTGTCCCTGGCGTCGATGCTCGCCGCGAGGGTGCGGAGGATGGAGCGGAACTGGCGCTCCCTGTCCTCGGTCAATAGCGCGTTGTGGACGCTGATGCCGATTTCGGGGGCGATGCCCATGAGGAGGTTTATGTCGCTCTCGAGGAGAGGCCTCTTGCTCTCGATATTGTCGACGGCCAGCACCCCGAGGCACTCGTCTTCATAGAGTATCGGGCAGCAGATGAAGGCCTTCGATCCGATCTTCCTGAGGAACTCGAGGCTGTGCCGCGAGAGGTCGCCCTCGATCGCCTCGACGTCGTTGACGAGGAAGGGCCTGCGCTCCCGGTAGCAGAGGACGAAGACCCCCTTCGACTCGGGCTTGTCCAGGTGGAAGCTGGCGCTCTTGATCTCGTCGATGAGGGTCTGGGCGTAGCCGAACCCGGCGCTGAATTCCAGGTTGCTCCTGTCCTCGCCCACGAGGAGGATGAGGCCCCGGTCGTAGTCGAGCCGCTTGCGCAGGATGTCGATGACCTGGGAGAACATCGTGCCGATCTGATTGTACTTGCTGATGATGTGGCCGATTTCGTTGATCATGAGGGCGTGATTGTAATTGCGGTCGCCCTGCTCGAAGAATTTCTCCGTGGTGGAGCGGAGGTTCTCGATGGCCGAGTTGAGCTCGCGCTTCTCGAGGTATTCGCCGACGAAGGCCATGGCCAATACCGAGAACGCGGCCAGGCCCGCGAGCTGGAAAAGCAAGGGGCCTCGAAGGATGAGGCCGTAGGCCGCCAGGGCCGATGTCGCGGCGAGCGAGAAGACGTTTCGGATCCTCTTCCACATCGCCGCCTTGGATTCCCGCCATGAGATGCGGTACCTGCAGACCTTGCCCCCCTTGAATATGCACTCCGGATGCTCGATCTTGGGGATCCGGTAGTTGAAGCCCGAGACGATGGCCTCGAAGTAGCCGATCCTGTTCTCGCACTGATAGGGCCTCTCGGTCACGCCGCTCACGGGAGTCACGGTAATCTCCATTTCCGTGCTGCCGATCCTCCGAGACGCGAATTCCGACGATCTGGTCAGGCTCCCGGCTATCTTGCTTATGGCCTCGAATACCTTGGCGGGCCCCGCCAGCCCGAGGACGTAACGGGACATGATGCCGAGTCCCTCGGGCGAGGCATTGTAACGTCCCGCCTCGCGTGCGATGCCGGGGTTGCCGGTCATCCTGACGAGGCGCTCGTAGAATCGATCTACCTGAGTCTGGTTGAACCAGTGCCCGTCGTCGTCGACTTGGTACGGCTCCATTCCCGCGTAGGCGAGCAGCTGCGCGACGTCCACGTAGCCGTACCTGGACTTGATGAGCCTCAGGAACGTGATGATTATATTGCTGTTGTATAGAGGCGGACCTTCATCCGTCGCTATGCTGTCCGTCGTCGGCATCACGACAAGTCCTCCTGAAGGTATTGTTTAAGGAACTGAAATAGCCGTCCGAGCGATCCGTATCCAGGACCCATAGCGTATATTCCTTTTCGTAGGGAACCGCGTTTCGGTCGAGGTAGCCGGCGGGATAAGCCAGGATCGGGACCTCCTCGGCGCAGAATCGGCTGAGCATGGTCCGGAGACCGGAGAAGAGGGTCTCCGGCCGCAGCCTTTCACCGTCCAGGACGAAGAGATGGACGCAGTTGGTCAGGCTCGACAGGTTGAGCCCGAGGTCGGACTGGGTAAGGGCCATCACCGCCGCGAGTCTTCCTTCGTGCCTCAGGCTGAAGACGTAGCGCTCCAGCCTGAAGCCTTGGCGGGCGTACTCCTCATCCAGCTCGGCGTCCGCCGCCCCGGCCGAGGTCAGGTTGAGGGCATCGAGCGCGAGACCTCCCGATGCGCACTCGTAGAAGCGCCGAAGCTCGGCGAAGTCTTCCGCGCGGGCCGGAAAGAGCTGGAACGAGGACTCTTCATCCTTCGCTTCGCTCGACAGGCGAAAGTACGCGAAGGAATCGAGCGAAGAGCCTTTCGGGTCCGCCATGTCGCGCACGACGCCGCCGAACACCCTGCTGGGGAATCTATTCTCCTTGCGATAATAGCACATGAGGTAGTCCATGTGAGCGGAAGGATGGAGATGGAAATCGTTGGTGTAGCGCCCGGCCTGGTCGAGGACCTCGACGCCCGCCATCCCGTGGCCGTCGTGCAGGGCGGCGTGATGATGGAGCATCCATGAGTTCGAATAGCAGCGGATCATGGACATATGTCCCAATATCCGCCCCTTGTCCTCGATGATGAAATGGCGCGCTATGGAAGGACTGCCCAGGTAGAGTTTCTCGTAGGTGCGCTTGAATTCCTCCTTGCGCGCCTCGATGGTCAGGTACTTGGAGGGATAGATGAAACCCGTATCGAAGAAGAATCGCCAGAGCTCTTCCATGTCGACGCCGCCGCAGACCCGCAGCTTGCCGTCGGCGGACTGATGAAGGAAGGCCGAGAGCCTCGCTTGGTCCGCGATATCCATATCGAGGAAGACGATGCCGCAGCTGACCGCGTTCTCCTCGCTTCCTTCGCCCGGCGCATGGCGGTAGAGGACTTGGGCGCGGCATTTGAGGACGAACTGATTCGCGATCTCGACGACGATCTCGGGAATGACCATGCCCGGGAGGAGGACCGAGCGGTCGAAGAACTCCTCCACGCGGAGCCCCGTCCCGGAAATGTCCTCGACCTGCAGGTGGACCCGCTTGCCCGTGAAGGGATGATGGAAAAACGCCGCCGGAGCGGGCGCCAGGACGTAGCGCTGACTCCGAAATTCCCTGGGCTTGTATCTCCGCACGCCGTCGAAATTGGGAGTGAGGACCAGACATCGCCGGTCGAGACCTTTGTCCGCGCGCGCGACGGCGCACTCGCCGGAAAACAGAAGGGTCGCGCCTTTCGAGATCAAGACGCTGACGGGGACGACGGGATTGATCCAGCGAAGCGATCCGCCGGGCGGGGCTTCGAGCTCGACTCTGAGGGAAAATGCGTTGAAATCGACAAGCCGCCCTTCGAAGCCCAGGCCGGCTTGGATGATCTTCGCATCGATGCTTTCACAGAGATGGCGCTCCACTTTCCTCGAGATCTTCTCGTTGCCTGATTCCGGTATCCGGAAGGTAATCCCCTCGGAATCGAGGCGCCTCACTTCGGCTTTTACGGTCACTTGACTATGGCCGTCGCTCACCATGAAGCCTTCGCAGGCATATGATTCCAGGCGACCCAAGGATATACCCGGCGGGACCCACAGGCAATCGAGGATTTCGTCGAGGCAAGGGCGGGGGAAAGCTCGGAAATATACTCGATCGCCGTGCTCGAGGTGCCTGAAACTGGCGGATATTGTGCCCTCGTAGAAGTTTATATAGTTGAGGAGCTTGAGGATGTCCCTGCGCCGGACTCTCTTCTCCCCTGCGCCCGAAAGCGACGCGGAGGGCTCGGCATGCTCGCGGGGCAGGCTCGGGGGGGCGGCCGGGTTCAGGATATCGTCATTCATCGTGTTCGCTTAAGGATTTATCGGCTCTTTTCGGGGAGAAGCGTACTACTCTCGGAGCGAAGATCGAGAGAAAGGGACGGAGCCGCGGACCCGCGCAGGCTCGACGATCGAAGCCGATAGTGGCATATTTGCGTAATGGGCCTGAACACACTCAGCATCCACGACAAAGCCTTGCGGATCAACATCGATGCGGCCCGCTACGGAGTCTTCGCCGAGATCGGAGCCGGCCAGGAAGTGGCCCGCTGGTTCTTCCAGGTCGGCGGCGCCGCCGGCACCGTCGCCAAGACCATCTCCGCCTACGATATGACGGTTTCGGACGCGGTGTACGGCCCGAGCAGGCGCTACGTCAGCAGAGAGCGCCTCCAGTCGATGCTGGACCACGAATGGTCACTCCTCCTGGAACGGCTGGACGGCGCGCGCGGCGGCGATACGAGGTTCTTCGTCTTCGCGGACACGGTCGCGGCGCGGAGCTATTCGCGCCAGGACGAGGGGCAGGGCTGGCTCGGGATCAGGTTCCAGACCGAGCCGCGCGCGCGGCCCTCGGAGATCATCATCCATGCCCGCATGTGGGATCAGGAGAACACGCGCCAGCAGGAAGCCCTGGGAGTGCTCGGGGTGAATCTCATCCACGGCGCCTTCTACGATTACGCGCGACCCGAGGCGCTCATCGGCGCCCTCATGGACGAGCTGACCCGCGACCGCCTGGAAGTGGACATGATCAAGCTCTCCGGCCTCGCCTTCGACGCGCTCGACCACCGGCTGATGACCCTCCAGCTCGTCCAGCAGCGGCTGACCAATGCCGCGCTCTTCGCTCCCGACGGGGAAGCGGTGGAGCCGGCCGAGCTGCTCCATCGCTCCCCCGTCCTGATCGAGCGGGGGAGCTTCCGGCCCATTACCCGAGTGGGCCTCGACATGCTGGAGCGCTCGCGGGAGCTGATGGAAAACGAGCCGGACATGGCCGGGCGTGAGCCCGTCGTGCTCATGGAGATGACGCTGCGCAATCTCCTCTCCAGGGGGGAGGGAGTCGATCACGCGGACTTCCTCGCGCGCGCGGACACCCTCCGCTCCCTGGGGCACACCGTGATGATCTCCAACTACTCGCGCTTCCACAACGTGACCACCTACCTGCGCCGCTATACCCGCGAGCGCATCGGGATGGTCATGGGCCTGCCCACCCTCGCCCAGATACTCGAGGAGAAATACTATACCGATCTCGACGGAGGAATCCTGGAGGCCCTGGGACGGCTCTTGGGCGGCGGACCGGTCCGCCTGTACGTCTACCCCTGGAAGATGGCGGAGAACGGAGAGACCCTGACCGCGGAGGACCTCGCGATGCCCGAGCCTATGCGCCACCTTTACCAGCACCTGATGCGGAACCGGTACATTGTCGGCATCGCCGCCACGCCCGGCCTCGATCTTGCGACCCTGCCGCACGAGGTGCTCACGCGGCTGGAGTCGGCCGACCCCTCCTGGGAAGATCTCGTCCCGCGCGAGGTCGTCGAGGTCGTCAAGGATCGTCGGCTCTTCGGCTACGGCGGCGATGCGGCGCGGTCCGGCGCCGTCTCGGCGGCTTCCGGCTCTTGAGTTGTGTCGTCGCAATAAAGTAAACCAACTGTCGCAACAAAAAAAACCAACTGTCGCAACAAAGCAAACCAACTGTCGCAACAAAGCAAACCAACTGTCGCAACAAACATTTTCAATCTATGGAACAAACATTTACAATCGTCGGAACAAATGTTTATAATCGATGGAACAAATGTTTGTAATCGTCAAAATAAAAATAGTCAACTGTCGCTTGAGTCGTTTCAATCTGCGAAATAGAAGTTTTTCGGTCATATATGAAGGTCGGAAAGGAATTCCGATGCTGGTTCTGCGCCCGTGACGTACAGGAGCTGTAGTACTCCACGCGATTGTGATACTCCTCGCGAAACCGCGGGCGCACCTCGACATGGTAGTCTGGAGTGATTGTCAGATAGCCAGTAGCGAAGAGCTTGTGCAGATCCGATCGAAGCAGCATTCCACTTGATCCCAAATCCTCGCTCCGATTGCGGGTTCGGTTGAATATTCTTTCCCGGTGACTATCCGTCCGCTCCAATCCTCTGGTTGCTCGAATTGCTCCTGATCAGTGAAGAAGATCGGATCAGTCAGGACTAGGCACCCTACGACCGATAGCGGATACGCACTCAGCGGCAATGGTTGTATATGGAGAAAAGACCGAAACTTAACATCAGCAGGCTTCCTGTCTTGTCTCGAAGAAACGAATACCAGTCGGTGTCCGTCAACCCGATATAGTATTCCATTTTTCCTCCCGAAGGCGGTACGGCTCGAGGTACAGGGATATGAGATCCTCATACAATGCGGCCTTCCGCCGCGTCCCGGCGGTTCAAGGACTAGCTCGGCCGGGCGTCCTCTATGCGGATGCCGAAGCACTCGACCAGGGACAGGACCTCCGGAACGCTGAACGTGGCCTTGGCGATCTTGTTGGCCCTCGGATCTATCGCGTAGCCGCGGGCTCCGCGAAAGGAGGCCTTCTCGAGGTCGCAGGCATGGAAGAGAGTCTCCGAGAAGAATGACCCGTCGAAATCGGCCTCGACGAGGAACACGTTCTGGAAATCGCAGCCTCGTATATCGCAGCCCTTGAATTTGGAGCCTTTCATCTTGAGATCGCTGAAATTGCAGTTCAGGACGTGGCATCGATCGAACTCGATATCGAAAACCAGCTGATCGCAGGCATAGAAATTGATCCCGACGACCTTGCATTCCTCGAAGACGGCGCCGGCGAACCTCGCGCCCCCGACTACGGGGTTGGAGAAGTTGCATCCGACGAAACGACAGTCCTCGAAACGGCAGCCGGAGAGATCGGCCTCGGTGAAGTCGCAGCTCTCGAGGCGACAGGCCCAGAATTCCTTCCCCGCGAGCCCGCCCTCGGGCAGATTTCCCCCGCGCAGCGTCTCCTCCTCGTAGGAATCGGCATCGAACGAATCCATGCCCGTAGGCTAGCATGCTACCTGCCCCGGCGCCAAGGACAAGACGTTTCCCCGGCCCGCTCAGTCCTCCGTCTGAAAGCCTCTATCCAATAGCTGAAGGCGTATGGCGCTCCCGAGTCCTTTGGTCGCCGCCAAGGTCGCCCAGCGCGATCCCGCGTCCTCCGGGAGCCCGGCCTTTTCGTAGGCCGCCGCGGCTTGGGCGAGGCAATTGCCCGCGAAAACCGGATCCTTCGACGCTGCCACAATGCCTGCGGCCGCATCGAAATCCGCGGCACCCTGCGCGGCGCGACCGAATACGTCGTTCGGCACGGCGCTCGAGACGTTCCCGCGACAGACGAGGACCGCCAGGTGGTCCTCCGCCCGCGCCGAGGCGGCCACTGCGGCATCCAGATCGAGGTAGGCTTCGGTCACCAGGCGCGTCTTTTTGCCGAGCCCGGCGGCTTTCCCCGCGCTCATGGCGACGAGGGCTCCGCGATACGCCAGGGCGACCGGGTCGCCCGGCTTCGCGGCCAAGTCGACTTTTATCGCGTCGAGACACCTCGCCTCGAGCCCCAGATGAAAGAGCTCTCCGATCATGGCTGCGTCCGCGGGCGATGGAGGCGGCAGCGCCTCGCGCCGAAGAAGGAGAATGCCCCCTCGATCGCGGCCTTCGAGGAGGTCCCGCAAGCCGAGCCGATCAGGGCGTATGCGCCCGCGACGCCGAGGCGAAGGACACTCTCCCCCTGCGCAAGGGCCACCGCTACGGCGAGGAGCTCGGAGAGAAGGGCCCGTCGGGCCGGGTCGCAGACGAGCCTCAATCGCAAACCGCGATGGCGGCCACCGGTATTGTTTTCCATACTGGCAATGGCTGATCATAGAACAAAGGAAGGAATCTGCATATTCCTGAAATACGATGTTGCCGATCCTGTCCTATACCGCAAAGGTTCGGACTTTGGGACGGCAACAACGGAGCCGCGACGGGAACGTTAATATAGCGCGCAGATGCCGATCGCCCAGGCGCAGCCCCATATGATCCCCCCGACGACCTCGGCAGGGCTGTGACCCTCGAATTGGGGCGGCGCCTCGGAGCGTGTCATGGAAGCGCGCTCGAGCATCATGTCGATCTCGCGGTCGTCGAGGGCGACGACCCTGCGCATCTTCAGGATGTCGTATATCAGGATGCCCGCGACGACGAGCGCGACGGCGAAGAGGCTCGAGCGAAATCCTTCGACGATGCCTATCGACAGCGTGCAAGCTACGATGAAGGCAGTGTGGGAGGAGGGCCAGCCGCCATAGTCGGCGACCTTGCGGAGATCGGGCGGCTTGCCTTTGGCGAGCGGCTTTAAGACCTTGAATACTTGCGAGCTCGCCATCGCCGAGAGGGCGGCGACGAGGGGCGGATTGAGGAGCATCTCCCAGAAGCGGAAATCTTTCATGCCTTAGGAGGGTAGCGTCCGGAGAGACGATCGGCAAGCGGCCCGATTCAGTTGCCCGCTCGCTTGAGATTCCGGTCCAGGAATGCGAGGACCTTCTTCCACGCGTCGGCTGCCGGTCCCGGCAGGTCGACCCGGTCGTCCTTCACGAAGGCGTGGCCGACTCCAGGATAGACCGCCTCCGTATACGGGACGCCGCGGTCCGCCAGCAGCTTGGCGAAGACCGCTCTTTGCGCGGCCGAAATCGACGGGTCGAGCTCGCCGTAGACGCCGAGGAAGTGGTGCGAGCCGTCGAGGACTCCAAGCGCCTCGGGCGTCGTCAGGAGCCCCGAGCCGTAAAGCTCTACGGTCGACTTCACCTCCGGATTGCGCGCCGCCTCGAACAGGGCTTGGCGGCCGCCGAAGCAGAACCCGACGCAGCCAAGGCGAGCGCGGTCGGCCTCCGGCCGTCGGGCCAGCCACGACAGCGCCGCGTCGGCGACCATGCCGTACTCTCCGAAGCGCTTCGCCGACGCGAGATCGGCGGCCTCTTGGGCGCTGGGCGCGAAGCTGCCGCGGTACAGGTCTACCGCCAGCACCAGATAGCCTTCCGCGCCGAGGCGGTCGGCCAGGCCGGCGATGTTCCGGCTCAAGCCCCACCACTCGTGGATGAGGAGGATGGCCGGAAAGGGAGGCTTAGCCTTGGGAACGACCAGATAGCCGGGGATGTTCTTTCCTTCGGGAGCCCGGATGCTGACGTTGGGACTCGCAGCCGTCTCCGTCTGGGCCGAAAGAGGCACGATCAAGGTGGCCACTAGCATCGCAGCGACGAGGATGCGCGAAGCTTTCATGCTAGCTCCCGAGCGCTTCTCGCTCAGCGGGACCGACCTGCAGGTTCTCGACACCGTCTTTAGTCCACGCCGCAGGACCCGGAGCCGCACCTGCCCAGGTCGCAGCCCTGCCCGCCGGAGTGGCAGGAGGGGAGGGCGCCGGAAGGACGCGCGGCGTGGGAGGCGAAGAGACTCGGTTTCTTCTTTAATTTCTCGCCGCCGCAACCGGGGCAGCTGATCTTCGTGTCGGATCGCACGAGAAGCTCGAACGACGTGCCGCAGGTCTCGCAACCATACTCGAAAATCGGCATGTACTACCTCCGGCGAGTTTCGTCTCGAGGCCAGCCTAGCTCGGGCGAGGCGGCCGAATCAAGGTGTCGGTAGCGTTCCCTCTTGACGATGCTCTCATAAGAGATAATATTAGGCGCGGGTTATAGGACGGAGGACCTATCCGAACCTACTGGCCGAATCTCTCTCCGCTCTCTTCGACGGCCTATCATCCACCTGAATTGCTCGTGGGTCGCTTGTTGGTTCCGGGAGAGGGAACCGTGTTCGCGGATCGGAGTCGCGTGAATCGACGGGCGCAAGCCGGATTCTCCAAGGGAGAGATGAAGTGGGCGTAGACTGCGAAGATCCGCTCATAGCCATCGTTCAGATGGAGAAGCGGCTATCGGAAATTACCGATATCTGCTTCGATTTCTTTCTTCCCGAGTTCGAAGTCATAAACCCGGCCGACTACTCTCCGATCTGCCAGATGCTGCATACCACAGAGGCAGGGAAGGCAGCTTGCCAGAGATGCACTCAATATGCCATCGATAAGGCATTGCGGGGAGGCGCGCCCGTTATCGCGAAATGCCATATCGGTCTCATCGACGTCTACGTGCCTCTGATAAAGGACGGCAGAAACGTCGGGATACTGGTCTGCGGCCAGTTCCTCTTCACCAAGCCTTCGAGGGAGACATACTCGGAGATGCGGAGGCAGTTTTCCACTCTCGGCCTCTATCTGGAAGAAGAAGCGATGCAGAGATTCTCCGTCAATATTTTCCCCGAAAAGAAAGTCAAGGCTCTCACGGCCATGATGACTGGGTTCGGGGCGTTTCTCTCGGCCGCCGAGCGCCAGTTCGAGCGTGCCATGATGGAAAGCTCGATGAAGCCGCTTGATCGCGCCAAAGCATACATCGACATACATTATTCAGAGGATTTGACCATCGAGTCCGTGTCCGCGTGCTGCAACATCAGCTCTTCCCGGTTGTCGCACCTCTTCAAGAGCGCGCTCGGGCTTACTTTCACGAAATACCTGAATGGGTTCAGGCTGGAAAAGGCAAGGAATCTGATCGTCGGAACCGAGCTCCCCGTAAGCAGGATAGCGGAACAGGTGGGGTTCATATCGACGAGCCATTTCAATCACCTTTTCAGAGGAGCCTTTCTCGCCACTCCGTCGAGCTTAAGAGAGCAGAATCGGACAATATGACAGCATTCCCGAGAAAGCGCATTCCCCGATGACGCTGTAGGCTTCTCCAAGATCAACCCTTGGAAGGAGCCTCCCTGTGGCATCGGCAAGACCGAAGATCGCGGTATTTGGATGCGCCTATGGCGGCTACAATCTCGGCGAGGAACTTGCGCCCGCCAAGATCGCCGAATTCAAGGAAAGACTCTCCCGGCTCGAAGTCTCGGCGGTTTTCCATGAGCAGGCCGCCTTGGACGTTCGCTCGATGCGCGAATGCGGCGAGTCATTCTCCGCCCAGCCGGGCATCGATTGCGTCTTGTGCATCGTTACGACCTTCGTCCCCGACCACTTCGTAGTCAGCTTCCTCGACGCATGCGACAAGCCGATCTTCCTCTGGGCAGTGGAGCGCGAGATGCGGTGCATCTCGGTCGTCTGCGGCCCGTTGATAACCGCAACCCTGTACGAATTGGGCAAGAAATACATGTTGGTAGGGGCGGACATCGGCGACGATGAGTCGGAGCGGGAGCTGCTGGCGTTCTCCCGCGCCGCCATGGCGCTGAGGGCCATGAAGGAAGCCCGCGTAGGGTACATCGGCGGCAAGAACAACATCATGTTCAACATGACCGCCGACGACTTCGCCATCAAGCGGACCCTGGGAACGACGATCGACGTGATTCCTCTCGAAGAGTTCTATGACCTCGCGAGAAGCGTTCCGCGGGACGAGGCGCTCGCGGAGTGGCGGGAAGTGGTGAAGAAAGTGGGTGCGTGCAGCGTCGCGGAGGAGTCGGCGATAGAGTCTACGTCCAATTTCCTGGCGGCAAGAGCGCTGGTCGAGAAGTATTCGCTCGACGCGATCTCCATCAACTGCTTCCCTTATCTCAAGTCGCGCATATGCCTCGCCGTATCGCTCTTGAGCGATATGAACGTGGCGAGCGCCTGCGAGGGCGATCTCTATTCCACGATATTGATGCTGCTCCTAGGCACGCTCACCGAGACCCCGTCGTTCAACGGCGACTTTCTCCGTCTCTATCCCGAAAATCAGGAAGTGCTCTTCTCTCACTGCGGATCCGGGGCCTTCGGTCTTTCGGATTGCAGGGAGCGCATCTCCCTGCAAAAATCGATAGAGACCAATGACGGCGTCGCCGTCGTGTATCCGACGAGACGATCCGAGCACGTGACGCTCCTCAACCTCATAGGCACCGGGAACAGGCTGCGACTCGCCATGCTTCATGGCCGCGGGATGGACACCGACCTCGAATACGAAGGCACGCCGATGCGCGTTCGCTTCGAAGTCCCCACGAAAACGATATTGAGAAGCATCGTCGAGGCGGGCGCCGGTCATCATTGGAACGGGACGCTTCATGACGTGCGAGCGGAAATCGAGCTTTTGTCCGGATGGACATCGATTCCCCTGAGCAAGCTTGGCTAGGAGGATGGAATGAGCCCGGTATCGGTGAATGCGGTGGGAAGGCCGAGGGTCGGCCTCCTGCTTACGGGGCACAAAGTCTATTGGAGCCAGTTTCCCGATCTCAAAATGATGGGATCCAGGATGACGGAGAGACTTCTCGCGCACCTCGAAAAGGCAGGCGAGGTCTTCTCGATAGGCCTCGTGGACAGCATCGAGCTCTCCAGGGAGGCCGGCGAGCATTTCAGGGACTCGGATATCGACATCCTGGTAATATTCCCGCTCGGCTATACGACCGGCATGATGATAGCGCCGGCCGTAAAGGACCTAGAGGTGCCGATCCGGATCCTGAACGCGCACGAGGATTCCAGCTACGACTACGCCTCGTCCGACACTGCGACCTACCTCCACCATGAAGGGCCTTGTTGCGTCCCCGAGTATTCCGTGACGCTCGCGACGCTCGGGAAAACCTTCAAAGTCATCAGCGGTCACTTCGCGATGCCGTCGATGTGGCAAGAACTCGAACGTGAAGCCCGCGGTGCGGCCGCCGCGAGAGCCTTCCGCGAGCTCAACTTCGGCGTGCTGGGCGCGACCTACACCAATATGACCGACATGCCGATCGACGAGCATCGATTGCTGGCCGCGACCGGAAAAATGCTCCTGAGACCGGAGATCGAGGAAGTCGAGGAAGCGTACAGGCGGGTTACCGACGGCCAGCTCGAGGACATGTACCGGCAGTTCAGGGACTTCTACGAGGTCGACGATTCCGTCACCAACGATCATCTGCAACAATCGGCGAGGATAGCCGTGGCCTTCGACGAGGTGATCCGCAAGCACGACATCGGGGCCTTCGGCTACTACTGGTGGGGCGAGAAGGAATCCGTAACGCAGCTTCGCTCGGAATCGGCCCTCGCGGTCTCGCGTCTCGCCGCCTTGGGGATGCCCGGCGTGACCGAAGGCGACGTCAAGACGGCGATGGCGATGAAGATCCTGGATCTCCTGGGCGGGGGGGGCATGTTCCTGGAATTCTTCTCGATGGATTTCGACGAGAACTTCATCATGATGGGTCACGACGGCCCCAGCAACATAAAGCTAGCAAAGGGCAAGCCGAAGCTGCAGCACCTGGAAGTCCATCACGGGAAGACCGGGCATGGGATCGGCATCGACTTCGTCATGGGGAAGGGCCCCTGCACCCTCTTGAACTTGAGTCAGGCCGCCGGCGAGGGAACTTTCAAGCTCATCTATTCCGTAGCGGAGATCATCGACGGACCTACCCTGAGCATCGGCAACCCCAATTGCCGCGTACGGGTCGCCAAACCGATCCCGGTCTTCTTCAACGACTGGTGCCAGCAATACCCCTCGCATCACGTCGCATTGGGCCGGGGCGACTTCTCCTCCGAGATCGAAGTGTTCGCGGAGAAAATGAGGTTCTCTTGCGTTCGGATATGATGGGAGCATGGGGATGCGGGTCGCGAGGTTCGTAAGGCTGAAAAGGGACAAGATCGACGATTACCTGGAATGTCACAAGAGCGTCCCGGAGGCCGTGATCAGGGAGTTGAAGAAAGCGGGGATCTCGAATTTCTCGATATATATCCAGGATGACGCGCTCTTCTCCTACATGGAGACGAAGGGGCCCGCTGAAGAGGTCGACTTCGCCCAATACCTCAGGAACCCGGAGTGCAAGAAGTGGGAGGAATTGATGAAGACATTCCAGACAGGAGACGGAAATCCCGACGAGGGGATTCGCTGGGTCCCCTCGAGGGAAGTATTCCACATGGATTAAAAAGTAAGCGCGAGTTTCGCGCGGCGAAAGGATAGAAGAGGGGGATGAAGATGAGAGGGAAGTCGGTATGCGTATGGGCGAGCGCAGCGCTCATCGTCCTGGGGGCAGTCGGCAGCGCCCAGGCCGCGAAGAAGTACACGGTGGCCTACGTCGAGATCGTGATGAACGACTGGACCCAGGCCTACTGGGAGGCCGGAAAGGCGAAGGCCGAGTCGCTGGGCATGGAGGCGATCAACCTGGATCCGAACAACGACGTGCAGAAGCAGATCGACCTCGTCAAGTCTGCGATAGCGAAGAAGGTGGACCTGATTCTCATCCAGCCGGTCGACTCGGTCTCGCTCAAGCCGGTACTCCTCGAGGCGGCGGGCAAGGGGATCATCGTGTATGACCACTTCGCGCCGGATCCGTCGGTCGGGCTGAAGCACGACAACATCAAATTCGCGACCTTCGGGCAGGCGGAGGCCGGGGAGATGGCCGGAAAGGGCATGATCCAGGCGCTCGGCGGGAAGGGCAAGGTAGCGATCATCACGGGAACGGCGGGGGCGGACAATGCCAGGCTGAGGTCCGAGGGCTTCAAGAAGGCGATAGCGGGAACGGGGATCCAGGTCGTGGCCGAGATCGCGGCCGATTGGGACAGGGCGAAGGCGATGTCGGTCGCGGAGGACCTGTTGACCAAGTATCCCGATCTTGCGGGGATCTATTCGCACGATGACGGGATGGCCATAGGCATCTGCGAGGCCATCAAGCAGGCGGGCAAGAGCGGCCAGATCGCGGTGACTTCTTGCAGCGGCAACGAAGGCGGCATAATGCGGATCAAGTCGGGGGAGATGTACAGCACCTCGGACGTGCCGACCAAGTGGTTCGCGGAGGCGCCGGTGCAGGCTTTCTATGACTGGAAGACGAATAAGACGCCGCTGAAGGACCTCGTATACCAGCCGGTCATGATCACGAAGGCAAACGCGGACAGCTGGCTCGAGAAAATCAAGGGCGGATGGTGATTTAGCGATGTGCGAGAGGGAAGGGGAGACCCTTTCCCTCTCGCGGCGGCGAATGGAGGTCGAGATGCCGACGCCGGCGTTGAGGATCGAGAACCTGACGAAGTCGTTCCCCGGGGTCAGGGCGCTCAGGAACGTGAGCATGGACATCTACCCGGGCGAGGTGCATGCCCTCGTGGGCGAAAATGGCGCCGGCAAGTCCACCCTCATGAAGATCCTCAACGGCAACTATGCCAAGGACGGCGGTAATATCTTCCTCAATGGCCGCAAAGTGGACATAGGATCTCCGAAGCAGGCGATGTCTCTCGGGATCAGCATCATCTTCCAGGAACTCAATCTGGAAAACAACCTCAGCGTCGGGGAGAACATATTCCTCGGAAGGCTGAGCGAGGTCTCCGGAAGCGTCGCGAGGCTCGACTGGAGGCTAATTCACGAAAAGGCTCGATCCTATATAGAAAAAGTCCATGGGAATTTCTCGTCGCGCGACCTGGTGGGCGGTTTGTCCATCGCGCAGAAGCAACTCGTGGAAATCGCCAAGGCGCTCTCCTTCGACGCGAATATAATCCTCATGGATGAGCCGTCGGCGACCCTCACCGACAATGAACTCGATACCCTCTTCTCCATCGTCTCGAGATTGAGGGCGGAGAACAGGACGGTGATCTATATCTCGCACCGGCTCGAGGAGATATTCAGGATCGCGGATCGCGTCACCGTATTGAGGGACGGGGAGGTGGTGGCCGGATATCTCGTGGCCGATGTGGACAAGAATACGCTGATCAGGGACATGGTCGGCAGGGCCTTGGAAAATGCCTATCCGCCCAAGACCAACGCGGTGGGGAGCGAGTATATGGTCCTCCGCGGACTATCGAGGCGCGATACGTCGAGGAGCGTGAGCTTCAGCGTCAAGAGCGGAGAGATCCTCGGCTTCGCGGGGCTCGTCGGCGCCGGCAGGACGGAGGTCATGCGCTGCCTATTCGGGGCGGACTATTGCAAGTCCATCGATATCTCCATAGATGGACGGAAGAGGAGGATTCGCAAGCCCGAAGAGGCGATACGGCACGGCATCGGATTCGTCACGGAAAACCGCAAGGAAGAGGGGCTCGTCACCGAGTTCGAGGTGGCCAAGAACATCACGATGGCAAGCCTGAGAAAGGTGGGGAGACTCATCTTCCTCAGCTTCGCTAGGGAAAAGAGCACGGTGAATAGATACGTCGACATGCTTGGAATTAAGACGCCCTCGCTCACGAAAAAGGTAGCTGAACTTAGCGGGGGCAACCAGCAGAAGATCGTGCTGAGCAAATGGATAAACGCCGACGCGAAAATCCTCATTCTCGACGAGCCTACCCGAGGGATCGACGTGGGCGCGAAGTACGAAGTCTATAAGATTATTATGCGACTGGCCTCCGAGGGGAAGTGCATCCTGTTCGTCTCTTCCGACCTCCCGGAACTGATAGCGCTGAGCGACAGGATCGTCGTGATGAGAGACGGCGGCATAGCGGGGATACTCCAAGGCGCCGAGGCATCCGCGGAGGCGGTCATGGCGCTGGCCTGCGGCTGATCGAGAGTGACGAGAATGGGCGAGGGAAGCGGGCGCGCAAGACTGGTCGTTTTCATGGGAAGGAACATCAGCCTCCTGTTCTTGCTGGCGTTGATCCTGATCGGCTGCGCCGGATCCCCGGTTTTCATGACCGCGAAGAATATCCTGAACGTGCTGAGGCAGAGCAGCGTGACCGGGATTCTGGCCTGCGGTTTCGGTCTCGTCTTCCTCATGGGGGGCTTCGACCTATCGATGGGAGCCATTCTTTCCCTTAGTTCATGCCTGGTCATTGGAGTCATGAAATCGTCCGGCTTCGCCGAGGGGCTCGCAATCGCGCTCGCCGCGGGGCTCGCGATAGGCGCGGCGAACGGTGTCTTGATAAATATCACGAAGGGCGACACGAGCGAGACTTTCCTGATAACCCTGGGCATATCGCTCGTCTGCTTCAGCATTTCCACCACCTATACGAATGGCTACAACCTATACTACGACAGCAACGGGCTCGAGACCGTATTCGCTTCCATCGGGCAGTCCTATGTTTGGGACATACCCGTCCCGGTGGTCCTGTTCGTAGCGCTCCTGGCGATCTTTCAGGTCGTTCTCAAGACCACGCTCCTCGGCCGCAGGATTTACCTCGTCGGAGGGAACAAGAAGGCCAGCTTCCTATCCGGGATCGACGTCGCCGGGATCAAGACCCTTGTGTTTTCCTTGTCGGGGCTCTGCGCCGGGATCGCCGGGGTAGTCATGGCCTCGAGAACCACCGCCGCCGGTCCGCGCATCGGGGAAGGCTACGAATTCGACGCCTGCATAGCCGTAATAGCGGGGGGCATGAAAATAGGCGCCGGAAAGGGAGGCATGGTCAACGTGCTCGTCGGGACGGCGATCTTGGGCATACTGACGAATATCATGAACCTGACGGGCACGGACTCGGTGTTCCAGATCATGATCAAGGCTCTGATACTCCTCCTGATGGTTTCGCTGGATTCGGCGAAGCTCGCCCCTTCCGGCGTCCCGGCGGAGAAGGCATGAAGAAGCTCGCGGCGGCGATTGTCGGCTACAAGATCATCCCTTTCTTCATCCTTGCCTTCACTGCGGTCGCCGGCCTGAATCCCTACTTCCTGACGTCCTACAACGTGTCGTCGCTCCTCATGCAGATGTCTACCTATGGCATTGCCGCCTTGGGACTCTCCTTCCTTCTCATCGCGGGATACCTCGACATCGCTATGGGCTCGGTGATCGCGTTCTCAGGCGTCCTCCTCGGAATTTTGATGCGATCATCTCCTTTCCTCCACGCCAACTTCATCATTCCATCCGGAATCGTCCTGCTCGTCTGCGCCTTGACAGGCCTTGCCATTAGCTTCTTCGTGACCATCCTCGAGGTCGATTCCTTTGTCGTCTCGCTCTGCGCCATGACCTTTCTCAGGGGGGCGGCCCTCGTCATGGCGAACCGCAAGCCCGTGCCGATAAACAGCGACGCTTTCGCTGCGCTCTCCCAGCAACTCATCGGCCCCGTGCCGATCATATTTATTCTCTTCTTCGCCCTGGTCCTGATATCCGAGTATCTGCTGTCGTGGACGGCCTTCGGCCGGAACCTGTTTGCGATCGGCGGGAACAGGGAGATCGCCGGCATGGCGGGCATAAATACGAGAATCAACGGCGTTCTGGCATATGTCGCATACTATGTCCTCGCGGGCGTGGCGGGACTCGTGCTGGCGAGCCGGATGAACAGCGGCACGCCCATAGTGGGGACCGATGCCCCGCTGTCCATCATACCCATGCTCATATTGGGAGGAACGGCGCTTTCCGGAGGCAAGGGCGGGGCCATCAAGACCCTGTTCGGATGCGCCTTCCTGTCTTTAGCATTCAATGCCATGTCCCTCTTCGGCATTCCCTCCAACCTCCAAGACATGGTGAAGGGAGCCATAATCCTCGTAATCATCGTCTCGGGGAAAATGTACGAGAATCGCGAACTGAAAGTATGACGACGGGAGGGTGCGCAGGTGGATGGACTCGTTGCGGCCACGGAGACTCTGGAATTTTTCGACGCGTATTGCAGCTACGGCGAGACGGCCTCTCCGCCCCACCGCTATGCCGGGAACGTCCGGCAACTGAGGAACGAACTGGACTATTGCGGGATAAGAAGGGCGCTCGTGCACCACGCGGGCGCGAGGTTCGGGCATCCGGATGACTGGAACGAGGTCCTGCGGAACGATCTATGGAAGCTCGATACGCTTATCCCCGTCTTCGCGGTACTCCCTCGATCGACGAACGAGATGGCCATTCCTGCCTTGACGTCGGGGGCGGAGGAAAAAGGCCCGAGGCCCGCCTTCATGGTCTTTCCCAAGGAACATCACTTCGCCCTGAATCGGAAAACGATGGGCGGATTTGTCGAGAGTCTCGAGGCCGCTCGCATGCCCCTGTTCGTGAAGGATGACATCCTTTCGATCGACAGGTTCCTCGACGAGTGTCCGGAGCTGACTGTCATCGCCGTCGGCCAGGGGCCGCACAGCATAGAGAGGTACCTGAGGCCCATCATGGAAAGCCACGCGAATCTCGTCATCGAGACGTCGAGCTATATCATCGACAACTGCCTCGAAGAGATATGCGGAGTATTCGGAGCGGGAAGGCTGGTGTTCGGATCCGGCTATCCCAACAACTGTTCGGGCGGCGCGGTGTGGCAGCTGCTGAACGCGAACCTCCCCACGGCGAGCAAGGCGGCGATCGCTTCAGGCAATCTCGAGAGGCTTCTGGGGGCCGCGAAATGAAGATCGGCAACGACTCCGCGCTGTTATCCGCGTGCCTGCGCGGGGAAGCCGCGACCGCCTGCCCGATAATCGACATGCACGGGCATTGGAGGAGGAACCCGGAGTATTACCTTCCCTCCGCGCGCGACGCGACGATGCTGGAAAGCCTCGACCGGCACCACATCGAGACGATCGTATGCTCATCCCATACGGCGCTCCTGGTCGACCTCGACCGGGGCAACGCGGAAATGCAGGAGGCCATTGACGCTCATCCCGGCAGGATACTGGGATACTGGGCCATCAATCCCAATCTGTCCAACGATCGGAAGGAAATAACGAGGAAATTCGAATCCTCGCGAGGCTTCATAGGCCTCAAGGCCCTTCCCGACTACCACGGCTATCCGCTCGACGGCGAGCGCTACAGGTGGGCGCTCGAGTGGGCTAACGCCGACGAGCTCGTCATGCTGGTCCACACCTGGGGCGGCAGCGCCTGCAATTCCCCGCAGCTGCTGGAAACGGTCGCCCGGAGGTATCCCGATGTCACCTTTCTGATGGGGCATTCCGGCTATGGGGATTGGGAGGAATCGACGCGGATAGCGCGTGAGTTGGATAACGTATTTCTCGAATTGACCGCCGTCTACGCGGCTCACGACTTCGGGATGTTCCCCCACGGAAGCGGGACGCCTGTGCCTCTGAATTCCCGCCTTCAGGTAAATGGCATCATCGAATATATGGTCGGAAGGGTGACCTCGAAGAAAATTCTCTTTGGCACCGACATGCCGTGGTACAGTCCATCCTTCGCCGCGGGGTCGATCCTGTTCGCCCGCATCAACGACGATGAAAAACGCGATATCCTCTACAACAATGCGAAGGCAATATTGGCAAGGTGCTCAACGATGCGATAACGCCGCCTTCCGATATCATCTCATGAGCCAGGAAGCATCAATCAGCGGGACCGACCTGCAGGTTCTCGACACCGTCTTTAGTCCACGCCGCAGGACCCGGAGCCGCACCTGCCGAGGTCGCAACCGTGCTCGCCGGAGTGGCAGGAGGGGAGGGCGCCGGAAGGACGCGCGGCGTGGGAGGCGAAGAGACTCAGTTTCTTTTTTAGCTTCTCGCCGCCGCAACCGGGGCAGCCGATCTTCGTGTCGGATCGCACGAGCAGCTCGAAGGACCTGCCGCAGGTCTCGCAACCATACTCGAATATCGGCATGTACTACCCCCGGCGAGTTTCGTCTCGAGGCCAGCCTAGCTCGGGCGAGGCGGCCGGATCAAGCGGTCGCTATCGTTCCCGTTCCGTCTCTTCCGATTCTTCTTCAAGCGCTTCCGCGTCTTCCGCGGAAGGATTACCTGCACCGCGCCGGGGACGGCCTCGAAGATCGTCCCGATGCCCGATACCACCTCGCCGTCGACCTGCAAGGCTATTTCGCTTCCCGAGCCCAGCTCGACACGTTGCGCCCGGTAGCGACCGTGGTCGAGGGAGCGGTAGGGGTCGGGAAGCTTGATGCCGCGGAGGAAGGCCCGCAAGGCGAGCCGGGATACCAGCTTGACCAGCCCCCAGGGTCCCGATTCCCTGAACACGAAGACGTCCAAGAGGCCGTCGGTGGGGTCGGCTTCCGGGTTGAAGATGAAGAAGCTCCCGTAGAGCCTCGTGTTCGAGACGAGGACGAAGGTGCCGGTATCGGCGGTTTTGCCGTCGACGCGGAGGCTGATCGCCGGATACTTGTATCGCGAAAACGCCCCGAGGGCGGCGAAGAGGTAGGCGCTGACCCCGAATTTGCTTTTCAGGGGAAGTCGACCGCCGCTCCGCAGGGCAAAGGCGTCGAAACCGGCGCTGGCCATGAGGAGAAAGTATTTCGGACCGCAGCGCCCGCAATCGAGGCGGATGGCTTTGCCTTTCCTGATGAGCTTGCACTGCTTCTTGATCCGGCTCGATATCCTCATCTCCTTGGCGAAGACGTTCCCCGTCCCCCAGGGCAGGACGCCGAGCCTCGCGGAGCTGCCGACGATGCCGTTGAGCACTTCGTTGATCGTACCGTCACCGCCTGCGCCGATGATCGCGTCGTAGCCGCGCAGGGCCCCTTCCTTGGCGATGGACGTCGCGTGGCCGGGATGCTCAGTGAAGCGCACATCCACCGAATCGGCATGCTTCCTGAAATATGCGAGCGCCACGTCGATCTTAGCCCTCATGCGGGCATCTCCGGAGACGGGATTGGCGATGAGGAGGAAGCGCATGGATGCCTAGTCGCTCCCTTCCGCAAGCTTTGGGGCAACGTGTGCGACGGCGCCCCGTGCCAAGGAGAGAGCCTTTGAGATTGTGTCGAAATCAAGATTGATGGAATTGGGGTATCTCATTTCTACTGCAAAATCAGTTAAAAAGGCGCAGCTTTCAGCTAGCGTGGAAAACCCTGCGTCAAATGTGCCGCATCGTTCGAGCAGAAGCCCGATAACCTCGAGAGGGACCGGCCGCATATCCACAAGAAACTGGGCTGAAGCCAGATCATTATCGCCTTTCTTCGTCCATTCCTGGACAAACTCCTCAAGCCGCATAGAGTACCTTGCCTTCGCGAGCGATTTTTCTTTCCAGAGTGGGGAAAGGTTTTCTTTCTTCGAAAACCGTCAAGCTCTCGACGATTACGTCGAGAGGAAAGGTAATTTTACCGAAGGCTTTCATCCGGATCTTGGCGGAAGTAAGCGGCTCATGATTTCCGGAATCATCAACCAGAACGAGAAGGTCGATATCGCTGTGCTCATGCCGGGTGCCGCTCGCGGTGGAGCCGAATAGAATGATCGTTCGGACGGAAGGATCGGACCTGATCGAGGAAAGGAGGCCTTCGAGTTCATATGCCAGGCCGTCCGGCAAATGAATGGAATCGATCATGAGCATCCTCCCACCGTAGACGGATCACGACCACGATACCGCCTTGCGGGGCCTGCCATCAAGTCATTTAGGTTTTGCCCTCAAGGAACCAATCCTGAAAGAGTTAATCCGATAATATTCCTTTACCAGGGACTAGCATACGGACAAGGTCTCCATTATACAAAACGACAGGTCCCCATTGCTCTGGAAACCGGCTGGGCTCACGCAAGTAGGTCGCGTAACTGTACGATCTGTGCGATTAACAATTGCAACGTAGAATAATACCACGGAAAATGGTGGTGGATCAGCAGGAAGTGCCGGGTACAGCTACCAGCCGATCTGGCGCAGCTTGTCGAGGAAGGGCCGCTCGACGTTGACGTATTCCGGCATTATTTTTGCCTCGGACCTTCCCGGTGAGGTGGTCGGACATTAGGGCCTGCTTGAGATGTTTGTCAGGAACAGCATGGTGATGACATATTCCTTGAACCCGAGGCGTCCATGTTCCGGAGCTTATGCGACATCTGATGCTCCAGTTCTTTTTTCGCCGTTTCCGCAGGCGGTCATTATATCATCGGTGGTCTTTTTCCGGTGGCGATCAGGCTATTTTTTGAATAGCCCGCGCCGCTATGTATGGCCTAGATCGCCCCGCCTGATGTTCAAGCCCTTGCTTGCCCCCTGGACTGGATTGAATCTTCTCTGGATCCTGGCCCGCGCGCGTTCAGCCTCGAGCTCTCTGTTCCGGGGCTCCGCGGCGGTGACCAGCGAGCCGAGGAGGGCCCTGGCCGCCGCGGCTACCTCATCCACTCCGCGAACAAAGGCAGCCTCGTTGACTTTGGACGGTTTCTGGAAACCGGAAAGCTTCCTCACGAATTGGAGCGCGGCGCCGCGGATTTCCAGCTCTGTGGCCGGCGGATCAAAATTGAAGAGGGGCTTGATGTTTCGGCACATGATTCCTCCCTCGCCCCCTCGGGGCCGATCATTTCTTCTTGAGCAACGCGGCGAATGGATTGTAGGTCGTGGAATCGGCCGAATCGCTCAGGTACTTCGCCGTAGTCTCGTCTTCCTCGATCGTCGTCGCTGGCTTCAGGGAAATCCTCTTGTTGACCTGGTCCACGCCAAGAATTTCCACCGATAGGGTTTGACCAAGCTTTACGTTTACTTCGCGGATCGTGCCATAGCTGCTGGCCTTGCTGATTTCAGAGCTGTGCACCAGGCCGTCGATGCCGGGTTCCAAGGAAACGAAGGCGCCGAAATCG
>Ga0181520_10004659_pt1 | contig 22716 bp, 17 predicted proteins | sample PEATcosm2014_Bin_29_FD_132451 | JGI IMG/M metagenome (GOLD analysis project Ga0181520, IMG submission 132451) | Peatland microbial communities from MTU Mesocosm Facility, Houghton, MI, USA - PEATcosm2014_Bin02_30_metaG | ecosystem: Environmental > Terrestrial > Soil > Wetlands > Peat | place...
CGGCTCAAATTATGTTCATATTGCCGTGCCACTGTCCTCATTGTCTTACGGCGGCGAGAATGGCGGCGACGCCACCCACCCCGTCACCGATTTTACGAATGCCGCAGTCGTTGGTTCCATCGCTGCTTTTACCATCGAATTCGCCTCGCAGACTCTCCCCCTCGGGGTTATCGGCGGCACCGGCACCAACCTGATCTCACCGCCGTTTGGGTTTACTGGCACTGGAACGCTCAGTGTTGACAATATTGAATTGATCCAGACCGGAAATACCGTTCCCGCGCCACAGCAGGAGCAAGTCATCTGGCAGGCCAACTTTGACAATTCATTCCCCAGCACCGGCGGCTATGGGTTTCATTATCGTGATGGCGCCGATGGTGCCACCGGTATTCTGACCACCAATGTGGGAGGAGGGGTCGGTGGCAGCAACTCGCTTGAATACACCGTGGACCTGTCATCGTGGAGCGCCACTCCGCCCGTTTCCTATTCAGGCTTTGGCGTGGGCGCCACGGAGAATCCGCTGCCTTTCGCCCTTACTTCTACCGATAAATCATCGTATCGGCTCTACTTTTCCGCCAAGGCGGGAGGCATCCTTAGCGGCGCCAGCACCAACTTCACTGCGGCGGGGGACTTGTTATTTCTCGCAAATGGGGAAGTCGTCTTTGATCTCAATCCGGCTCTAACGCTGACGACCAATTGGCAATCATTCGTTTTTGACAACATGCCGATAGGAGTGAACAACGGCGGCTCACAGGCGTTGTTTAACGAGTATGTTTCACAAGTCGGTGAGATGCAGGTGCAGGTGGCAGTCCAGGGCAGCCCGAATGTGGCAACGATTTTTGGATACGACAACGATAATACTGTGGACATTGACAATATAAAGGTGGTTCAGCTGGTTCCGGGCTTGCCGCCCATATCGGTCACCCGCACGGCTGGCCTGACGAAAATCTATTGGACAGACCCGACCACTGGAGGCACGGCTCAACTCCAAAGCTCGGCCAACGTGGCCGGCCCTTATCTCAATGTTTCGGGGGCGGCTTCCGGAGCGAACTCTCCCTACGTCGTTCCGACCGGGTCTGCATACCAATTTTTCAGGACAGTTTGGGTTCCTTGAGCAGACAACCGATGCAGCCCCGGGCAGCCGGGGCTGCCCTTAATTGATTGAAAGTGGAGAGAACAGTTTTTTGGGGCAATGGCAAACCGTGGATACGCTCTGATCATGAATCGTCAACCTGAGTCAACCGGCTTCAAAGCCGGGGCCTCTGCCCCCTCTGTCTCAAGGCGAAATGAGCGGCGGGCCTTCACCTTGATCGAACTGTTGGTGGTGATCGCCATCATTGCGATCCTGGCGGCGATGCTGTTGCCCGTGTTGTCGCGGGCCAAAGAGAGTGCCCGGCGAGCTGCGTGTTTGAACAATCTCCGGCAGATCGGGATTGGCATGACTATTTATGCCGGCAACAACAACGATTATGTCGTTTCGGCGCTGGCGGGAGATCCCAACGTTCCAGCTTCCACCCCCCAGATCTATAATCAGACCGCCATCAGCCCGCCGGAAGCCGGGTTGGCCAATGATGTCAATTTGAACATTACTAAAACCAATACCGCTTCGATCTGGTGTTGCCCGGATCTTTTAGCTTATGGGACATCTTACAACCCCACCCCTGGCGGCACGGGCGGGCCTCAATGGCAAATCGGTTATCAATATTTTGGCGGCATCAACTGGTGGAAAAACCAGTTTTATCCCAGCATCAAGTCGGCCAGTCCGGTAAAACTGGGTCTTGCCAAACCCGATTGGGCGCTCGCGGCGGATTTGATTTGTAAATTCACCGGGGGCACGGGAAACCCGTGGGGGGCGAGCACCCGCCCGCCCGGTGTGAGCAGTGGACCCGTTGCCCACCAGCGGCCCCATGCGAATTTCCCGGACGGTGGCAATCACCTGACGGTGGATGGTTCCGTGCATTGGATTAAATTCGAACAAACACTGGCAATCACCAGTTTTGCGCCTGGAACCTACAATTACTACTTCTATCAAGACGACCTCGGCACGATGAATCCTGCCGTGGTTCCATCGCTGCAAGCGCAGGGTCCGTAGTAGCTGACTCCAAAGAAATTGGCTATTACAGCTGTCGCGGAACCTATTTTGACTTCCCGGAGAGCCAATTCGTGATCGCGGGGACGAGTTCCGTAAAATGATACGTCACGGTTTCGTGCGTGCTGTCGGGCACGATGAGGAGTCTGCTGCCGGGCGCGGCGAGGGCGTGCAATTGTTCCACATCGGCCACGGGCGCGATCTGGTCCCCGTCAGCCGCCACGAACAGGGCGCTGACGGGACTGCGCGATAGGATGGTGGTGGTATCGAGTTCGGCGGCGGTGGTGCCGAGCACGGAAGGCAGTTGTCTCAGGCCGGCCCGGATAAAGGTCCTGGGCATCCAGCCGGCGTATTGGGAACGGAGGTTCAAGACGGTGTTGGACAAGCCCGCATAGGGCGTGATGGCCACGACCATTCGGACCCGCGGGTCCACCGGTTGCCAGCGCAGGGCCATCACGGCGCCGTAGGATTCACCCAGGGCCGCGACCGGGGGCTGCAATTGGCCGTGGTGCGCCAGGCTGTCCAAGAGTTGGGACAAGTCGGGCACTTCCCGGAGGCCGTAATAGATGCGGCGGCCGGAGGATTTGCCGTGTCCGCGCAGGTCCACCAGGACGCAGCGCCAGCCATCCTGGGCCAACTGGAGCGCCCACGGCATCATGGAAAATTGCGCCAGGGCGTAGCCGTGGATCAGCACCACGGTGCCGCGCGGCTGCGCGGTCCACTGGTTCGTTGGGGCGGGCAGGTCGGCTTGGAAATCAAATTCGGTCCGCTTCAGGCCGTGTTCCGTCCAATTCGTGGAAGAGACGGTCAGATGGTAATCCGCCGGCTCGATGAGGCGATAGCACAGTTCGGCGGACGGGGGGCCGACGGAGACGTATTGGCGGGCGAAGTTGGTGAGGAAATTGGGATGGAAATCGAGCAGCACGGGGGCTTCGGGGGCGAACCAAGTGGGGTAAGAGTTCGGCGCCTGAACCATCCGGTGCGCCATGAAGGTGCCGCAACCGCCGGCGCCCACCAGCAGCAGGGCCAGCAGGAAGAGCCAAAGGTAATTACGCCTGCTCACGCGGATGGCTTAACGGGTTTCCGGGCATTTGCGAGACAATTATCGCCGCGGCGCCAGCAGCGCGCGCACGTCCACGGCTTCGATGCCGGCGGCGCGGATGGACTGCAAGCCCAGCTCGGTGTCCTCGTAGGCGCGGCAGAACCGGGGGGCCACGCCGATGCGGCGGGCGGCTTCGAGGAAAATATCCGGGGCGGGTTTCTGGTTTTGCACCATTTCACTCGTGACGATGGCTTTGAAGAACTGGCGGATTTTCAGGTGGTCCAGCACTTGCAAGATGATCGGCTGCGTGCCGCCGGAGGCGACGGCGAGCGGGATTTTGCCAAAATTGGCGCGCGCAATTTCCACGATCACCTGGATGGGCTCAACCTCGGCCATCAGGGCCAGATAGGCGGTCTCTTTTTCGTGCGCCACGGCCAGATAATCCAGCGCGAGCCCCTGCTCCTTGGCGAGCATTTGCAGAATGTCGCGCGAGGGCACGCCGCCGAGCGCGTAGAAGCGGTCCTTGGGGAAAAGCAAGCCGTGGCGGCGTGTGATGAGCTGCCAGGCGCGCCAATGGAGCGGCATGGTGTCGGCCAGAGTTCCGTCGCAGTCAAAAATCAAACCTTGGATGTCGTTCATGGTGGGGGAAAAATGGCGGGCCGGGAAATCGGCTTGAACAAATAGGGGCCGACCGGTTCCTGCCTTTGGCGGAATTGCGCGTCACGTCTGGAGGGCGGCCAGTTTATCCTCCAGGTCGTGGGTCATCAGCGGGTCAATGAGGCCGTCGAGTTCGCCATCAATGACGTTGGACAGATTATAGAGCGTCAACTCGATGCGGTGGTCGGTCACGCGATTTTGCGGGAAATTGTAGGTGCGGATCTTCTCGCTGCGGTCGCCGGTGCCGACCTGCTGTTTGCGGTTGGCCGCGTATTTGGCGTTTTCCTCGGCGATTTTGGCTTCGAGCAGGCGGGAGCGCAGGATGGTCATGGCCTTGGCGCGGTTCTTGATTTGGGAGCGCTCGTCGGCGATGCGGACGGTCATGCCGGAGGCCTTGTGATGGATCTGGACGGCGGAATCCGTGGTGTTGACGCCCTGGCCGCCCTTGCCGGAGGCGCGGCAAACGGTCACTTCGATGTCTTCGGGCTTGATTTCCACGTCCACCTCCTGCGCCTCGGGCAGGACGGCCACGGTGCAGGTGCTGGTGTGGATGCGGCCCTGGGCCTCGGTGGCGGGCACGCGCTGGACGCGGTGAACGCCGCTCTCGTATTTGAGCCGCTTGAAGACGTCGGCGCCGTTGATCTGGAAGACGATTTCCTTGAAGCCGCCGAGGTCCGAGGGGTTGGAATCCAGCGGCTCGATTTTCCAGCCGCGGGTTTCGGCGTAACGGCTGTACATGCGGTAAAGGTCGGCGGAGAAGAGGGCGGATTCGTTGCCGCCGGCGCCGGCGCGGATTTCCACGATGGTGTTGCGCGAATCGGTGGGGTCGGGCGGCAGGAGACCGAACTGGATTTGGCGGGCCAGGCGCTGCTCCGCGGTTTCGAGGCGGGCGATTTCCTCCCGGGCCAGGGCGGCCAGCTCGGAATCGGGCAGTTCGGATTTGAGCAGCGCGCGGTTTTCCGCGAGGTGGGCGGCGGCTTTCAGGTAGGCATCGCCGGCGGTAACGAGTTCCTTGAGCCGGGCGTATTCGCGGGACAATTCCTGGGCCTTCTGGGGATTAGCGAAGGCTTGGGCATCGCTCAGCAAGGCCTCGAGTTCCGCGAAGCGCTTGCGGAAGCGTTCGATGTGCGGCTGGAGGTTCATGGCTCGCGCGGCGCGGTTTGGCGGGCGCCCGGGAACCGGTTGCCCCCGGCAAAATGGGCGCGCCAAAATGCAACCGCCCGCCAGCCGGGGAAATCCCGGACGGCGGGCGGCGGCGGGAAAGCAACTAGACCTTCTTCTTTTTGTGGGTGGCCTGCTCGGCTTGCGCGGCGTGGGTCTTGGCCATGCGCTGCTGGAACTTGTCCACGCGGCCGGCGGTGTCCACGAATTTTTGCGTGCCCGTGTAAAAGGGATGGCAATTGTTGCAAATGCCAACGATGATCGTCTGGCGCGTCGAGCGGGTCTCGATCACGTTGCCGCACGCGCAACGAATCTCCGCATCCACATATTTCGGATGTATGGCCGTCTTCATAAAAAAGGAGGTGAAATCTAGCAGGAAATGGCCGGATGACAAGAGCCAATTTTCTGACGTTCGCCCTTCCGGGCCGGGCGGGGGCGGGGGCCAAAAAAATTTCAGGCTTGACGAGGCTTGACGATGTGGGGTTTTGCTGGGGTTTTCGCAGATTTTGGCGAGCGAAATCAGCAGGAAAGGCTAAAGGCTGAAGGCTGAAAAGGGAAATGGCGCGCGATGTTTTCATCGTGGCTGACAATAGTTCTTGCGGGCGGACGCTGATAAAAGCCGTCCGTGGCCGGGCTCGATTGTGAGTATGGCGGCTCATCGTGGCGGGGGCGGTTTCCCAGCCAGAACGATTTTAGCAGGTTCTCCAGAATCACAAAGTTAGCGGCTAACGGGAAAGGCGTAAGGTGCTGGGGGATAGGGAAATTTAGACGCGAATTTCACAAATTCACACGAATTTTCGCGAAGGGGAAGGGCCAAAGCACATGGACAGGATGAACTGGATGGACAGGATGGGGGAGGGGGTTTGACGCGAATTTCACGAATTCACGCGAATTTTTGGGGTAAACCACAGAGACACGGAGACACAGATAAAAGTGACTGAAAGAAACATTCAACGTCCAACGTCCAACATTGCGGCGCGGCTCCATGCCGGCACCTGGAAGCGCCTGAACGCCATGCTCTAATGTTGGCGGAAAACCCGGGAATCCTCGGATAATGCGCCCCAAAACTGTGGGTGATTCCTCCCGTCTTGGTCTTTTAGCCATTTAACCATCTCCAAAAAACTATTTAATTTGGAATTAGTTAACCCTCCAACTGTCATTTTTCAAGGATTGATCACTCCACTGCCCCCGCCACTGGCTTGGAGTTGATCGGTTAACCAACGGCAACTAATTCAAAAAGTTGCCATTATTTAACCCAGCCCCCTCCAAACGCAGAGGCGACCATCTGCTTCCGGTCGGCGGCGAAGGCAACCAGGCTGGACATGGCTAACCCAACCTCTTCCGGCTTGGGGAAGGAATCAGGCCTTAGTTTGGATCCTTTTCTTGGAATGATTTTTCTGGTTATTGGTTTCCGCTTCGGCTCCGAAAACAGGCCGAACTAAGGCCCCTTCCCTTGTGTGGAAAAGTTATGGGCTGACCCCTTTGACCACTGGTCTGTTGACGAATGAATCCTGAAACTCTTTTGCCGTTATAACCGTATCATACCCGCCAATGTCCTTCGGGTCATGTTTGACGATGCCAGTATAGGACAGGCTGGCATCCTCGTACCGCTTGAATTTAAAAACGGCGTCGTTCATCAAAGCACTGTTAAAGACATCCAAGCTGACCAGTAGCTCGAAATCTTTCATCGCCAAGCCGGTCACTTTCTTGAACAAACCGGGCTCCAATTGCATGATAATATCCTTCAGGCACCGCTCCCGATAATCCGTCAGATACATGAAAATTGGTATCCGCGTCGCAAACTTGATCAGCTTCTCCTGGATCTGCCGGCGCAAAGTCTTGTATTCCTTCTCCTCTTCGGACAACTCCTTCTTTTCCTTTGCCGATAGCTCGCCGTCGTTGGCTTCCTTGCGGGCTTTCTTCACGGCATCGGATTTGTTGATGATGGTTTCGATTTCCTTATTCAGGTTGCGGAAACCCTCGATGCTCATCAACGCATCCATCGCCACCTGGTTGTCCATGAGCCGTTGCAGCGTTCCATTGTCCACGTTCACCAACAATGCGCTTTCCCAGCGCTTGGCGAGCAGGGTTGCGGTCGTACCGCTCGTTGCCATGTCCAAAACACCGGCTGCGTCCACTTGCTTCATTGAGCTACCGTCGTAGGCCAATACCGGCAGGAAATGGATGAACTCCGCGACCTTTTTTTCAGGATTGGTCTCGTCCACACTCAACCGGCAACTGTACTCGGCGATTTGACGTAAGGCCCGGTCCGGCGCGAAATCGAAGACGTAGCACTCCTCTTTGATGACCTGTTCTTTGTTCGGGGAGGTGCTGTCGGGATTCTTGATTGCCCACGGCGACTGGACTCGGAAAGCGGCCTGAAAGTACGTTTCCGGGCTGGAGGAATTGCGCAGCATGAGGATCCCCGTCCACGGTTTAAGCGTGACTCCCGTGGTCAATTTACCGCAGGACAACGTAATGGTCTTGCTCTTCAGCGGATCGTCCATTGCTTCCAAAACGGGTGGTAACGCCTCCACGCCGATCCCGGCAGCGCTTCCGGCGGCCACGACAATCCGGTAATCCTGATAGAAAAGGTTTTGCTTCTTCGCCAGCAAGTTCCGCATGGCGTGGCACGAGGCGACGCTGGGCAAAAACCAAAACGTATGCGACAGCAAATTCAGGAGACGCGCGTCCGAAAACGGCATCGGGGGTCTTTTGGCGCCAAGCTTCAGATTATCGACACTGGTTGCCAGGAACGCCCCACGAATCAGATCCAGCCACTTCTGGACCTCGTCTTGGTAGGTAAACTTCGCCTTGTCGCCAATCCCGAAAGCCGCAAAAAAGACGTTGAGATCAAACTCATTAAACTCACCTTGAGATGCGATCTCTCGGATGGCGTCGGGCAATTGGTATGTCAAGAGCACCATGCGTGGGAGCGCGGCGTACGGATTGTCATCCCCTTTCCAATCCTGTTTGGCCCGCTGCTCGTCTGAATACGTCCAGTTAAAAATCTGCTCTTCGATGAACTCGCCGGTTGCAATCGCCCTGAATGGCGTACCCGACAGGTACAGGTATCCGCCGGTTGTGATGGGAACGATCTCTTCATCGAATTCCTGCATGTCCTTGCTGGCAGCGAAATCGACTTCCTTTTCGTCCTCCGCCTCAAACAACTCCTTGGCGTTTGCCCGCCATGCGCCGTAGTGGTATTCGTCCAATATCACGCAATCCCAGTTCGTCGCGTGAACCCATTCGTTCTTGGTTTTGATTCCGCCGGTGCTGGGGTTTCGGCCGAGATAATCCTGAAAGGAACCGAAACAGACGAAAGGCCTTTTCTTGTCCGCTTGCTCGTACGTCAGGCCTCCGGGCTTGATGAACTGCCAGCCTTTGAAATCCACATGGCAGTTTAAATCGTCCTCCCAAGCGCTTTGTACGGCGGGTTTGAAAGTGAGCACCAACAACTTGCGCCACCCCATCTTTAGGGCGAGTTGATACGCGGCGAAAGTCTTCCCGAACCGCATCTTGGCATTCCAAAGAAAGTGCGGGGGTTTGCCCGCGTTTTCTTTTCCATAGCTCTTGAAATACCCGCATGTCTTTGCCACTGCAGCTTCCTGCTCAGGACGCATTTTGAAGTCGAGGGAGCGGTTTTCCTCGTTCAACTGGCCACTTTTGATTGCAATTATCGCCACTTTTACATCGGCGACCTGACACCGGAACCACTCCCCTTCCGGATTCTTTTTGCCGTTGATTCGCAGCATCCGGTGAACATCGTGATCCGTAAACACCGAACCGTCGCTCCGCATGGCCGGTTCTTCGAACACGATGCGGTAGGGCAGTTTGCCGGGACGCAAAGTCGGGTATTGTTGCGCGACACGGCTCTTTGCATCCACCGTGGTATAGCCGACCTTCAAGAGCCCGGCATACTGCGGGTTGGTATCCTCGTAGGCGTAAATCGTGGGATTCGATTTTGGCCGTGGCGGGAAGAAATCGTTACTCATCTGGGTCCCCCTTCTCTTCCTTCGAACGGATCCGGGATTCTATAAAGGCGACGTCGTCTTTTGTGAGCCCGTATTTCTTGTAGAGCACTTCGTCTGTCCAATCGCAATCCCAAGCCTGCTGGGGCACCCAGGTGTACGTCGAGCGGGTTGCGTCCTGGGTGATCTTGCGTAGCGAGATGAGAAACCGGCAAAATCTCGTGTGCAAATAGCTGTTGAGGCTTGTCGCCGCCTTTTTCGAGCCTACGTAAAAAAACAAATACGTCTGCGTGCACACCGACGGGGAGCTGGCGACGAAACTGGGCCCCAGCACCATTGCGGGCCTGGCACCGCGTTCGCCGTAGGCCTTTGGGATCATCACTTTCCATTTGTCAATGAGTTCGGGGCTCTTGACTATTTCCTTCCGATTGATCCACCCGATCAGCCGCTTGCCCTTTCGGTTATAGTGCAGGGCGACATCGTCCGCCTTCTGTTTGTCGTGGAACCCTTCAAAATTGGATGTCCACCCGAACTCCTTGTCCGCAGAGAGGATGTCGATGATCGAGGGTTCCCCTGCTTTTAAAACCTTCCGCAGGATCTTCAGGGCTCGGATGTCCCGGACGAACACGTCGTGTTCACTCAAGTTGCGATCCACGGGTCCAATGGTCTCGTCCCCGCACACGGTCGTCACAGCGCAGGGCCCCTTGTCATCCCGGTCCCAGAGAAAAAAGCAAACGCCGCCCTCAAAATCCACCCCTGGGAAAACCTGGTCCATCCGCTCGTAATCCACAATTTTGCGCATTCGAAGGTCTTGCAGCATTGATTTGCGGAAATCAGACAGGCCTAGACCTCCGGCCATCCAGCGGGACGGGACGATCATGGAAAGGAAACGCGGATTGAGCTTCTTTGCCTGGTCCACGAACTTGTTGTAGATGGGAATGTCCCGGGTCCCACCATCAGATCCCAGTTGATACGGCGGATTGCCGACGATGACGTCAAATTTCATATTGAAAATCTCTTCTGGATTGTCTGTATGGATGAATTGATACGCGTGGGTTTCCAAGTCGTCGCCGCGGTCGTACTCCTGCTCACTGGCATTGCAAAAAATGCACCGATCGTCTTCCCAGGTGTGCTTGGTGCGGTTGAACCGGATATTGCCCTGTTTATCGCTGAACGTGGAACAAACGGAATACTTGCCGTCAGCCGTTTTAGAGCAATAGGTCGACCGGCGCGAAATCAGTGCCGTCAATTCTGTGATGGCAATAGCGAAAACCTGGTTGTTGAAAATATGGTCCGCCCGCTTTTGCCGATCGGGGATTACCTTTTCCAATCCCGCCATCAACCGCCGGGCAATCTCCCGTGGGAATACGCCGGACTTGCAAAAGGGGTCCAGGAAACGGGCGTTTTTGTCCTGCCAAATTTCCGGTGGCAGATGGTCGAGGATCTCATTGGCCACTTTCGGCGGCGTAAAGACCTCATCGCTGCTTAGATTTGCCAGGCAGGTCAGGATGTCCGGGTTATAGCTATCGTTGCTGGGCATTGGCTATCTCCATGAAATGCGTCGGCGGGAACTCTTTCACCGGCGTCGGAATAAACACATCTTCGCCGAGATCGGAGAAGAGCGGCAGTTGTTCGGCGCTTTTCTTATTTAAATCAGGAAAGAGCAATGCCTGTCTCGTTTCCTCGTGTCGAAGCAACGCGTGAAACGTAAAATCACGCCGCTTGAGCAGGCTTCCGTTGACCGGCGACCACTCGGAAAATACGATGTATTCCGGCTTTTCGCCCACGGTCATGAGCGTCAGCGCGTCGCCCCAAATGATGTTCCTTTCGAGGATGAATCTGACGGCTTCGCCGCAGCCATCCTTGGTCTTGTCCTTGAACAACCGGGTGTAGTTTTCGTCAAAAATCCCCGCCAGTCGGCGCTGGCAACCATGCACATTGTCCTGCAGAATATCGATCCCGTAAATCGAGGAAACGGCAAGAACGGCATAGCGCTCGTACTCCGTTTGCGACTTGGCGTAGCGCTTTTCAACAATAGCGAGTTTGCGAACCAAAATTTCGGCCAGAAAGTTTCCATTGCCGCAGGCGGGTTCAAGGAATCTGGAATCAATGCGTTCCGTCTCCGCCTTCACCAGGTCGAGCATGGCATTCACCTCGCGCGAGGCAGTATATACCTCGCCATGGTCTGCGACCCGTTCCTTCGAGATTACTTGTGGTTGCATTAAAAGGTTGCTGTCGATGGAGGTTAAACCTGCTGTGAAAAATTACTAGCGTGATTTGGCCTCAAGGCAGTTCCGCAGTTCTTGGAGGTTTGCCGTTTGCGCGACAGGGCTATTACCTGCGATTCATTCAGATGGATTCACGAAATCTTTGCCACATCGCATAGGACGGACGGTATTGAGGGCGGTGAACGTCAGCCGTCCCGCTGGGACTGGCGTCAGTGGCGTTCATGACCCGGCGTTGAAACGACCGGGCTTAGTGTCATGGCGTTGCGTTGCGACGGACGCCGAATACGCCCCAAAGCATTCCCCCCGGGAGAAGGAACAGCGGCGGGGCGTTCGGGTTGCGCGTGTGGGTGGCGCGCGACTCCAGCGTCGCGTGGTTTGGTGATTCCCAGCGGGCGCTGCTGGCACACGGACGGACACGGACGGACACGTGGTTGCGGTGGTTCCCAGCGCGAAGGAGTCAACACATTGATTGGGTCGGGCGTCAGCCGTTCCGTTGGGACTCGCGCCGGCGGCGGCGGGGATTTTCCCGAGCGCGAAAGGGATGGGGAATCGGGAGTTGATTCAACCCCGGACGGGGTAGATAAAACTTGTCTATCGCCCACCCGGGGTAGGCCGATGGCATCGGCCAACCCCGGGCTGGATGATTGCCAGCCCCACCGGGCTGGCCGGAGAGATGCGGCGCGATGAAGTGGTCAACCCTTCACCCTTTGATGCCTTTCTCCGATTCCCGCAGGCAGTGCGTGAGGTAGGGCAAAAGCTGTTTTTTGCGGGAAACGACGTCGCGCAATTCGTAAATGCCGGGCTCGAGGCGGGGATAATCAATGCGCTTGATGAATTTCTCATCGCCGGCCACCAGCAGGAGGGAACTCTGGCGGGCGACGTCGGTGACGAGCAGGGCGGAAAACAGGTAGGTGCGCTGGTCGCGGTAGGATGCGAGGGCGGCGAGCAGCTCGTCCTTGCGTTTCCAGAATTGTTCGAGGCCGATTTCCTCGATTTGGGCGACGCTGAAGCGGGCGCCGAGTTCGGCGTATTCCTTGCAATCGGTGGCGACGGCCTGGGGGGCGGGCTTGAGGGTGAGGAGCGAGCCGCTGGCAAAAAGCTTCTCGGTAAACTCGCGGGCGTTGGCGCCGGAAAGCTTTTCGAGCTGCCGCAGGATTTCGCCGTCGCGCGCGGTGGTGGTGGGCGAGGTGAGATTGAGGGTGTCGGAAACGAGGCCGGCCAGGAGGAGGCCGGCGATCTTGGGGGGCATTTCCACGCCGAGGCGGAAGAAGCAGTCGGCGACGATGGTGGACGTGGAGCCGACGGGTTCGTTGCGGAAGAGGATGGGCTGCTGGGTGGCCAGCGCGCCGATGCGGTGGTGGTCAATGATCTCGATGATCTCGACCTGGTTCGCGCCCTGGACGGCCTGCGACAGTTCGTTGTGATCCACCAGGATGAGTTTGCGCGTGACGGTTTTGAGGAAGTCGGTTTTGGACAGGATGCCCAGGGTTTCGCCGTCGTTGCCGATGACGGGGAAGGCGAGGTAGCCGGAGGACATGGCCTCTTCGCGGACGGCGGCCAGCGGGGCGTTTTCGCGGAAGCAGAGGAATACCTCGTTCAGGACGTGGCGCACGGAGACGGCGGCGCGGCAGAGCGAGGCGGTGGTGGCGGTGTCGTGCGGCGAGGTGATGACGGAGACGCGCTTTTTTTGCGCGGCTTCGACGGTTTTGGCATCCACGGTGATGCCGCCGGTGACGATGAGCACGCGGACGCCTTCGCGGATGGCCACGTTCTGGATGTCCCAGCGGTCGCCCACGATGACGCAGGATTTTTCGGGGGGGAATTTATCGAGGCGGGCGGCGAAGGATTCCAGCCCCATGGCGCCGATCATGAGGATGAGGTCCTGCTCGGTTTCGGGGTCGAAGCCCACGACGAGCTGGCCGTCGAGGGTCTTGGCCAGGCCGGAGAGCGAGGAGAGGACTTCGCGGGAACTGTGGTCGGGATTGGCGGTCAGGTTGACGGCGGGGAAGAGGAACTTGCTCAATTTGAACAACGAGAGCAGGCCGCGGCATTTTTGGGCCTCGTCCAGCACCGGCAGCATGCGCAGGTTTTTCTCGTCCATCAACCGGAGCGCTTCGGCGGCGGTGGCATCGGGGCGGACGCTGAGGACGCGGCGCTGCATGACGTCGGCGACCTTGGGGGAGACATCGGCCACGAATTTGGGGGCGGGCATGCCGAAGCTTTTGAGGACGAAATCAATGCGGTCGTTGGTGTCGCCGCAGCGGGCGGCGACGGCCTCGGCCATGCCGGTGCGGCGCTTGAATTCCGCGTAGCCGATGGCGGAGCAGATGGCGTCGGTATCGGGGTTCTTATGGCCAATGACAAGGATTTCGCTCATTTAATAACAGGGATGGGAGGCTAGCGGGATTGGGGAGGGGCGGCAAGCCGGGTGAATGCGGAATGCGGAATGGCGCTGGGGCGTCGCGAAGTTCTCACGCAATGACACCAAACCGCAAAGAACCAGAGACCAATTGAGACAGGATTACAGGATAAACAGGATGAGCAGGATGACTCACGCCTGCTTTTTTTAATCCTGTAAATCCTGTTCATCCTGTCTCCTTTTGGTGGAACTGGGGCGAAACACCGGATTCCAGCCGCCCGAATTGGAGAAAAAAATTTGGTTTGATTAGGTTTGATTAGGTTGGGTGGCAAAGGATTGGGAAGTTTGGTTTTTTTTGGGGCGAAAATCGTTGGAATCAAGTCGGTTTTTAGAGTCAGTAACGATACCGTAGCGTGGATTCTAGGTTTTTTAGGGTAAAAATGGCCTTCCACCGCGGCCTGGCTGGAGCGCGGCGCGGGGTTTAAAATGGTGCTACTCCCTGTCATCCGAGGTCGATTGGGTCATCGGCTGGGAGGAATATAGAATAAAGAATGCCATTTGTACAGTCTGGAATCGAATTTTAATATTATTTATTTATAATGCCCGATGGATTGGGTTTGCTCACGAGGGCTTTTTGCCGATGGGCCTTGAAGGCAAGAGGATGCGGCTTTTGGGGCGCAGAGAACTGCGCAGGAAAAACCAAGCGCTCATGTCTTGGAAATCTCTTGTTCCCAATCCGCCTGAACTGTCCGATTGGGATTGACTGTTTTTGCCGGGGTCCGGAAAACTTGCGCCTCTCAAGACGAACACCGCATGGCGCAAAAGAAAAAATCATCCGTTGCCTTATCCGAAAACGAACGGTCGGAGCGAATCAAACGTCAGGTGGTGATTGCTATTTTCTCCGATGGCCAACCATGAAAACCTGGAACTCGTCCGGCTGGTTTTTGCGGCCAAACGAGTGCCCCTTTCGTTAATCGGAAAGATCAAAGACTTTCATGATTTCCACCGGCCGGACTTTGAATCGGTGATGGACACCGTCAAACCCGGCGTGGTCTTACGGGAGTTCGACTTTTATTTTAATTTTGTGCTCCGCCTGGCCGACGAGCTGTTAAAAGCCCTTGGGAACGAATAAACGCCAAGCCTTGACGTAATCCGTCTCGCCCTTTTGGTGCGTCAGATAGAAGTCAAATTTCATCGGGATATTCCGCAGCAAATCCGTCAGACTCGATTTGTAGCCGGCGCGCTCGAGGTAAAACCCAACGGCCTGATGATAAGGGTAGGTGTATTTGAGTTTTTTAAGCATCGCCGTGAGCGCATTCACGGAGAGTTTCTCTTTTGCCAACTCGAAAGCTTTGGCGACCTCAAAGACCCCCCCGGCATAAATTGGGCGGACAGTAATGTCAATCAGCGTGCGCTCCAAATTTGTGAGGCGGAGCGGTCCCGCATCTGGGACTACTGCTTGCTCAACGACCCCAAGTTTGTCCGTGTTCCTCCCCTGCACAATACAGATGCGAAAATCTTTCGACTCGGCGACATTGGTTGACGTGCGTGGTTTCCCCTTGAATGCCCGGTCAATGGATGCTTGGGTCATCTCGCCAGAAGAGATGCTGGAATTGACTTGCTCCACCGTCAGGCAGGTTGTCTTGGGCAGTTGCTCTGTCAGTCCATGAAATTTAACCGCCGTGTAATACGAAAAATAGCACTCGGACTTGAGGGTCTGCATGACCTCGTAAAGCGAGACCTTTCCCCAGGCATAACGCACCTCCTGCTTGTAGGGGGAGGGGAAGGGAAAATCGAACTCGGTCAACCGCCCGGTCTCAATCAACTGCTTGATGAACTATCTGGCGGACGTATCCTGCGAAAGCCTCCAGAAATTCCGCTGTTGCGTCAAATGACCGGCGTTATCCTTCTGGCGATGAATCTTGGTGGAATGCTCATCGAAAAATCGGAGGATGTCCGGCTTGGCGATTTGGAAGCGGGTTCGGTTCATAATTCATGCTTTAGATATTATATATAATACCCAGTATGTTGGCTGATTCGTGTGGTCGTAGATGATGGGCAGATTGGGGGAATGAAGATGGGGACGGACAGATTCAACGCTTACTGCTCCGGTTGTTCCGTTGCGGTTCAGGGGATAATGACGCGGAGTTTCTTCTGTGCAACGGAGAAGGTGGCGGGGAGGGAGCCGGCCCATTCGCCGTCCAGCTCGAAGGCGGTGGGTGTTTCGCTGGCGACTTCAAGCTTTTGGGCGCTTACGTGCCGGACGAGGGTTGGGGACATCCGGCGGCGCAGGAGGAGTCCGGGCAGGAGACGCAGGATGGCCGGCAGCGAGACGCGGGGGAAGACGCAGGCGTCGAGGCGGCCGTCCGTCAGGGAGGCGTCCGGGAAGAATTTGAAGCGGCCGCCGTAAAATTTGCCGTTGCCGAAGAGGACCAGTTGGCCGTCGAATTTTTGGCCGTCCACAGCGAGGGAGAGGCGGGGCTGTCGCTCGGCGAGGGCTTGGAAGCCGGCGACGACGTAGGCGAGGGGGCCGGCATTGGTTTTGAGTTTCCAACTGACGAGTTCCACGGCCCGGGCGTCCAGGCCGGCGCCGCCCAGTTGCACGAAGTAGCGCCGCGCCGGTTTGGCCTCTTCGGTGAAATCCACGCGGCCGAGGTCAATGCGGGTTTCGCGTGCGCGGCGGAGCACGGCCCAGGCGGCTTCGAGGCGGGCGGGGATGTTGAGTTCGAGGGCGAAGACGTTGACGGTGCCGAGGGGGAGCACGCCCAGGCGGACGCGATCGAAGCCGCCCGGGACATCGCCGATGCCGTTGAGCACCTCGTTGACGGTGCCATCGCCGCCGGCGGCGACGATCATGTCGAAGCCCTCGGCGGTGGCGGCGGCGGCGAAGCGGCGGGCGTCGCCGGGGGCGGTGGTGGCCTTGAAGACGGACTGCTGGGCCATTTCATCGAGGTGCCGGCGGAAGCGCCGCGCCTTGTTGCCGCGGGCGGCGGGGTTGAAGATGACGCAAATTCGCACGGGGCCATGATTTTGTTTCCGGGCGGATAGTCGAGGAGAAAGCGCATTTTCGGGCTTTCTTAACGGCGGGTTTGCGAACAGAATCCGGGCGGGTTGGCGGGCCGGCCCGGCCTCCAGCCAAAAATCATGGCGGTAATCCAACGCTTCATCCAAGCCGGCTGGCAGTTGCGCGTGTTCTTCACCGAAGACGTGTTTGCGGCGGACAACCCGGTGCTGGACGAGGCGCTGACGGATACGGCGCCGCGGAAGGCGCTGGTGATCCTGGAGGATTCGCTGGCGCAGGCCCTGCCGGATCTGCAGCAGCGGATCGAAAACTATTTTGCGGCCCATGCGTCCCGGCTTTGCCTGGTGCGGCCGCCGCTGTTTGTCTGCGGGGGCGAGCGCGCAAAGAATTCCGCGGCGCTGGTGGGCGAGTTTTATTCCCAGTTGCAGCGGTATCACGTGGACCGGCACTCGTACCTGATCGCCGTGGGCGGCGGGGCGCTGCTGGACGTGGCGGGGTTTGCCGCGGCCACGGCGCATCGCGGCATCCGGCATGTGCGGATTCCCACGACGACACTGAGCCAGGCGGATTCCGGGGTGGGGGTGAAGAACGGGATGAACGCGTTCGGGCAAAAGAATTTCATCGGCACGTTCGCGCCGCCGTACGCGGTGATCAACGATTTTCAACTGCTGGCCACGCTGCCGCCGCGGGACAAGCGGAGCGGGTACGTGGAGGCGGTGAAGGTGGCGTGCATCCGGGACGCGGCGTTTTTTGAGGACATCGAGCGGGACGCGGAGGAGCTGGCGGTGTTTGCGCCGGGGGTGATGAAGCCGCTCATCCGGCGGTGCGCGGAGCTGCACCTGGACCACATCGCCACGGGGGGCGACCCGTTTGAGACGGGGTCGGCGCGGCCGCTGGATTTCGGACATTGGGCGGCGCACCGGCTGGAGCAGCTTTCGCATTTCCGGATTTCGCACGGGGAGGCGGTGGCCATCGGGATTGGGCTGGACGTGCTGTATTCGCGGAACACGGGCCTGCTGCCCGCGCTGTCGGCGGAACGGATCTTGAACCTGCTGGAGAAGCTGGGGTTCGAGCTGTTTGCCGGCGAGCTGATGAATCAGGACAGCGCGGGGCTGCCGGCGATCCTGGGCGGCCTGGAGGAATTTCGCGAGCACCTGGGGGGCGAGCTTTCCGTGACGCTGCTTTCGGAGATCGGGCGCAGCGTGGAGGCGCACACAATGGACGTGCGAACGATCGGGGCGGGGGTGGAGGAACTGCGGGTGCGGGCAGGCAAGCTGAAATGAACCGGCTGGCGGTCATCAACGTGGTGGGGCTCACGGAGGCCCTGCTGGGGGAGCACACGCCGCAACTGACGGAATTCCGGCGGCGCGGCGCGCTGGCGCACATTGCGCCGGCCTTCCCGGCGGTGACGTGCACGGCGCAGGCCAACTATCTCACGGGGCGCGAGCCGTCGCAGCACGGCATTGTGGGCAACGGCTGGTATGACCGTGAGCTGGCGGAAGTGCAATTTTGGAAGCAGTCGAACCACCTGGTGGCGGCGCCGAAAATCTGGGACGCGCTGCGCGAGCGGGCGGGGGCCGGCAAGCGGCGGCCGACCGTGGCGAATCTCTTCTGGTGGTTCAACATGTATTCCAGCGTGGATTATTCGGTGACGCCGCGCCCGATCTACCGCGCGGATGGCGGCAAGATTTTCGATATTTACACCTGGCCGTACGGGCTGCGCCCGGAGCTAAAGCGGGACCTCGGGGAGTTTCCGTTCCTTGGCTTTTGGGGGCCGGCGGCGGGCCGGCGCACGCCGCAGGGGGCGGCGGATTGCGCGACGCGTTGGATCGGCGAGGCGGCGAAGTGGATGGAACAGAAATATTCGCCGACGCTGAACCTGGTCTATCTGCCGCACTTGGATTACAACTTGCAGCGGCACGGCCCGTTCGCGGCGGCGCAGGCGGGGACGGACGGTGACGCGCGCTCTCTCAACCCGGCCATTATTCCCGATCTGCGGGCGGTTGACGATATCGTCGGCGGGCTGCTCCAATTTTTTGAAACGCGCGGGGTGCGGGTGGCGCTGGTGAGCGAGTACGGCATCACGAACGCGGAGCGGCCGGTGCATTTGAACCGGGTGTTTCGCGAGCGGGGCTGGCTCACGGTGAAGGACGAGCTGGGGCGGGAAGCGCTGGACGCGGGGGCGAGCCGGGTGTTTGCCGTGGCGGACCACCAGGTGGCGCACGTGTATGTGAACGACCGCACGCTGGAGGCGGCCGTGCGCGCCGCGCTGGCGGAGACGCCGGGCGTGGAGCGGGTTTTGGGCGGCGCGGACGTGGCGGCGGCGGGATTGGCGCATCCGCGGGCGGGCGACTTGGTGGCGGTGGCGGCGGACGGGGCGTGGTTCACGTATTATTACTGGCTGGACGACGCGCGGGCGCCGGATTTTGCGCGCACGGTGGATATTCACCGCAAACCGGGCTACGACCCGGTGGAACTTTTCCTGGACCAGCGGCTCCGGCTGCCCAAGCTAAGGATCGCCTGGCGGCTGCTTCAAAAGCGGCTCGGCCTGCGCATGCTGATGGATGTAATCCCGCTGGACGCCACGCTGGTGAAAGGCTCGCACGGCCGGCGGCCCTCGGCGAAAACGGACTGGCCGGTGCTGATCACGGACCGGGCAGGCGTTGGAGGCGCGGGGGAGATTCAATCCACGGAGGTTTTTAAAAGGCTGTTGGGGATGGTGGACCAGAACACATTGGCAGTAAATTCCCCCTAATGAGAAATCTCAATGTTTTTGGCCTTTGCATTTTTGTCCAGTTCCTTTAATACTGCATACCACGAACCAGACATTGCATTGATGCAGCTAATGCCGCACGAAGGGACCAATAAACCATGCCAAAAAAAACAATACAAATTGAGTCGAGTAGTAAAACCAGGGAATCCGCAAGGCACACGAGATTCCCGAAGCACTCAATTGAAAAAGCATTAAGAATCCCGAAGGCCATTTTGGACCAGAACGCAGGTAAGGCGTGTTCAGACCGAGAGTCGGCCGGTTTTGTCGGGGTTAAATACAACGACGGTCCCTATTCATACGAATTGGGCAACGCAATAAAATATGGGCTCCTCGAAAGACCAGACGCAGGACAAGTTGCACTAACGGAAACTGCAAAAAAATTCTCCGACCTCAAAAGCCGGAGCAGGTAATTGAAGGACTCCGAGAAGCAGCGTTGAAGCCGGAGGATTTTTCAAAAGTCTATAGCCACTACCGAGGAGAGAATCTACCGGACCCGCAGTTTTTTGAAAATGCGCTTATTGATACATTTGGCATTCCGAAAGACAAAATTGCGGAATTCAAAGAGGTCTTTTTTGAGAATCTCAGAAAGGCCGAATTGCTCGTGGAGCGTGAAGATGGCAAACAGCGAGTAATAGACGTTTCAAATGACACGCCGGTTTTGGGTGAGTCCGCCCCAAATATCAAAAAGCTCGACCAAAGAGTAAAAGTTGAATCTGACGAAATTTGCTTCGTAATGATGCCATTTGCCGAACCAATTGGCGGGTACTATAAGAAGATATACGAACCCGCCATTGAGAAAGCGGGTTTAAAGCCTGTGCGAGCTGATAACGAAATTTTCGGCACAGGAAAAATAATGGACCAAGTTTGGTCTGGGATCAATTCCGCGAAGGTGCTTGTCGCCGAACTGACAACTCGAAATCCGAATGTGTTCTACGAATTGGGCATGGCCCACGCACTCCGCAAACCAGTCGTTTTGGTTTCATCGAACGACAAGGATGTTCCATTTGACCTTCACCATATACGGGTAATTTATTACGACGTAACGGACCCATTTTGGGGTGCTAAACTTTTGGACAAGGTTGCGGAGAACATTGTGTCCGCCCTCAGGAACCCAGAAGAAGCTATATTTCGAGCCGAGAGTCTTGTGGCGAAAAGTCATTAGGACAGGCGTCAAGATGTCATTTCCTTAATTGAAAAGACAGGTTCCTCGACGTTTATTGTGGGTAAAATGTTCATTAAAGGGGTCAACACATAGCATGGTTCACTATCAGCTTAAAAACGAACCGAGCTATGGCTTGGCTCCTTTTTGGCCTTTTATTAGATAGTTATGACTAAAACCAAAAAACCAAATACCGCTCAACGAATTGCATTCGCGAATACAAAACGCCAGTACATGAACATACTGAATAATGCGAAATTCAAAGGCATAAAGATGAAGATTGCCATGGAACAAGGGCAAGCTGTTTTAAAACTATACGGCCAGCCTGATGAAATTCTAAAGCTGGCAAAGTGGGCAATTGACACACATTATAAAAATAAACGTCCCTGAAGGGGTCAACCCATAACATGGTTTATTATCAGCTCAAAAACGAACCGCGCTATGGGTTGACCCCGTTTCCGGGCATTTTTTCGTGTGGGACATATCAGAGTTCAACGATGTAGCGTAATTGACTGGAATCAAAGTATGGCATTCACGGTATATGCAGACGAATCCGGCACGCACGACGCCAATGGAAATCGGGAAGGATCATCGTTTGGTGTCTTGGCCGGCTGGATAGCTAAGGATGAAGTATGGCGACGCTTCATCACTGATTGGCAATCAGTTTTAAGCAAGTACGAAGTTCCGTTCTTTCATTTCTCAGAATTCAATACCGCTGCCGCAATCAAACGTAATCCAAAAAGGAAAGTGGAATCTTCTTACAGCACAAATCCCTATCGAGAGATGGAGTTAGCCAAACTAAATGCTTTCTTTGATGACTGTGCAAGATTGCTCGACAATCCAGACTTAGAAATTGTCAGTTCAATTTTTGACACAAAGATCTATAAAAAAGAAATTGTCAGAGAAACTGATCCATCAGTTTTATTTTTTAAAGACAAGCCTTATACCCATTTAATTTTTAGTTTTTCCGTCACAGTATTGAGGCAGGTGATCAAGCGGTGGGGTAGCTTGGATGAGGGTGTTACATTCGTGTTTGATGACACAAGTAATGCGGATTGGATGGATGCAATAAAGATGGCAATACATGTTAATAAAAAAATGGGTAAAAATATATTAGGTTTGAGGTTTCAAACCAAAACTGATGCCATACCGATCCAAGCGGCGGATATGTTTGCCTATAGAGCAAACCAGGTCTGCCGCAACGTACAGAATCAGAAATATGTAAATCAGCCAATGAGTGTGCTGGATTCAATAATTAACAAACACATGAAACTGCCGCCAGAGGGATGGGTTAGCCGGACAGAGCCTTGGACAAAATCAGTGAAGTTTTGAGGATTCAACATGATGACTTCGATTGAGGAGGCATGGAGAGAATGGGAGGCCAAAACAAAGCCTTGCCCTAAGATTCACAGTATTGGCACTAAAAGGCCCAAAATCCACATTTACGAATTTAGGCAATTCGACAGAGCGATCGCTTTGCTATGGTGCCGGGGTCAGGCCTTAGTTTGGTGTCTATTCCGGCTTTAGAAATTTAGGGGAACGTGGGGAGTGGTTGGAGACGGCGATAGATACGGTTGATCGGATTGTGGCCGAAAAAGTCAAGGGATCGTCAAGGTGGATGAATTGTTTGAAATTCGTCCGCGTCAATTCTCTCCGCAGTGCGGAGACAGTGTTTTTATTGGCGAACGCTTTCGCGAACCGGATCATGTGAAACAGATTTCGGGGTGCAAATCCCCGGCCGAACTCTCGCGTTAATTGTGTCCCCAGTGCGGTCACAATTCGTTCCCCTTACTCTGCACGCTTCGCAACGCGAATTGCGCCAATTGCCGCCGATTATTGAGGACCGCGCGATAGGGTGACACGCGTTGAGCGGGACCGGCGCGCGGCGTTCACGCCGCTTCAGCGTGCAACCTCAGGGGGGCTGGGCATTTCACGGGCCTCGTGCTTTTGGGCATTGAAGCGGGCTGAAGCCCGCGGGCCGCCACCGTATTGCGCGAGCTTCAATAGGTCCGGTTTTCCATCCGTGCTGATCCGAAATTCGCGTCAGACTTTGTTTTGAATCCCAGTGGATGATCCGCTACAGAACAGAGTCAGCCGTCCCTGCGGGACTTTGGCAATGCCGAATTCCACCCGGCGCTGAAGCGCCGGGCTATTGTCATGGCGTCCCGTTGGGACTCGCGCCGGTGTCCGCGCTGGTTAATTTCCGACATCGCTTCGCGACAATTCCCTGATCCCATTCCTGATGTTTGATGGACGAA
>Ga0181520_10004661_pt1 | contig 22712 bp, 28 predicted proteins | sample PEATcosm2014_Bin_29_FD_132451 | JGI IMG/M metagenome (GOLD analysis project Ga0181520, IMG submission 132451) | Peatland microbial communities from MTU Mesocosm Facility, Houghton, MI, USA - PEATcosm2014_Bin02_30_metaG | ecosystem: Environmental > Terrestrial > Soil > Wetlands > Peat | place...
ATAACTGCTCCCCGCCCATCCCGCGTTAATGCCGGTATTGACGGGATCCACAGGGACTTTGGGCATAATTTGTATAAAATTTGCATCCGAAGTCAGCCATTGGCCGCCACAAGTGCCGTTGCTTGATGCCCACCCTGCATCAGAAGCAGGCCCGCCACAATTAGCATTACTGTCTAAGGTGCTAGGATATTGATTATAAGTATTATAATATATTCCCAAAGCGTCCTGAATTTGACTAAAATCTGATATTCTTTTGGCGTCGCGCGCTTTCATTCGCGCAGAATTTAACGACACAAGCAGTATTGAAGCCAAAAGCCCGATTATTGAAATCACTACCAATAATTCTATTAATGTAAACCCCGTTAGAGAGCCGTTGGTATTATTGGACCGTCGTTGGTCTTTAGCAATAGCTTCATTAATGAGATTCTCTAACGGGAGAAAGCCTTTTTGTTTTTGGTGGTTTAATTCCATAAATTTTTATTCCAATAATTTTTGTTGTTCGGATTCTTTCCCGTTATCAAGTTTTAAAGATGATGCATTGGTGATACTGGTTTTAAGTTTGGCAAAATCGTTTACTACCGTGCCCATTGTATTGCCGGCGTTTTTAATGTGGTTGCCGAGGACGTCGAGGTTGCGGCCAAATTTGTCGGATTCCTGTTTTATGCCCGCGATCATAGCAAGGATTTGTTGGGCGGCTTCGTTAACTTTTTGCCCGCGGAGGGAAAGTAAAATGATTTGCAAATGATGGTATAGGGTGTTGGGGCTGACAAAATAAACTTTTTTTTCCCTGCCATAGCTAAGCGTCGGCGTATCATCAAGGACTTCGCTAAACACGCCTTCGGAAGGAATATACATTAGCGCGAAGTCAAAAGTATTTTCCTGCGGCAAAATATATTTTTTGTGGATTTCATCCACGCGCTTTTTTACATCTTTCAAAAACGTTTTTTTGAGCGCTTCTTTGGCTTCATCGGTCGTGGCTTCTTTATACAGCCTAAAGTTTTCCATACTGAACTTGCTGTCTATGGGCAGAATTTTTTCCCCGACGTAAATTATCGCGTCCACCACTTCTCCGTTTTTAAATTTGTATTGGATTTGGTAGCCGTTTTTAGGCAAAGCCTGGGAAAGCATATTTTCCAGCATTTCTTCGCCAAAGTTGCCTCTTAATTTGGGTGAAGCCAAAGTTTCCGTCAGTCTTCTGATATCTGGCCCAACTTGCGATATTCCGCCTAGCTCTTTAGTAAGCGCGGCAATGACTCGCCCGGCATTATCAAGCCTCTCGTTAATCGCCTTATTGGTTTCATCTATGCTTTTCTGCATCCCCACCCTAGTCTGGTCAGTCCCCTGTTTAATCTCCTTCATCCACTCCATCATTACCTTTATTCCCTGGTCGTCAACCGGCTTTTCCGACTTCTTTTTTAAATCCGTTAAAAAATAAAAAAGCAAGCCAAACCCCGCTAAAAGAACCAAAATTATTACGTAAAGAATAGTTGTTTGCATAACTAAATTTTAGCACATTTTAGCTTATAGACAAAATCAAAATAATATGGTATTAATTGTATAGCTTCATCAAGTATTTTTAAAACCGGAGGACGAATGAGTTGGGAGCAAACGGAAGGACAACCGATCGACACTAGGGTGGCCGAAAACGCTTCCTTGGATCGGGATGATTTAGCAACCGGGCATTTCTGGAGAAATGTGGTCGGTTGGTCACGTATACCGACCCGCGAAGAAGCCGTGCCCCAAGACGACCCGGACTAGGGACCCCATTTGCATTGCATGGTTTATCTCTAAAACTATGCCGCGGCCGCCTGCTTTCGCGGCCGTTTTTTTTTGTCAATTTTCCAATTTACTTGCGCCATCAGGATTTATCGTATGAGGGTATGGGATCACCTCAATTATTAAAAATTATTAAAGCCCTCGTTTTAAGAGGGCTTGGTTATAATATGGCGGGCTACGTGGGGTGCTTTCCTAACTTCGGAGTGGGTTAAGGATGTCCAGTTTCCGGAGCTAACCTATAAGAAAGCTAAGGAATTATTGGCTATTTCCTAATCGCACCTTTGAGCGCGAAACGATTGCCCACCCGGCCCTTTACTATTTTAGTACTTGAAAGGCAAAATTTCGTAAATTTTCGAACTTTTGCTTTTCGACCAGAAATTTGGTAATAAATTGCTATTTGATAAAATTTTAGTTATAATTTGTATACCTATTTGAGCCCGAAATATGGATTATTCAGAAACAGTAAAAAAGATAAAATCCAGTATTGCTTTTATTGTGCGCTTTAACGCCGAAAATAAACCAGATGGCACCGGTAGCGGCTTTGTTTATGGCAAAAAGGGTATTATAGTTACTTGTAACCATGTAATTAAAGATGCTAATAGTATTTTAGTTAAATTCCCAAATTCAGAATTTATGTTGGCCAAAGTCGCCATAAAGGACGAAGAGCACGATTTAGCTTTGCTCAAATTTGATGATGATAAACGAGAACCTCTTGAGCTGGAAAACTTTGATTCCATAAAAGAAGGTATGCCAGTAATATTTTCTGGTTATCCTCTAAGCTTACAAGACTTAACAACTCACCAAGGTATCATTTCAGCAATCACAAAAGATGTTACGGGCATAGCTACTTATTTGATTGATGGCACTGTTAATTCAGGCAATAGTGGGTGTCCGTTAATGAATATTGATGGAAAAGTTATTGGAGTTGTCAATGCAAAAAGAAGGGAACACTCTGACCTATTAGAGAAAGTCGAGAAGATGTCATTGGGAGCAGTTTCGTTACATGGGGTTGACTTAGTTAAAATTTATCAGGCAATTATAAATAATGTACAATTGGGTATTGGTTATGCTGTCCCAGCATCCTATATTCCTGAGCATAAAGACATACCTAATTTAATGGATTTAGAAAATAAACTAGAAAATTTAAAAAAAATAAATGAATAAAGAACTTTTTATATTTTTATCAAACGGGAACTACTTAGGATTTATTAATAATGGCTATCTCTATTCTAGGGACGGTCAATATTTGGGATGGCTAGAAGGAGATTTTGTTTGGGATTCAAGTGGCAGGTTTAGAGGAGCATTGATAGATGTTAATAACAATAAATACGTAGTAATTAACACTCTAGCTGTCCAGCCTTTACCTAGAGTCCCAAGAGCAAATCCAATGGGTCAAACTGTTTTACCTCCTCCGCCCCCAAATGTATCACCCATAGCCTTACCAGTTGGTTTTAAGGATGGCTATACATTATGATAAATTGATATTTTAAAACCCGCCTAGATTCAGACGGGTTTTTTGTAGTATTTTTCAATTAATTTTTCTCTTTTAGTATTGTTTAACAACTCTTTTTCAAGACCTTTTTATTTATTATTTAACATATAATAATCTAATTTGTCACAATATTCTGGAGTAAATCTTGGGTTGTCAGGCAAGCTTTTTACATATTCACCCAATTCATTAATACCAGCAACAATGGGTATTTCCGAATCAGAAAAAAAGGGTGCCCAAGCTCGAGGCGGAAAAGGAGATCGTAAGTTAATTTTAGACCCACTGCCGCCTATCCAGTTAAAAACACGAGCAGATGTTTTAGCGCTTCAGACCGATATTATTAATCAACTTCGTGCTGGTAAAATGGACGATAAAAACTCTCAGACTCTCCAAAAATTAGCATTAGATGCCCTTAATACCATTCGAAGTATCGAAAATCAAGAAGATTTAGAAAGGTTGAAAGCCGAAGATAATAAAAGGAGGGCAGAAATGGAGGGAGGGAGAGTTTAAACTACTTTAAAAATTTGCTATAATATGTATGGACCCAATTACATATAGCCCAAATCGCATTTATTGTACCTATTTGCTATTGAAGCGGCAGCCTGCCAGCAAAGCCAAAGCGATTTGGTGTAGTTGGGTCCCAGGCTGCCCCTTTAATTCATAACAAAAGTCAATTATGAAAGCCGTTATCTATGCCCGGGTATCCTCGCGCGAACAGGAGGACTCCGGCTACTCATTACCAGCCCAAGAAAAGCTATTGCGGGAATATGCGCAAAAGCATGATTTTAGCGTGGTTAAACTTTTTTCTATCTCAGAGTCTGCCAGCGGCAAAGTCCAAAGGCAGGTTTTTACGGACATGCTCGGGTATTTGAAAGACCACGGCATAAACGTCATCATCTGCGAAAAGGTTGATCGTTTGACCCGTAACTTAAAAGACGCTGTTAGCGTCAATGAGTGGATTTCAGTTGATCCGGCACGGCAAGTTCATTTTGTTAAAGAAAGCTGCGTTTTAACTAAGGATTCAAAATCAAACGAAAAATTCATTTGGAATATTAAGGTGTCGGTAGCCCAATATTATATTGATAATCTTTCCGAGGAAGTTAAAAAAGGGCAAAAAGAAAAAATAGCCCAGGGAGGCATGCCTCATCGGCCGAGGTTGGGTTATATGTCTTTAAACGAAAACTGCCGCATATCTCACGTGCCGGACCCGGAAAAAGTACCTTACATTAAAAGGCTGTTTGAATTGTTTTCATCCGGCAATTATTCCGTTGCCAAGCTTATGGAGGTTATGTATGAGGAGGGCTTAAGGAGCCGAACAAATAAAAAAGTTGTCAAAAGCAGAATGGGTGACATTCTAAACGATCCAATTTATATTGGACAAATGCGCTGGTGTGGTAAAGTATACCCGGGCAAGCACGAGCCTATTATAAGCCCAGAACTATTTGAACGCTGCCAGCAGATATTAAAGGGACACACGACTCCAAAATACAGCAAGCATTTTTACCAATTTCAAGGACTGGTGCGCTGTGTAGAGTGCAGCGGCCTTATAACTTGGGAAAAACAAAAAGGGATTTTATATGGCCATTGCAATAGGGATTACCGCAAGTGTTCTAAAAAGGCCTGGGCCCATGAATCAGAAGTAGAGCAAAAAGTGGCCGACAAACTAGATTCGTTACGGATACTTAAGCCACGCCTAAGCGATTGGATTCATAAAGCCCTAAAAGAAAGCCATCAGGATGAAACCAGTTATCACTCAAATTCACTTCAAGAGTTGCAGGATAGTTATAAACGAACCCAGCATCGACTAGATATTTTATACGACGATCGCCTTGACGGCAAAATTGATGAACAATTTTATCAAAAAAAGTTTACACAATACACTGCTGAAAAGGAGGCTATAAGCAAAAGTATTACCGGCCACTCCAAGGCTAGTGATAAATATCATGAACTTGGGAGCACCCTTTTTGCCTTATCGCAACAAGCGGCGGAATTGTATAAACAAACGAAGGTTATTGAGCGCAAACGGCAGATTCTTGGCCTGGTCTTTGATAAAATGAGCCTACACGGCAAGGATTTGACCTTAGAGCTTACAAAACCATTCGCATTACTAGCGCAAGCGGTCGCGGCAACAAACGCTGGTGATGAGGCGCTGAATTCAAAAACCGACCAATATATTTTCGAACCGCTTAATCAAACAAAAAAACAGGCTTTTGAACCTGTTTCTTCGATATGGCGGACTGAACGGGACTCGAACCCGCGACCTCTCCCGTGACAGGGGAGCGCTCTAACCAACTGAGCTACCAGTCCGTGCATTCGCACTAGTTAAAAGTTGAAAGTTATAAAGGTTATCAAGTTCCGCAGTTACTTTATAACTTTATAAACTTGATAACTTTTAACTATTTTTGGTGTCGGAGAGAGGAATTGCACCTCTGACCTTGGGCTTATGAGTCCCACGCTCTAACTAACTGAGCTACTCCGACATATTAGTTAGCCAATCATTTTACAAAAAATCCCTCGCGCAGAGGGTAAAATCTGTCACGATTTTAAGGTTTTCGGTTATAAACCAAGCCAGCTTTTCATCGAAACGATCAAGAGCTAGCTTGGTTGCGGGACCCGGACTCGAACCGGGAACCTCAAGGTTATGCATACCACTACAACTTTAATTGCATCGCCGTTTGACGAATTTGTGGTCTGGACTTTCTCTTCATCCCCCATCCGAGGGATGTCTACCATTAAGTCTCTACACCTTCACCGATTATGTATCGGAGCTTGGCTCGGGATTACCACCGCTAAGGGTTTCCCCGAATTTGATAGATTATCACGCCAAAATTGCTTTTGGCGCAGCCCATTGTGAAATAAGATCAAAAGCTTCCCGGTAGTCAGCGGACTTTGGCTTGCGCTGACGTTTGTCAGTTTCTACCAAAGATAATGAACTGCCGAAACCTATGAATACTTTAACCGGAAAAACATAAAAAATACGTTTTTCAGGAAGATATACAAGTGCAAAATCAAAGTCCTTGTCGCTATATAGACTTCTGAGCATTTTACGCCGGTTTGTTTTTGTGCGCCTGACGTCAATGCAATAATTTTTATCAAAGGCGTTAAACCAAGCGGATTTGACCTGAAGTCTAAATAGCTTGCCACTTACATCGGCTATTAGGTCATAAGAGAGTCTGTCGCCAATCGGCTTTGCGACTCCCCAACCCAATTCCAAAATTTTTAAAATGGCGGCCTGTTCTGCTATATCTCCCTTGAGTTTGGTACCCATAAAAAGATCTTAACTAGAAGTTGAGCCTTGCGAGCTGCCAATTGCTCTATCCCGCAAATACAGTTTACGATAATTCATTAAAAAAAGCAAGAGCTTTATAAAAAAGCCAAAATACAACAAAACCACCCTTAATTTTGGGGGTGGTTTTGTTCCCGCAGGAGGCGGGGCAAAGACTAGCGGCGCTTCTTCTTAGAACCGCCCTTTTTCTTCTTTGCAACTTTCTTTTTCTTAGCCATTGGGCTAGTCTCCCTAAAGCTCAACTAATTTTGGTCAAGCTTTATTAATTTTCTACCCTCGTATCTTGAAACTTTATGTTTCAAGTTGAGTAGCGTAATTTTGCATCTTTTGCTGATACAACGCTGATTGATACTCCGATCTGACGCTGAATTAATTTTGCCGGGATTTAAATTTATTTGTTTCAGAGTTTTTCGCCAGAGCTTCGTTTGTGTTTCCCGAATATTTTTAAACCGGTATAAATTTATCTTATAACTTTTTTTACTTTTTGTCAAGTAAAATTTGTCTGTCAACCGCATTTTGAACAAACTTTCTTTGCTTTGGATTTTTAATTTTGCCCAATTCTTTTTTTATTTTTGATTTTGTTAAAATTTTTGTCAGTAAAAAATTATTTTTAATCGCCGTTTTGGTAGCGCTCTCAAGCTTAAAATTAAGAGTTTGCTCAAAACGAAGAGCTCTAATTATCCGTAAAGGATCTTCCTTAATTCTTTTTTGAGGGTTACCGATAAATCTTATTTTTTTTGCTTTTAAATCCCTAAGACCATCATGGTAGTCTAAAATTTTCCCTTCTTTTGGGCTTAAGTATAAAGCATTTACGGTAAAATCGCGCCTTAAAGCGTCCTGCTTAATATTGGCCTTAAATGTGACTTTTGGATACCTGCTGTTAATATAATAATCCATTCTAAAGGTGGTAACAGAAAGGTTTGTGCCCCCGAATGGAATGGCTACTATTCCTAATTTTTTATACTGGGGATCGAATTTAATACGATGGCTTTGCAAAATTTCCATAACTTTTTCCGGAACGGCAGAGGTGGCGATATCAATATCGCGGACCTTTCTATTCAATAATAAATCCCTTACCATGCCCCCAACGTAAAAAGTTTGCGGAAAGTTTTCCACAAGCAAATTAAAAATTTTTTGCCCGAATTTTTCCAATTCGGATTTTGGTTTGTACATCATCGGCATATTTCGCGGAGCTCACCCTCCCCTTTTGAGGGGATGACCGGCTTAATGCCTTCGGTGCGAGTGTTTGCGCGCGACTTTTAACCTGCTTTGGTTCTTGTTTAAAATAGAAGCAATGACCGCGTATTCTTCGGCCGACATTTTCTTTTTTTCCATTTCGTGTTTTGCCCGCTCCACAGCTTCTTCCGCCTTTTTTATATCTATTTCATAATGGTGCTCCGCGGCATCCGCCAAAGCCACAACCCGGCTGTTTGGCCGAACTTCAACAAAGCCGCCTTCAACATGAATAAACTTTTCGTCTTTTCCACTTTTTGCCGCCAATTCGCCCGCTGTGAGCGTTGCCACCAATGGTATATGGCCGGGCAAAATGGTAATCTGGCCCAAAGTTGTCGGGCACGACAAAGAATCCAATTCTTCATTAAGAACGGTGCGTTCGGGAGTTACTAGTTGGAAGTGCAGTTTGTTCATAAAATACTTCTACTAAATACTAAAAGATACTAAAGGTACAAAATACTAAACTTGAGGTACTAAATTGACTATTCGTCTGCATACCACGCCTGTCTTGGTAAAGTTAGCCAGTATACCAAGCTTGATATGTTCTGATTTAATATATTCGCTAAGCTGTTTAATGTTTTTAATTCCAAAATTTTCGTGTTTCTTAATCTCTAATATTATTTTAGACTCGCCCATTATGATAAGAAAATCCGCGTAGTAAATTCCAATAAATTTTCCCGCGTAATACAGTTTGATTGGATGCTGCTCAGTAAAGTTGATTCCTGCAAGTGCAAGCGCAATTGCGACAGCTTTTTGATAATGTTTTTCCAATAGCTCGCCGCCCAGATCTTTAAAGACCTTTATAAGAACCCCTACAATTTTGTAATACTCGTCTTTGTAAACAAGATCTTCCCTCAGCATGATAGTTAATTAATTTTTATTTTTCGTAAATACCAAGCGCTATCTGAGTTTAGTATTTAGTACATTTAGTACCCTTTCGTATTTAGTAGAAAAGCGCTAGCGCTTAACCTGCTCAATCCCGCCCTTCATATAAAATTCCCCTTCAGCTACGGAATCGTATTCACCGTTTAATATCATTTTAAAACCTCTGACGGTATCGGATAGCTTTACAAATTCTCCTTTGCGGCCGGTAAAGACTTCGGCTACGGCAAAGGGCTGGGAAAGGAAGCGCTGGATTTTGCGCGCGCGGGTTACAGTAATTTTATCCTCGTCAGGAAGTTCTTCCATACCTAATATGGCGATAATGTCCTGCAGATCTTTGTAGCGTTGCAAAGTTTTTTGAACGCCGCGTGCTACATCGTAGTGTTCCTTGCCCACAATGAGCGGATCTAAAATTGTAGATGTTGAATCCAAAGGATCAACCGCAGGATAAATACCGAGTTCCGTAAGCGCGCGGGAAAGCACGCAGGTGGAATCCAAGTGCGCGAAAGTTGTAGCAGGCGCCGGGTCCGTTAAGTCGTCGGCCGGAACATAAACAGCTTGCACCGATGTGATAGACCCCTGTTTTGTAGAAGTAATTCTTTCCTGCAGTTCACCCATTTCCGTAGCGAGCGTCGGCTGATAACCGACCGCGGATGGGATGCGCCCGAGTAGCGCGGATACTTCGCTGCCTGCCTGCGTAAACCGGAAAATGTTATCGATGAACATCAAAACATCCTGGTGTTCTTCATCGCGGAAATATTCGGCCATGCTCAAACCGGACAATGCCACGCGGGCGCGGGCTCCCGGCGGTTCGTTCATTTGCCCGAACACCATGGCCAATTTTGGCAGGACGTTAGCGTCTTTCATTTCGTGATAAAGATCGTTTCCTTCACGAGTGCGTTCCCCTACCCCGGCAAAAACAGAAACGCCGCCGTGAGCTTTGGCAATGTTGTTTATCAGCTCTTGGATGATAACCGTTTTTCCTACGCCGGCTCCGCCGAACAGTCCAACTTTACCGCCTTTTAATATCGGACAAATTAAATCTATAACTTTAATTCCGGTTTCCAGAATTTCGGTTTTGGTGTTCTGGTCCGTGAATTTTGGAGCCGGACGGTGGATTGGGTACCTTTTATCGCTTTTGGGTGTCTCCTGGCCGTCCACAGCCTGCCCCAAGACGTTAAAAATGCGCCCCAGCGTGTTTTTACCAACCGGTACGCTAATTAGCGCGCCCGTGTCCGTAACCTCTGTTCCGCGCTTTAAACCGTCGGTGGATGACATGGCCACGGTGCGGACAATGTTGCCGGGAAGTTGTTGCTGAACTTCTAGCGTCAGTTTATGCCGAGGGTTACCCTCGGTCTTGGAATTTGCCTGGTCCGAGGGTAACCCTCGGTCAGCAATCTCCACCTCCAGCGCATTGTAAATCGCCGGCAAATTCTCGGCAAAATGCACGTCCACTACCGGTCCTATAACTTGTGATATTGTTCCTTTGTTCATAAGATAATTGAAAGATTAAATGATCTAATTATTTAAAAAGTTATTCTACTTGTAAGTCATCGCCGGTTTGTTCTTTATAGCTAATCCATTCCTTAAATTCTCTGTCAACAGTATCATATTTACAGTCATCAGGGACAGGCTTACCCTCGTTAACGCAATACATAGCATACCCTGCTCTAGCCATAAGAAAATCCTTTGTATCTAAATCTTTTGCCGGAAGTTTATCGGGGTCGCCTTCATAACGGGGGGCAAAATGTGCCTCAAAATAGGATTGAATCGAAGTGTACAAATCAAAATATTTGATATACAACTTCGTTGGTTCATCTTCCGGATAAATTAAATCCGCTTCACTATTCATATTTACTCCAAAGCGATCTTGCCCGCGGTTATTTCCGCCAGCTCGGTCGTTATTTTATTCTGCCTCAATTTGTTGAAAGTCAAAGTTAGGTCGGTGATTAAATCCCCGGCGGCTTCGGTGGCGTTTTTCATCATCACCATACGGGCGGACTGTTCGGAGGCTTCGGATTCCAGGATTGTCTGGTAAATTTGGGATTCAATAATTCGGGGCAGTAAATGTTCCAGGACTTCTTTGGAATTTGGTTCAAAGAGGTATTCGGTTGTTTGAGCCGAGGGTAACCCTCGGTCTTGGAAATTGCCCGGTCCGAGGGTTACCCTCGGGCTTTCGCCTGCGGATGCTTGTATAAACGGTAACAATTGTTTTACCGTCGGCTTCTGGGCCAGCGTGGAAACAAAATGGTTATAAAAAATTAAAACTTTTTGGTATTTTCCGGAGCTATACAAAGTGGAAATAAATTGGGCTATGGGTAAAATGTCCGCCGTGGTGATAACGCGGTCATATTTTACGAAATCCGCCAAAACTTCTTTATGGCTTTTGACCATTACATCCCGCCCTTTACGGCCATAGGTAATAAAATCAGTTTCAAGCCGAGGGTTACCCTCGGTCCCCGAGGGTAACCCTCGGACTTCAGTTTCTATAGTTTTTTGTACCAAATTTAGCAAATTCGAATTTAAACTTCCGACCATTCCACGGTTTGTAGACAGTACCAGCACCGCGGCCTTTTCGGCTTTTGGATAGGTTTTAAGCAAGCCAGCCGCAATTTGCTCGGACGAAGATAAATTTAAAACCAGCTCCCACGCCAGCGTGGAATAATTCCGGCTCCGCAATGTCGCGTCCTGGCTCTTGCGCATCTTGGCGGCGCTCACCATTTGCATAGCCCGCGTCACCTTCCTGGTGCCGCCGATGGATTTTATACGAGTTTTTAGTTCTTTAATTCCGGGCATAATTTAAATTAATAAAATTATTCTCCACTTTTTTCTTTTGGCTGGGGTTTCGGAGGTATAACCTTTCGAATTGGAGCTTCAATGCGATTTCGTATATATTCTATAATTTTACTCTCATCGAAAGAAGGTATTCCGGCTCTGGCCTCATCTTCCATTTTATTTCTATGGCGAAGTTCGGCCTCTATTTTGTTATTGGCGTTATACCTGGCATTCTTATCAAGTGGCCACTCTTCAATAATGTTTTCCTTTTCTTTTGACATATTTTTGATTATTTTACCGTTTGCACAAACTGTTCAATCGCGGTTTTTAGTTTTGCTTCCGTAGAATCGGATAATTCTTTGGTCATGGCGATTTCGGATAAAACATCTTTGGCTTGCGTTGCCATATACTGGTGGAAACGGCTTTCGGTTTCGGCTATTTTTTCAACGGGGATGGAGTTAAAGTAGCCGTTGTTGACCGCGTATAGTACCGTAACTTCTTTTTCCAAAGAAAATGGGGTGTATTGCGGTTGTTTAAGGACTTCCGTCATCCGGCGGCCAAGGTCAAGGGCGTGCTGGGTTTCGGGGTCAAGGTCGGAGCCGAACTGGGCGAAGGCTTCCAGTTCGCGGAACTGCGCCAATTGCAGTTTTAATTTTCCGGCAACTTTCTTCATCGCTTTGGTTTGCGCCGATGAACCTACGCGCGAAACGGAAATGCCGACGTTTAAAGCCGGGCGGATACCTTTGTAGAACAAGTCGGTTTCCAAAAATATTTGTCCGTCTGTAATGGAAATCACGTTGGTCGGAATATATGCGGTCACATCACCCGCTTGCGTTTCTACAATCGGTAAAGCTGTAAGCGAACCCCCGCCAAAATCCGGATTTAGTTTTGCCGCGCGCTCCAATAAGCGGCTGTGCAGATAAAATACATCCCCGGGATAAGCCTCTCGTCCCGGCGGGCGGCGGAGCAGCAAAGAAATTTCACGATAAGCTACGGCCTGTTTTGACAAATCATCATAAACCACCAAAACGTCCTTGCCCTGGTCCATAAAATATTCACCCATGGCGCAACCTGAGTATGGCGCAATATAAGACAAAGCGGCCGGCTCGCTGGCAGAGGCGCAGACGACGATTGTATATTCCATTGCCCCGTTTTCTTCCAAAGTTTTTACGATTTTGGCAACCTTGCCTTCTTTTTGGCCAATAGCAACGTAAACGCAAATCATATTTTGGCCCTTTTGGTTGATGATGGTGTCTATGGCGATGGCCGTTTTTCCGGTTTGGCGGTCGCCGATTATAAGTTCGCGCTGGCCGCGGCCGATTGGAATAAGCGCGTCTATTGCTTTAACTCCGGTCTGCACCGGCTGTTTAACGCCTTGTCGGGTGATAACGCCGGGAGCGATTTTTTCAACGGGATAAAATTTGTCGGTTTTCACCGGCCCCTTGCCGTCAATTGGCTCACCAAGCGCGTTTACGGTACGTCCGATTACAGCTTCGCCAACCGGAACTGATAAAATCTTGCCTGTTAATCGGACAGTATCGCCGGCTTTAATGTGGGTATAGTCTCCTAAAATAACGGAGCCGATAACGGATTCTTCCAGGTTCAATGCCACGCCGAATACTGACCGAGGTGACCGAGGGTTACCCTCGGTCTTGGAATTTGCCTGGTCCGAGGGTAACCCTCGGCTAATATTAAATTCCAACATTTCCATACTGGCGCATTCTTTTAACCCGCTCACCCTTGCCACCCCATCCCCCACTTCCAAAACCGTTCCGACTTTTTCTACCTTAACGTCCGTCTGGAACGCGGCAATTTTATTTTTTAGTTGCTCTACAATGTTAGTGTTAGGCATGGTTATTTAGGATTTTAATGCTTGATTTAAATTATTTAGCTGATTTTTTACGCCGGCATCTATTAAAGTGTCGTCCACCCTTACTACCACTCCGCCGATTATGGATTCGTCTACGCGGGTTTTAATTTCCGTCGTAGGGGACGGTTTCAAACCGTCCCCTACATGGGAACGGACGACCGCGTTTAATTCGTCAAGTATAACTCGATTCATTTCCGCCTCGCGCGCGATTGTTATTTCAACCTCTTTTATTCCCTGCGATTCCAATTTGAGCTTGCGAAATTCGGCTTCGATTTCCTCGTACTTTCCCAAATCCCCGTTTTGCGCCAAAACCTTAACAAAATTATCCAGGACTTTGTCGTGGTCGTGCGGGGCGGTTTCCGATATCGCATCGTATAAAGCTTCTGCGTATTGTTGGGAAGTTAATTTCATGTAATTTTAAATTTTTAAATTCAGCAGATCCCGGCACTGTGGAATATATTCAGGGTGCCGTTTTTCAAATAGGGTTACAAGTTCCAAAGACCTGGGAGTGTTGCCGTATTTTGCCACATAATCCTGGAGTTCCAAAAAAGCTGATTGGTAATGCGCCTCGGAATAAGCATTTATGGCCGCGGCAACTTTCTCGAAATTGGCCTGTTCTTCAAGGTAGCTCTCTTTTGGAAAGCGATTTGTTTTATGTGAGAAGTTAAACATATTTTTGCCGAAAAATGACTTTAATTTTTAATATTTTGCAGAGATTCTTTAATGAGCAGCTGGTCGGCGTGCGTGTCTAATTTTTTCCTCAATATCTTTTCCGCCGCGTTGGTGACCAAGTCCGCCAGCTCTGTTTTGGCTTCCATTATGGAGCGGTTTTTTTCCGATTCAATCTGGGACTTGGCCTGGTCAACTAATTTTTGCTGTTCGGATTTTGCCGAGAGTAAAATCTGATTTTTTGTGTTCACGGCTTCGGTTTGAGCGCCTGTAATTATAGACGAGGCTTCCTGCCTGGCTTTATTCATTTCGGTTTGGCGCCAGGTTTCAAATTCCTTTTTTTCTTTTTCTATCCTTTCGGCGTCGGTCAGGGATTTTTGGATGCGCTCGGTGCGGTCTTGCATGGCTTTAGTAACGCCCGGCAGTATCCATTTCCAAAAAATAAGCAGTAAGATACCGAAGTTAATCAATTGCGCGATAAAAAACTTTACATTCAAACCCAAAACCGCGATGCCGCCGGAGCGTGCGGTTGCGGCTTCCTGGGCGTGAGCGATCTGTATCACAAAAGGGTTTATATCAATCATTATTTTGTTGGCGTCATCCTAAGCGGAGCGAAAGATCTCTTATTTTGAGATTCTTCGGCCTCGGATGCACTCGGCTTCATGATGACGCCGAAGTGAGCATATTAAGTTTCAAATCTGATCCGACGAAAAACATCAGACCAGTTTAAAACCTACAAAGTAAACGTAACCACTAGCGCGTAAATCGCGATGGCTTCGGCAAACGCCATCCCGAGTAACAGCGGCACAAAAATTTTGTCCGTGCTTTCGGGATTCCTGCCGATAGACTCCATGGCTTTTCCGGCAATCCTGCCGATAGCCAGAGCCGGAGCAAACCCGCCGACCGCGATAGCCAAAGCTTTGGCTAACACCGTCATTGTTTGGGTATCCATAATTTATTACCTTTCTTCCCACATTCGGTCGACAATTTATATTATTGTTTAATGTCGCCTTGTGAGAAAAGTTAATAGTTTTAAGGTATAGCGGCCGGTACGGTAATAAGTTTTTGGTTTTTATTAACCTACAACTTACTACCTATAACCAGACCGGCCGCTATGCCTTATAACCATTTACTATCAAATGGCTTCCACCTCCGTTACATTTATTTCCTCGTGGTCTTCGTGGACGTGGCCGTGAATTTGCGATGTGGCGACGCTCAAATATACCAAAGTCAGCATCGCAAATACGGTGGCCTGGACGATTCCCACAATGAGTTCAAGCAGCATAAACGGGATTGGGATTAAAAAAGCGCCGTAACCGGCAATTAGGCTGGCCAAGACCGTAAGCAAAACTTCACCGGCAAAAATGTTCCCGAATAACCGCAAACTTAGGGAAACAATTTTGGCGGCTTCGGAAAATATTTCTATGAATCCGACGAAAAATTCAATTACAGCCACCAAAATTTTAACCGGGCTAAGGCTTTTAGCGGCCACCCAAAGGTCGCCGAGTTTAATAAATTTATTCGCGTATTTAAAAAAGCCGATGGTAAAAATGCCCAAAATATGGCTGGTAATAACCGCGAACACGGCCATAGCCAGAGTTAGATTCAGGTCGGAATTGGCCGGCCGCAAAAAAGGCAAAAATTCACCGGCTCGATAAATCCCGAAACTGCCGGTACCGGGCAGAAGCCCGACCCAATTGGAAAACAGGATGAAAAAGAACATCCCTCCGACTATGGGCAAAAACTTCATCGTTTTGTTTCTGTCTCTGGTTACGCCGTCTATATAACCCAAAACAAATTCCAGCAAATATTCAAAAAAATTCACCAACCCTTTAGGTGCTTGTGTTTTATTCCCCTCCTTTTCTAAGGAGGGGTTAGGGGAGGTTACATCGGAGCGATAATATTTCTTAGCGCTCCTGTTCAAAAAGAAAGCAAACACCGCGAAAAACACCACGCCCAAAGTGGAATTAACGTAAGCGTTGGTAATCGGGAATGAACCTATGTGGAATAATATTTCCGCGGAGAGCGGAGGGAGGGATAACATCGAAAGATATTAGTTGATATTGGGATATTGATAGATATTACTTATCCATTAAATCTTTAATTGCTTTTATCTTTTTATATATTAAATAAGTGCTAAGGCCAAGGGCTAAAAATAAACCGATTATTACAAAAAATTTATGGTGGTACTTGGAGTCCAGCCATTGCCCTGCATAAATAAAAGCAAGCAAGGGAATGGCTAAATATAGCGCAAAGTCTAGTCCTATTTCCACCAGTTGCGACCAAACCGCGGCTTTTTTAGCCTTAATCTCCTGTTCGCTGTACTTTTTCGGATTTTCCATTTAGAGACCTTTTCCAAAATAACATTTTGGCTAATTTTTCCCAAATTCGGCTGCAAAATTTTCAAACCTCCTCCGCTTAGCACAAGGCTAAACATCGTCGGTTGTTTAAATTTTTCGCTCGAATTTTGAAAAAATTATCTCAAAAGCTTATTTTGTCAAAAGTCTTGGTTAGCGCGATTAGATTAACAAAAATTGGCCGTTTTGGCAAGGGTGGCAATTTTTGGCACTCTTGACAAAGTGCTGCATGTCTCTACTAAATACTAAAATTTACAAAAGTTACCAAATACGAAACATGAGGGTATCAAAAGTTTAGTATTTCGTATTTTTAGTATGCTTTAGTATTTAGTAGAGATGGAGCCGGCTGTCGGACTTGCTTGCCCGCCACAGCTTTAGCGGCGGCGGGAACCGACCACCTGCGGTTTACCCCCACACCAATTTTAGCTCTAATGGAGCCAGCTGTCGGACTCGAACCGACCACCTGCGGTTTATCCAACTTCGCTAAAGCTACGTCGGACCATGCTAGTATAAATGGAGCCGAGAAGAGGAATCGAACCTCCAACCTGCGGTTTACGATACCGCTGCTCTGCCAATTGAGCTATCTCGGCACTAATTTTTCTGTGGACCCGCCGAAGCCTTGGCGAAGGAGGGCGATACCGCTGCTCTACCAGATGAGCTAAGCCGGCCTATTACGCGTGCGAGCAGTATTTGCGGAGCTCCCCTCCTAATATAGGAGGGGTGGATCGCGTTAGCGAGACGGGGTGGTATAACATCCGCGATTTTCTACCACCTCCCCCAGCTTCGCTGAGTACTCCTCCTGTTCCAGGAGGAGAGGCTCCGCAATTAACCCTACAAACTTACAACCCTAAACTTCAATTTTCTCCCAAACAGCCTCTTTGCCACATCGTCAAAACCTTTTTTATGTGCAGTTACTAAAAACTGCCGCTGATGATGTTTGGTAAGCTTTAGGTTAATTTCCGGGTGGCGTTTTAAATAATCTTTTAGCTTGCCGGGTAAAAAATCGGTTTGGGATACTACCTTTATTTTTTTTCCGACTATTTTTTTTATTTGCGTCTGCAAAATCGGGTAATGGGTGCAACCCAAAATCAGCGCTTCAATCCCCTGTTTTTGAAGCGGTTTCAAGTACAATTTTACCGCGTTTTCAGCCTTTTGTAAAGAATTTTGTTCAATCAGCGGAACCAATTTGGGGGTGGCCAGTTCAGTGATTTTTGCTTTTTTATCAATTTTCATCAGTTCCTTCGTATATATGTGTGAGCCGATGGTTGCCTGAGTGCCTATGACCCCAATTTTTGTCAGCTTTTTATTACCCTCACCCCGACCCTCTCCCAAAGGGAGAGGGAGAAAAACAGATTCTAAGGTCGGAATGACAACTCCCAGTACGCGCCTGTCCGGATAATATTTAGGCAAAAATTCCTGCTGAATTTTCCTCAAAGCCAAAGCTGAAGACGTGTTACAGGCCAAAATCACGAGCCGGCAATCCCGCTCAAAAAGGTGCATAACCGCGTCGCGGGTAAACTTATAAACTTCATCAGCCGATCGGTTGCCATAAGGCAACCTCTTAGTGTCACCAAGGTAAATATAATCGTAAGCTGGGAGCTTTTTAAAAATAGCCCTGGCGATTACCAAACCGCCAAGGCCGGAATCAAAAATACCGATTTTTCCATTCATATCAACAATTATAGCGAAAATTACCTAAAATTAAAAGACGACCAACTTAAAAGTGCGGCCGTCTTTTAAAGATTGCTATTGGATGCCGGTCGGAGTTAAGGTGTGTTTGCCCGCCTGGTATGCCCCGGTTGCTTGCCCGAGGCAGAAAGTCAGTTGGTAGTTTGTCGGAGCGATTTTTACGTAGGTATAGGCGTTATCCTGCTCGGAGCATGTTCCGGAAGCGGCGGGCGGAACCGGCACAACGCCGATGTATTTTGGCGCGAGCGCGTTTAAACTGTCGGGGTAAGAATTATTGTCATTAAAATACAATTCCAAAGCTGATGCCATTTGCGATACATCGGCAATTCTCTTAGCGTCACCGGCCATACTTTGAGTTTCCTGATATTTTTGGAGGATGTCAAATGAGCCGGTTGGAGGAGTAATTGTAACGGTTTTCCCGTAATCACTGTAAGTTGCGTCAGCCTGAATATTAGCGCTAAAATTTAGCTTGCCTAGAAAATTGGTGATTTGTTGTTCCAAAGCCAGGTTAGAGTCAACCGCGTCCGCCGATTTGACGCAATGCTGTGGATCTCCGGGGCACGCGATGTTCGCGGAGATTCCCGAGGGCGTAAGTTTGCCGATGCCCGCATCGTATCCGCCCGTGCTTGAGCCCAGGCAAAAAGTCATCTGATATGAACTGTAAACCGCCGTGCCGTTGCTCAAACTTTTTGTTCCCGTTGGCTGATACCAATAAGTATTGTAAAAATCACTGCAGTTGCCGTTAGTCGGAGGAGCGGTTGGAATTAAACCTATATATGTCGGAGCAAGCCCAATCGGCTGGCCCTTGTTGCCGTCCGGGTATCCTTTATGGTCGTTATAATAGAGTTCCAAAGCCGAAGCCATTTCCCTAACATCCGAAATTCTTTTGTCGTCGTTTGATGAAGCGGCGCTGAAAGTTGAAGCATTTTTTACCAGGGAGATAAACGAAGGCGCGTTAACCACGAGTTTTACCTGATAAAGTTTAAAGTCGGTCATCCCGACCCAGGTCTCAAAATCACTTATCTGGATTTTGTCAATAATTTGAGAAGTTATTTGATTAATTGTGGCAACGTCGCTGTCGGACATTTGGGAGTTAGTGTTGTTAAGCACTTTGGCTAACTGCTGGATATATTGGCTTACCAAATTTTTAAGCGCCTGCTTGTCTATGGAATTTTTAAAATGCAGGGTGGTAACGCCGCTGATTTTTTCCCGGCCGACGTATGAATCTTCTTTGATTATAGTTGTATTTTGCCAAATTTTTTGCAGCTGATTTTTAAAGTCCGGACTGGCTAACTGCTGATAGAATTCGGCCTGATCCGGACTTCCGGAAGCCGCATTTTCCAGTTGGTTTAAATCAATTTTTATCCAGTCAATTTTTTGGCCGCCGTTGGTTTCCTGGCTGATAAAATCCAAAATAGGATTATTGCCGACGTTAAGGTATAAAATTTTGTTTTGCAAAATATACTGAAGTCCCGTGGAAAAACTGGTGTTGCCGCTGCTAAAAGTATATTGGATTGTGGAACTGGACTCGGGGTTATCCGCTTGCCGGGCGTTTACATATCCGCTTCCGCTTAAATTCAGCTTGATGTCTTTAAGCTGGTAGCTAATGGGACTGTTTGAGGCGCTTTGGGCTTCGCCGGGATCGGAATAGGAAAAATCAAATTTTGTCTGATAGGCTGTTTGCAGGCCGCCCTGGGTGAATTTCTGCCAGATTTTAACGGGATTTGCCAAAACTAAACTATAATAGGCGTAGGCTCCGCACGCCAACAAAAGCAATATGATGACCGCCGCCCAAATCGCGAGTTTTTTTAAATTTTTTGGTTTTTTCGGCTCCGGATTTTTTTGGAAATTTTGTTCGCTGATGACAACGGCGGCGCGGGTGCTTTGCAAAACCGCGGCCGGCTGGCTAGCCTCCGGCTTGGGGAAATTGTTAACGGCCGCGGGCTGGGGAGGCGGCGCGCCGGCACCGGTGTGGGTTTCTGCCGCTTTGGAAAAAATAAAATTTTGCTCAACCGTATTGGCGTCCCAGCCGGCATTAAGCAGGTTTTGCTTAATTTCCTGGTCTAAAAGTCCGTGCTTTTGGGCCAGTAAAATATAATCGACAATTTCTTTATCCATAAGCTTTAACTTTTTTGTCCGGAAATCGTTTAATTTTTTTACGGTTTCCGAATTAATTTTTTACAATATTTTTAATTCGCGAAAAAATAATCAAGCCATTTTTTTGCGTTACTTTGACTTTGCTGATTTTGACCCTGAAGCTGGCCGGTTTGGGAAGCATCCGCAAAAGAGTAAACCTGCTCGCCCTGTTTTTTTAAGCCGAGCTGTTGTCTGGCCACGCTCTCCTTAAAGGTGTCAGAGTTTAAATATTGCAGGGACTGGTTAAGTTCGTCATTCTTTTTTTGCAAAGCGTCGGCCTGTTGCTGTAAATCCTGCTTTTGAGCCTGGATTAATTTTTGCGCCGACCACTGCTTGTATTTTGAGTATGACAAAAATACCAGCAAAAGCAGGAGAGCGACGACGGCTATTTTGGACGATAAAGTCTGTTTGCTAATCATTTTTTTTCTGTTTGGATAAAGTTTGATGTTTGATTTCCAAATTTTGCGTTAAAATTCCGTTGCCGGAATGCTGATTGTGGACTTTCCATAAAAAATCCTTAAGCTTGTCCGGCTGGCTGACATTTTTTAAAGTCAGCGGGTCGGAAAGTCCGGCCGCCTGGACTTCCACCGTCCCAAAACTGAACAGCGACTGCCAAAATCCTTTTATCTGAAAGCTGACGTTTAAAATCCGTTCCAGCGGGGTTTCCACGACTTTTTTGTTAAAAAGATTTTTATGCGCGACGTTTATCAAACGTTTGTCCGTGACAATGTAAGCGTTAAGCAGCCAAACCATATAGGTATGGATGCCGTAAATTAAAACCAAAAAGGTCCAAAATAAAAGCAGGCGGTCGTAATTGGAAACCAGTTCGTATTTGATTAAAAAATACCAGGGAAAATATATCAGCACAAAAATAATCAGCACCGGCTTAAACAATACCGCCTCGGTTTGCCGGTAAATATTTATGACTTTCTCGTTTTCCAGCAGATCAAATTTAAACATTTAAAATTTTTTTCAAAGTTTTAGGGTTGTGTTGCTGTTTTTTTGCCTTCTGTTAAAATTTGAATTTTACTTTGTGCCGATAAACGAGCCGGCAAACAGGGCGCCGACCATGCTTAATACGACTATAACCATTATTATAGCCATTATTTTGTTTAAGTGTTTGCGGTTTTTGAACATGAAATCATTATAGCAAAAAGGCAATTTTTTTTATAGCCTGTGAAGAATAACAAAAATTTAGCCAAAAATCCAACCCTAATTAGAAGATTAGAGGCGCTTTAAAATATATAAAAGTCAACTAATTTCGCACAAAAACCTGGTCGTGCTCATGCAGTTTTTGTCCGACACGGATTCCCACATAATCTCCCGGATAGGCGTTATGCAGGGTTTGGCTGGCAACCTGTATTTCATCAATAGTCTGATAATAATCGCCGTCAGGGTCTTTAAAGTGCAAAGTCTGGCCTGTGGTTAACCCATCAAAAACCTTGAAATAGACCATGCCCTTGTCCTCATAATAGCGAAAGACTTCGCCAATTAGCTGCTCCTCGGACATATAAATCACCCCCTTTGCCTATATTATACACCTTGCGGGGATTTAATTAAGAGGGCGTCCTGCCTTTACTTACGTGCGCATATTCGTACGAATATGCGCTTGTTGATAATAGTTGTGAGTATATTGTGGTCACGGTAAAACAAAAATTGGCCAATTGCCGGCGGGTAAACAAGACTGCCTTTGATGTAGTCACCTGGTACATATGGTAGCCAAATGCCTGACGTCGTTCGGGAATACTTAAAAGGACCGGCAAAAATTTCGCCCGGTCCTTATTTTTTTTAAACTATTCTCTTATTCGTACGAATAAGCACACGGAAATAGTCGTAAGATAAATCTGCGGTAAATCGCGGCCAACCAAAACTAAGTCTGCCTCAATTTGAGCGAGGAAACGATGGGTATGTGTTTTTTCAAAAATCCCAGACATATATTATCTTTTTAACACCGCCAAAAACGCTTCCTGCGGAATATCTACTTTCCCAATTCGTTTCATTCTTTTTTTGCCTCTTTTTTGCTTGTTTAATAATTTCATTTTGCGGGTAACGTCGCCGCCGTAGAGATAGCCGGTGACGTCTTTGCGGAGAGCGGAGATGGTTTCGCGGGCCAGGATTTTGCCGCCAATGGCGGCCTGGATGGCAATCTCAAACTGGTGGCGGGGAATTAGAGTTTTAAGTTTTTCTACCAATTGTTTGCCGTCCGCGGCCGCGGTGGAACGGTGCATTATTGCCGATAAAGCGACTACGGGTTCGCCCGCGACCAAAATATCCACCTTAACCAAATCCCCTATTCGTTCTTCAATCAAATCGTAATTTAAAGAAGCGTAGCCGCTGGAAACGGATTTTAGCTTATCGTAAAAATCGGAAATAATGTTGGCCAGCGGCATTTCAAAAGTCATTTCCACGCGGTCTTTGCCCAAATATTTTATGTCTTTTGATATCGCCCGGCGCTGGGTGGCAATTTCCATAATCGGGCCGATGTAAGTTTGCAGTACCAAAATATTAACGGACATCAACGGCTCGTAAAGCTCTTTGATGATGGAAGGG
>Ga0181520_10004664_pt1 | contig 22706 bp, 8 predicted proteins | sample PEATcosm2014_Bin_29_FD_132451 | JGI IMG/M metagenome (GOLD analysis project Ga0181520, IMG submission 132451) | Peatland microbial communities from MTU Mesocosm Facility, Houghton, MI, USA - PEATcosm2014_Bin02_30_metaG | ecosystem: Environmental > Terrestrial > Soil > Wetlands > Peat | place...
ACTGGTTCATGCTCCGCATGTTGAAGCTCTTGCTCGATCTGTTCCTTCGTTTCTTCCGTTCTCGCCGCAACCTCCTTTTAGAAAACCTGGCTCTTCGGCAGCAACCCGCCGTTTTGAAGCAGCGTCATCCTCAACCAAGATTTTCTGCTCCCGATAAATTGCTCTGGGTGATCTTGCGGGGGCTCTGGCCGGGATGGAGCTGGCATTGATCCTCGTTCAACCGGAGACTGTCGTTTGCTGGCACAAGGCAGGGTTCAAGCTGTATTGGACGTGGCTCCCGCGGCATCGGAATCGCGCTGGAAGAAAATGCGTCAGCAAAGAATTGCGCGAACTTATCTTCCACATGGGCGCTTAGAATCCGACCTGGGGTGCGCTACGCATTCACGGCGAGTTGAAGATGCTCGGCTTCGATATTTCCGAGCGAACCGTGTTGCGTTGGATGCGAAAAGCGCCGAGGAGTCCTGAGCCAGTGAAACGATGGGCGGCTTTTTTGAGCAACCACCGCGAGGCGATTGCCGCGATGGACTTCTTCACTGTGCCGACGCTGACCTTCGGCGTTCTCTACTGTTTCTTCGTCATCGCGCACGACCGGCGGCGTATCCTTCACTGCAACGTGACCAAGCATCCGACAAGCGAGTGGGTCGTTCAACAGTTGCGCGAGGCATTCCCTTACGACTCTGCGCCTAGTTATCTGATCTTTGATCGCGGAACGCAATTCAACAGCGAAGTCATCGAAACGATGAAATGCTTCGGCATCAAGCCCAAACGAACCAGCTTCCGGAGTCCGTGGCAGAACGGCGTCGCCGAACGCTGGGTCGGCAACTGCCGCCGCGATCTGCTCGACCACGTAATCGTTCTCAACGAGCGCCATCTGAAGCACCTGATGAACGAGTATGTCCGGTATTACCACGAGGATCGAACGCATCTCGCACTGGCGAAGGAAACTCCTGCCGGTCGCGCGGCTGTGTGGACCTCTGAGGCAATGAACAAATTCAAAAATCAAGCCCTCATCATGTCCAGATGGAATTTTGGCGAGGCACAGCACAAGCGGATATGCCGTGCCTTGCTACTCAACCATCAAAGTAACTGATGTGGTGTTCGACAACTCGTGCGAGCTTCCGGTCACGGTCACAGTGTAGTTTCTTTGAGCTTGACCGAAGAAGCCATCGGGGGAGCCGCAGCCGCCGAGTCCAGCGGCCACAACGAGGCTCAAGCCAAGCAGCAACAGCAACGGAAGCGCGCGGCGGAAGCGCTTGCCGGCGCGGCGCAAACGGTTGACAAAGGGCAGCAATAACAGCGCCAGCGTGAATGGCGCTAACTTGAACGCGTCTGGTTGCGCTGCCAGATTGCCGCCCGCGCCCGGTTGAGCAACGGAGGCGATCTGCGCGGTCTGAATGGTTAACGTTACTGTGGTCGCGCCCGCGCCCAGCGCGATGGTATTGGTGGACGGCGAGAATTGAGCGTTGGTTGACGAGAATGACCAAGTCGCACCGGGCGGCAGGTTGCTGACCGAAAGTGTGATCGGGCCCGGGAAGACGGTGACGCCGTCCAGCGGAGTTACCGTAAATGTGTATTGGGCCGATGCGCCCGGAATCACCTTCAACGTGGTGTTCTGCATATTGAAGGCGAAGTTCACTATTGCTTCGGGAAGTGGGCTGCTGTTGGATGTCAAGAAGTTTACATCGCCGTTATAAATAGCGGTGATGGTATTAGTGGCCACGCTCGATGGTGTGATCGTGCAGGATGCTGTTGCCGAGCCGGTTGCGAGATTATTCGCGCTCAGCGCAATCCCGGTGCAGGTAGCTATCGGCGCACCATTACTCTCGAAGGTCACAGTGCCGGTAGGTCCGGCAGCTAGTGCGCCTAGGCTATCGCCGACCGTTGCCGTGAAGCTGATGGGGTTTTGCACGAAGACCGGATTGGCGCTGCTGGCCAACAAAATCGACGATTGCACCTGATTGACGGTGATCGTCGTAGTGGCTGCTGGTGGCGTGGCGAAGTTAGTGGTGTCGCCGGGAACGAATGTGACGGAAAGCGTCTGAGTAGCTCCTCCATTTAGCTTGGTTCCGGCCAGCGGCAAGTAAGTGAAGGTGCCTGTTACCGGAGATCCATTGAAGCTGGCGGTCGCGTCAAGCTGGGTTCCGCTGAGCGCGGTGCCGTAAGTGATCGCGGCGGGCGCGGGCCAAGTAATGATGGGCATGGCTTGATTGACAGTGATCGTCGTGGTTGCTACTGGTGGCGTGGCGAAGTTAGTGGTGTCGCCGGGAACAAATGTAACGGAAAGCGTCTGGTTGGCTCCGGCACCGAGCTTGGTTCCGGCCAGCGGCGAGTAAGTGTAGTTGCCTGATACCGGAGATCCATTGAAGCTGGCCGTCGCGTCTAGCTGGGTTCCGCTGAGTGGGGTACCATAGGTAATCGCGGCGGGAGCTGGCCAGGTAATAACTGGCATGGCCTGATTGACCGTGATCGTCGTGGTTGCTGTTGGTGGCGTGGCGAAGTTAGTGGTGTCGCCCGGAACAAATGTGACGGAAAGCGTCTGGCTGGCTCCGGCGCTGAGCTTGGTTCCGGCCAGCGGCGAGTAAGTGTAGTTGCCTGTTACCGGAGATCCATTGAAGCTGGCCGTTGCGTCAAGCTGCGTACCGCTGAGCGCGGTGCCGTAGGTAATCGCGGCGGGAGCTGGCCAGGTAATAACTGGCATGGCCTGATTCACAGATAGCGATACGCTGGCGGTTTCGGTTAGATAGTCGGCGGTGTCGCCAGGCGTAAAGATAGCCTTCAGCGTGTAGCTGCCCGCGTTCAGAATTGTTGCGGTTGTTACGGTGGTTGCGACGCCGCCGGATGGCGTCGCCGTATAAGTAATGTTGCCGGTAACGCTTGACCATGCGGGCTGCAGAGCTGCGTTGAGCACACCGCTCAGCGAAGTTTCATAGGTGATCGCGGTGGGCTGCGTCCAGGTGAGATACGGCGTGCCCTGATTGATTGTCAGCGAGAACGATGCGTTGGCGGTGGCGGTGCTCACGGTGTCGGTTGCGGTGATGGAGAAGGTGTATGGAGTTACGCTGGCTGCTGTCGGAGTTCCAGTGATCAGGCCGCTGCCGCTCAGTGTCAAACCGGTCGGTAACTGCGACCCGGTGGTGAGAGCGTAGCTATAGCTGCCGCTGCCGCCGGTGACGGCAGGGACTTGCGTCGAGTAGCTCTGTCCTGCCATTCCGCTGGTCAGAGTAGTGGACGAGAAGGTAAGAGCTGTCACCGCGAAGATGCTGCTTACGGCGGTGAGATTCAGCGTGGGAATGTTAGGATTCAGATTCAGCGTGGCGGTTAGTGTCTCGCTGGAAGAGGCTGCGGTGATGGTGAGGCCGGTGAAGGCGCCCACGCCCGCTGAGAAAGTCTCCGAGGTGGTCCCGCCCACAGTCGCCGGAGCGCCGGAGGCTGTAACCGTACCGCTGTTGGCGAAGGCTGCCATGTTGCCTTCTTCGCTCAGCGTCACCTGCGGCGCATTTGCGGCCGTGAAGGGCACGTTCCCCGCCACAGTAGCGGGAGGCTCCGTGGTGAAGGCCATGGTGTAGTTTGACTGCACCGAGCCCGCATCCACGCAAGGCGTCGCGTTGGAGTAGCCGGGATAGGTGGTGTTGACGCGCGGGAAGCCTGCGCCGCGCTGATCGGTCGTGGGCAGAATCAGTCCAGTAGGCGAAGCGATTCCCGCACAGATGGCCGATGTGTCGGCCAGCGGAATCATCGTCTGCGTTGGCCCGCCGTAGTTCGCCAGCGGAGAAAATAGTACTGAGCTGGTGGCGTTGCCGCTGCCGGTATACGAGCTGGCGTTGTTATAGAAATCATCGGCAAATGCCGTGTTGTACATGGTCAGCGGTTGGCAGTTGACCAGGCCGCCGTTGCTATTCTCGGCGAAGGAGCTGTTAAGCAAGGTCAACGTGCCCCCGCCGCAGTTGTAGATGCCGCCACCACCCTCTCCTCCTGCATTCGCCAGATTGCCGGAGAAAGTGGAGTTGATCACCGTCATGGAGCCATCACCGATGTCAATGCCGCCGCCATGCATCGACGAATTTCCGCTGAAGGTACTGCCGGTCACCGTTGCTGAACCCAAGTCAATCTCTATGCCGCCGCCCAGCGAGTCCGCTGAATTTCCTGTGAAAGTGCTGTTGGTCACCGTTACGGTGCCTTGGTTATAAATTGCGCCGCCCTGGTTCGCCGTATTCCCGGTGAATGTGCAACTGTTCAGCTTCAGTGCGCCTTGTATGCTGATGCCGCCGCCGTAGAGCAGAGAATGACCACCGGTAATGATCAAGTTATCGATCTCGGCATTCACTCCGTTGGGAACAGTAAAGTCGATTACCGAGCCGTTGCCGTCTACCGTCACCAGGTTGGTGAGCGTAGCGCCGCTGCCGGTGGTCGGGCCGGAGATCGTAGTATTTGTTGGAATGACCAGCGTGCCGTTGGTCAGAGTGATGGTGTTCAGCGCTGTGGTGTTTGCTGCGTTGAAGTCTGCGGAACTAAAGCTGATATTCACCGCGCCTACCGTTTCCGCAGCCAACAGCGCATCGCGCAGGCTGCACGAGGAATCGGTTCCAGTTCCAGGCGTTGTCTGCTGTGTGCAATTTCCGGCCGATCCGGTATCGTCCAGGTGGGTGGTCACAACGAAATTCACCGGAGGTGTGTTGGTCAGGCTGAAGTCAATGGTCGTCAATCCTGCTGCTGCCGCGGTCACCGTATAAGGACCGCCCGCTGTACTGTTGGCTGTGAACGGCGCTGTGGCGATGCCGGTGACACTGGTGGCGGCCGTGATCGTGTTGGTGCTGTTCGAGAATGTACCGCCGACACCGGAAGCCGGCGCGCTAAACGTCACATTGACGCCGGAGGCCAGGTTTCCGTATGCGTCTGTCACTGTCACCGCAAGGGCATTGGCAAAGGTTGTATTCTCGAAGGCCGACTGCGGCGTGGTTCCTGCGTTGGCCGTCATCAAGCTAGCCGGCCCCGGCAGGTTGGTCATGCTGAAGTTAGTCGAAACGCCTGCTCCGGCAGAAGCTGTAAGCGAGTAGGCTCCGCCCGCAATGGTGTTTGCCGTGTAGGCAGGGGCAGTGGCGACGCCGCTCGCGTTGGTAGTCACAGCGATCGTGTTTGTGCCGCCGGCAAAGGTGCCGCTGGCGCCTGAGTTCGGCGCGGTAAATGTTACGGAAGCATTGGGAATCGCCACGCCGCCGGCATCTAAGATGGTCACTTTCAGGTTCATGGCAAAGGCCTGAGTCACAATTGCCGACTGGCCGTTTCCAGCTGTGATGTTAATGCTGGACGGCACCTGGAGCACGGTTGTGTTGAAGCCCTGGATAATGGCGCTGGATGAACTGGTATGAACAGGATCGCCGCCGCCCCAAAGGTTTAGTATGCTGGTTACGGTGACGGGCGAGTTGGCAGGCACCATGACCGAGATAGAAAGCAACGAGTCGTTGCCGCCCGCGGCAACACTTTGTGTCGAGGCGCACGTGACTATCGTAGTGCCAGAGCAACTCCATCCCGCGCCACTATAGCCCGCCAGCGAATAGCCCACAGGCAACGAGTCAGAGAGAGTAACGGTGCCGCTGGTGGGCATATTACCGATGTTGGAGACCTGTATCAACCATTGACCGGAACTGCCCTGAATAAAGTTTCCCGCGGTTGACATATCTATGGCCAGCGTCGGCGCCTCGACAGTGACGGAGGCGGAGCCGGTTGCCGTAGTGGCGACTGTGTCTTTGACAGAGAAACTCTGCGAGCCAGGCGTTACCAGCGTGGCAGAGAAGGCGCCTGTGCCGTTGGTCAGCGTGGCGTTGGCAGGAAGAACAACGCCGCTTGCCGTATCCGTGCTAGAGAAGTGAATCGTGCCGGTGTAGCCGGTGAAGGTGTCGTTGGAAGCATCCAGCGCTGTCACGGTGACACTGAACGGCGCGCCGGAGTTTATCGTCGCGGGAGCGGAAACAAGGAAGTGGTCCAATCCCTCGACGCTGAAGCTGGCGGACACGATTTGATGGTCGAGGGTCGCCGTAGCGCTCCCCGTGCCCGTGCTGGTGGGTGTGACAGAGGTTGTCGCAGCGCCTGTACTGTCGATGGCGATGTTGGCTGGTGTTGCGGTATAGCTATTCACAGTGGCAGCGAAGGCGATGTCCAACCCTTGCAGCGCGCCAGGTCCGTTTGGAACGGAGCCGCTGCTCGAATTGGTGTTTACGGCGGCGTTCAACTGAAACGGGCTGCCAACCGCGGCGGAACCCGGATTGACACCGAGCGTGAGAATCACATTGGGAGAGACTGTCAGGCTGCCGGTGGAGGCATCATAGAGGCGCGCCTGATCACATCCGTCGCCGGTCGATGCCGGGCCGGCATTGCAGCCCCACCAATTCTCAACTGCCGTGACGCCTCCCGCGCCTGTGCCGCTCGATTCTCCGGGCAAACCGACGGAAAGGCCGCTGGCCCCGTTGGTGGAAGTGTTGCCGTAGAAGCGGCTATTGGCTACGGTGAGCAGATTGCCTGAGGCCTTCGTCTGCTCGCCTACTGTGATTGCGCCGCCGGTGGTTACGGCAGTATTGGCTGAGAAGTTTGCCGCGGAGATGGTGGTAGTCTCGGCGACGCCGTTGTTGGCCGTGTCGTGGAAGATTGCTCCGCCCGAGCCGCCGGAGGTATTACTTGTAAATAGCGTATCGCCGGTGATGGAAAGACCGGTATTGGTATAGATTCCACCGCCATCGGAGTCCGACTGATTGCTGGTGAAGCTGCTGCCGCTCGCGATCGTGGACTGCGGTGTGGCGATGGAGCCGCGCGCATTGGTGTACAGGCCGCCGCCTTGGCCCACTGCGTTGGGATCTGAGGAGTTGACGCTGAGCTTGGCTTCATTGCTACTGAAAATGCTGTTGCTGATGGCCACGGCTGCGCCATAATCGGCGTTAACGCCGCCGCCCACCTCCGGCGTTTTATTGCCGGAGATGGTGCTGTTGCTGATTGACAGCAAGCCCGAGCCGCCGAGTTCATTCGATTCATAGATGGCGCCGCCGGGGCCGTACAGAGCCGTGCTGTTCTGAATGATGCAACTTGTAATCGTCAGATGGCCGGTTCCGTATGCCTCCCAGTCGATGGCGCCGCCGTAGTTGTCCGTGGCGCTGGCCGGATTGTTGCTGTTCTTGCCGTTCTCCAGAGTCACGCCCGACAGCGTAGTGCTGAAAGCGCTGTCCAAATCCGGATCGATGGAAAAGACCTTGTCGTAGTTTCCGGCATTGATGATTGTCGTGCCGGCGCCTGCGCCGGTGATGGTCATCGGACCGGTAATGTCCAGGTGGGTGGTGGCATTTCCATTGCCGTCCTTTACGCCCTGGTTCAAGGTCAGGTTGTAGGTTCCAAGCGGGAGATTGATGGTGTCGCCATCGTTATCCTGGTTGGCCTGGGCGACCGCGTCGCGCAGGCTGCACGTCTCCGAGCTTGTTACACAGCGTGTGCCGTCGAGTGGGTCCGCCGAGTCGATTAACGTGTTGACAGTAATCGACCCGCTGAACAGTGGCTTTTGATACTCGGGCTGGATTGAGCCTTGCGACAAGACCACCAGGCCGTTGACGCCCTGAGGCGTGAGCGGCAGGCTGAGCGCGGCGACTGGAGCGCCTGAGCTGAGCGTGCTGTGGAAGATGCTTGTCTGGCCCGGCGCGGTTGCCGCATTGCTATGGTGCAGCGTCACGATCTCCTGCTGCGCTGCATTGAGCACCACCAGGCCTTCAGCGCCGCTGCCGAAGGGTTTGGAACGCAGCAGAATCGGCGGCGTAGCGGCGGAGCCGAAGGAAGCTACGCCGGGCATATTCTCGATCTCGGTCCAAGGCTCGCCGCCAGTGTTACCGGCTATCTGCGCCAGCGTTTGCGCGCCGTTAGGAGCCGCGGAGTTGCGTCGCGCCGCCAGCATCTCCTGATGCGTGTATGGGCGCGCGTCAAAACCTTCATGCGCCAGAATATGTACGGTTCCATCGGTGGTGATCGCGGATAGCTGGAGCTGGGCGTGGCGGTCAAAGAGGAATTCGCCCGCGGCTACGGCCTGAACGCCGCTGATGGGCAAGGTTTCCAGTCGCGCCTCGCCGGTCAAGGCATTCGCGCCATGCAGGACCAGCAATTGGCCGCCGGCGACGGTGGCCGCATCCGGCGTAAAGCCAGCGTCCAGGTTAGCGACTTCAATGGAGCTGACTGCGCCCGGCACGGTATAGGAGGCTTCCTGCTGCAAAAGGTTTCCAGCAGTCCGGAAGATCGCTACGGAGGAGCCGGAAGCCGTGTTCACGCCGACGATCAGGGCATCCGATGTGAGGTTGTCGCCGGGCTTGTACGCGGCCAGCGCGGTGATCGTTCCTGCCACCGAGACTGGCGACTGCAGGACAAAATTTCCCTTGCCGTCGCCCCGAAGGATATAAAGCTGATGTCCGTTGCGCGCGGCAAAGACCAGATCCTGGCGGCCATCGCCAAAGAGGTCGGCGGCGTGCAGCAGATCAGGCCGCGCAGGTACCGGGATCATCTCATCCTGCGCCAGAAACGGGCTGGCATAATGCCCCTGGCTAGCGGCCAGCCAGCTCTCTTGGCTCTGCGGAGCCAGCGCATCCAGGTTGCCGCGCAGCAGCGCGATTGCGCCGCCCTTCCCGTCGGCATAGCCAACAGCTAGATCGGCGACGCCATCCCCGTCAAAATCCGCCGAGACCATGGCCAGCGGCTCAAGCTGCCCGGCCGAGACTCCGGCGGGCAGGCCAGCGGTGCGCATCGCAAGCGTCTGCCCGGCCTGAAACTGCGCCCTGGGGACAGGTTGCCGCTGCGCATAGAGCGAGCCATAGGCTAAGAAAGCCAGGATCAACGTAACCAGAATTGTTGGGAGTGAAACAACGCGAGGATTCGTCTGTGCTGCGATCATGTGCGTTCCTCTTACTCGCCCTTCGCAAAGAGCGCGGTGGTGTGGGGAAGAATCTTAAGATTGATTATAGGGGGGAAACCAGGCGTTTTCGGGTCGTTTGCCAGTAATTGGGAACTGGGCATACGCCAGATACGATCGCCCGTCTGAATGTGCTGATCGATCATACGAAGAAAAAATACGCAACCATCCACCCAGGTGCGATAGTATTGTGATTTGAAACTTTGCTCTCGATTGTTGTCAAGAGCCATCTCAAAGCGTGACGGTGAATTACACGCCTTGATGTGAATATCTGGAGGAGCGATATGTCCCTGTCCCGGCGCGGCTTTATCGAAACAGCTTCCTTGTCCCTGCTGGCAACCACGATTCTGCCCGCCGCTTTGGCGCAGCCGAAGAACGCGATTTTCAGCTCGAATAATATGGGTCTCCTGGCCGAACTGACCGAGCAGGATTTTGAAGGCCTGATCGGAGGACGCTTTACGGTCAGCGGCTCCAACGGATCGCTGGGCTGGCTGACGCTGCTTTCCGTCACCACGGCTCCTCCACCTGCCAGCGCCTCAAAACTGCGCATGGTGGGCCATGTGCCCCCGCTATCGACGCAGAAGCTGACCGGTTTTTCGCTGCGTTTCAGGGGTACGGGCGCGGCTTTGAGCCAGGGAACCTATACACTGGAGTTCTCCAGCTTAGGCAGCTTTCCACTCTTCCTGGTGCCATCCGGACCAGGTGTCAATCCGCCCAGCTATACGGCAATCTTCAACCGCCTGGGCTAAACGGCTGCGATCAGCCGCGAGAAGATCACCTCGTAGACCATGTGCCCGTTGCGCGGACCCAGCGGCACCATAAATAAGCTCAACTCCCCCATCCACGGATGCAGGAACGTATAGGTTCCCTGCCGCAGCCATGGAGATTCCGGCCCGGTAAAGTGGACGGAGAATTGCTCGATCTGTGCATTCGACCGGTCCTCAACCTGCGCCATCTCCAATTCCAGCGCCAGCGGCGTCTCCACGCGGAAGATGGTATGAAGGTGCGCGGCAAAATCCTTGCTTCCCAATCGCTCAGGCATAATACTCGCTTTCATTGCGGGCGGGCCGCCGACTGCCGGTTTTACCGGCGGGGTTCCGGCGCGCGTGTCATCTCGATGTAAATTGCTTCTGCATCGGAGTCGGTTTCGCGGAAGCCCAGCCGATGATAAAGCCTCTGGGCGGGGTTGCCTCGTAGAACCTGCAGTCGCAGCATCCTGCCCGTGGCGTCGCAATCCTCCATCAACTGCCGGATCAGTTGTGTGCCAATGCCCTGATTGCGATAAGCGGCGAGCAGGGCGATGTCCACCAGGCACATACCCCCCGGCGTGACAGCCGTCAGCCTGCGCCCGATATTCTCGCCATGAGAAGAAATGATCTGGTCCGCAGCCTGCGGATAGGCAGCCAAATACGACCGCTGCCGCGCATCAAACTGCATCCGTAGAAAGGCGTCGCACTGCGGGGCGGGCCAGCCCCAGGCGCTTACCTCCGGCCCGCGAACGTCACAATACAGCGCAAAGAGAAAGGGCAGATCCCCGGTTCCCGCCTCGCGCACTTTCACTGCTTCCGTCATCCCTGCCTCAACTTCGCGCGGGGTATACGCCCGAGAGTGCGATGCAGTAGTTCATGACCAGATAGGGCGGCATATTGTTGTGCGGAATGCTGTTTCCTGCCGTGGCCACGGCCGTTGGACTCAGAACAACTGTCTCCGGTCCGGGAGCATAGGCCGGCGCTTTGCCGCGCGCCCCGCCTCCGAAGATGGCATTTGTGGGGGTAGAGGAGTTGGCGGTCGTGACGCATTGAACGGCATGGGTATGCGCCGGCATCTCGCTCGTTATCAACTCGACCGCCGTCTCGCCCCCGGGTTCGCCAATATCCCGAATAGTCAACCCCGTGCCCTCGCCATAGCAAAGCGGCATGCAGTTCTGGAGGTTGGGCAGCGCGAAGTTCGATTTGCCATCTCCACCGTAGTACGTTCCCAGCAGGGAAAAAAGCGCTGTGTACTGACTGATCGGCAAGAGCTGACCGTCGCATTGCGCCCATTGATATGGCGCAAAATTGAAGGGAAAAGCACGAATTTCACCAAGGAATTGATCAGACATATGGAATATCCTTTCTAGTTCTGCGACGGGAAGATGCCTTCAAGTGCAATCGCGAAATTCAGCACCAGGTAAGGCGGCATATTGTAATGCGCGCCGCCGCCTCCCAGACTTGTAACGCTGGCCGCGTTCATGGTCGCATTGCTGCTGGCGCTATACGGGTCCGCCGGCGAATCCGCCCAGGTTGCTCCGTTAGGAGAAGTGCTGGAGGCAAGCGCTGAAACCCCCTGCGCCTGGTGGGTATGCTGAGGCATCTCCGAGAATATGAGTGTGTGGCTTACTTCGCCGGCGGTCTCTCCCAGAGAAAAGCTGTTTCCCATGTGCATTGGCATACGTCCTTGCAGATTGGGAAGTTGGAAAGTCTGTCGGCCATCGCCCCCGTAAGTTGTTCCCAGCAGCGCAAACAACGCCTGATTCTGATCGATCGACATCAACTGACCGTTGCACAAGGCCCACCCATTGGGGGGAAAGTTGAAGGTGAACAGCCTGATCTCGGATAGATAGGGTGTTGACATAAGTTCTCCTTTTGAACTCCGTGCTAGCCTTGGCTGGGATAGATTCCATACAACGCTATGATGAAGTTGATCGCCAGGAACGGAGGCATATTGTCATGCGGCAAGTTGCCGCCAGCGTTCTGCAGCGATGTGGCGGCCATCTGTGCTGTCGGCGCGCCGGTGGAATACTGCTCCAGCGACGAATTGGCCCATACTCCGCCAGAAGGACTCGGCTGAGTTCCCGCCGCTGTCTGCGCTCTCAGCGCGTGCGTATGCGAGGGAATCTCCGGTACAGTGAGAGTCACGGTCTCCGTCCCGGCGAGCTCTCCAATTATGTAGGTTCCGCTGCCCCCAGTTCCTTGACCGACAGGGATGCGCCCCAGCAGATTGGGAAGCTGAAAGGTACTCTGTCCATCCCCGCCATAGGTCGTGCCAATCAGGTTGTACAGCGTTTCGTTTTCGGAGATCGGAACCGTTTCTCCATCGCAGACTGCCCAGCCTACTGGGGCAAAATTGAAGCCGACCATGCGAATTTCGCCAACAAAAGGTTGGGACATAAGCCTTACTCCTCCAGTTCCATCCCATGGATGGTACGTGCTCGATGCAACGAGGCGCAAGCACGAAAAATGTGTGTAAATGCAATTCTGTCTCGCCCACAAGATGCTAATCAGCGAGGGGAGGCAGTGTCAACCGGCAGCTGCGGCCTGTCCTCGCCAAAATCCCAACTTGACATAACGATGCTTGACTTTTGAACTTGCAGGTAGCCAGGTAACGTTTGTTGACAGGAGAAGGAGGTGTTCGATGACCATGAAAAGCCAGAAAGACAATGAGAAGTCGAGAGCATTTTGCAAACGTAGAGTCGGGCCTCAAAAGCCCCGTGGAACTCTGCCTTCTCTTTGGTGTTTTCATGTTGAAAAGTCACTTCCCATTTTCGCGTTGGAGAATTGGGGTTGAAATGACTCGCGGTAGACCGTGCGAAGAATTCTCTCCAATGACTTGTCGAGTGAAGAATCTGCAATTTTTTGCGAGGAAGTGTACTAGGAGTTAGAATCTTGGCGTTAATCTATTCATTATAAACGACTAGATGGCGAGGTGGACGCAGTCCTGAGAGAACCACTCTCCATACACAAATTCCCGTTAACAGGGAAATTTACAGGGAATTTCTGCATTTTCGGCCTCGGATTCCTGCGCTTCCTCCAGATATCATGCCGAAAATAGTTTGGTTACCATCACATATTCATCGGTTATGCGTTCAACGGAACAGGGAATTTTCACCTCCGCAACAGGGAATTGAAATTCCCGGTTACGGCATTTTTGAGTAACAGCCGTCACGCCCGTTTTCGTGGTCATCGATCTGCCATTTGTATCTTCGCCGTCATGCGCAGTTGCCAGAGCCGCCACTTGTCCAGCCAGCTAACCCGCGACCTGAAGTCTGTCTCTCACCTTGATTGAACCACATGGGGAAATGAACGATATCTTCGTGTGCATTTCCCCATGATTCCAGTGTTCAGCCAGACTTTTATGACAGGTTGATGCTGTTTTCTTCCTTTTTACGGTAGGTACTTATTAGTAAACAAAAATAGGTTACCTGTTTGTGACGTGGATCACCTATAACTTCATGTTTGACTTTAGCGGTTGGACTATGCGACTAATGGTAATCAGTTTTCCAATCACAGGAATGTGCCTCAGGTTTTTTTGTTCGCAGTGCAGTTGTTACGGGCGCGTCTATTTTTTGAGAGGCGCTTCCGAACACTTCGACGGTAATGCAGGCGATTGCCTATTATTTGATCGGCAACATTGATTGCCGGCGCAAAGGGCCTGTTGTTCCTGGAGATTGAAATTCAGAGCCGCATGAGAGATAGTTCGTGCGGAGCACGTTTCATTTTTGTTGTGTTATTTTCCAGAACCCAGGTTGCGAGGATCGAGTGAAAGTTCGCTGCTCCACCCGAGTAGCGTCTCTGTTTCCAACCGCATTCCTCATTTCAACAGAATAGGTTCATGGCATCCGCTGCACCGTGCCAACAGGTGTGCGTTTCTAATGCGACTACTGCCAGACAGGCATGGGATGACGTAGCGTGCTTTGCTGCGCCTTTCCCGAAACAGTATTGATGTGCCCCGGAATCCTTCCAACGAAAGATGTGGAGACAAGAGATGAATATCCGCCAATTGACGAAGATAGCATTCGCTATTTCGTTCGCTTTTCTGTTGCATTCGCAGCAAGCGCAGGCCACGACGCCGACCTACGATCAGTGCGTTTACGCATTGGACCCGACGGCGGCGAATGCCCTGAATATCAACGGAGCGGTCATCATCAATGCGCCCAGTTGCGGCGTGGTGGTGGATTCATCGAGCAGCAAGGCGTTTTTGTTCTCCGGCGCGGGCAGCTTTACGGCCAAGTATTTCGACCTGGTTGGGGGATACTCTACTTCGGGGGCGGTGACACTTTCGCCGAAGCCAACAACCAGCGCCGCTTCTCAGGCGGATCCGTTGACGTTTCTAGTTCCGCCTGTCGGCAGCTCTTGCACTTATACAAACTTCAAAGTATCTACAGGTTCGTCCACTCTGAATCCGGGCACTTACTGCAACGGCATCACAATCAGCGGCGCTACGACTGTGACCTTCAATCCAGGCACCTATATTCTCATGGGAGGCGGATTGAATGTGACAGGGTCGAGCATTCTCAAGGGAAGCGGCGTCACGTTCTATCTGACAAAGGGGCTGGGGTATAACTATGGCCCGCTGGCGATCAGCGGCGCGGTTGTCGCGACCCTGTCTGCTCCAACCAGCGGATCATATAAAAGCATTCTCTTTTATCAGGATCGAAGCATCGGCACGGGTCAAGCGGCGAATACCTTCACTGGCTCATCGGCTTCCTCTTTGTCGGGTGCTCTGTACTTTCCTACGACCGCGCTGACCTTTGCAGGGGCTGGCTCCGGGGGCAATTGCCTGATCCTGGTCGCTGATACCATCTCGATGACTGGCGCGGCGGCGCTCGGGAACAGTTGCTCTGGCGGCTCGCCGCTACAGCCGCCTGTGTCTGTCAGCGTGACTCCAACGACTGCGACACTCTACGGCGGGCAGACACAGCAGTTCAACGCGACAGTTGCCAACAGCACGAACACGGCAGTGACATGGACAATTTCGCCTGCTACGGGAGCCGGCACAATCAGCACGGCGGGCCTATATACGGCCCCGGCCACGATTTCCGCGCAACAGACAGTGACCATAACAGCGACCAGTCAGGCGAGTACAACCGCGATTGCATCGGCGACGGCAACTCTGATCCCGAAGACAACGCCAACGATCACCTGGGCAACGCCCGCGGCTATTATCTACGGCACGGCGCTAAGCGCGACGCAACTGGACGCAACGACAAATGTGGCAGGCAGCTTCGCGTACACACCAGCAGTGGGAACAGTTCTGGCAGTTGGATCGCAGACTTTGTCTGTAGTCTTTACGCCCACGGTTACTGCGGAATATAACACGGCCACGGCCTCTGTTTCGCAGATAGTGGCCAAGGCGACGCCGACGGTGACGGTCTGGCCAACAGCCAGCGCCATCACCTATGGCCAGACGCTTGCCTCTTCGACACTGAGCGGCGGCACGGCTTCGGTTGCGGGCAGCTTCGCGTTCACTACGCCAACCACGGCTCCCGGAGTGGGCACGGCCTCGCAAAGTGTGATCTTCACTCCTGCCGTTCCGGCGGACTACAACTCGGTGACCGGCGCGGTGCCGGTGACTGTTGGACTTGAAGCGCAGACGATCAGCTTCCCGGCGATTGCCGCGCAGACGGTAGGCACGCCGCTGACTCTCGCGGCCACGGCCAGCTCCAGCCTGGCGGTCAGCTTCACCTCGGCGACGCAGAGCATCTGCACGGTCACCGGCACTACGGCCACATTTGTCGCCACCGGCACTTGCACCATCGACGCGAATCAGCCGGGCAACAGCGTTTACGCAGCGGCAACGCAGGTCGCGCAGAGCTTCTCTGTCGGCGGCGAAGCGCAGACGATCAGCTTCCCGGCGATTGCCGCGCAGACGGTAGGCACGCCGCTGACGCTCGCGGCTACGGCCAGCTCCAGCCTGGCGGTCAGCTTCACCTCGGCGACGCAGAGCATCTGCACGGTCACCGGCACGACAGCCACTTTCGTCACCACCGGCACCTGCACCATCGATGCGAACCAGGCGGGCAACAGCGTTTACGCGGCGGCAACGCAGGTCGCGCAGAGCTTCTCTGTCAACCAAACAGTGTCGGTCAGTGTCACGCCTCTTACTGCGACACTCTACGGCGGCCAGACGCAGCAGTTCACCGCCAGCGTGGCTAACAGCAGCAACCAGACAGTGTTCTGGATGCTCACTCCTGCCGGCGTAGGCACGATCAGTCAGACAGGAGTCTATACTGCGCCGACGACTATCTCAGCGCAGCAGACGGTGACGATCACCGCGACCAGCCAGGCGGACACGACCAAATCGGCCTCGGCTACGATTACCCTCGCTTTGTCGCAATGCACATCGAGCGGATACAGCTATCAACGCGCAATCATTATCGACCACAGCAAGATTCCGAATACCGATCAGAGCAACTTCCCGTTCCTGTTCAATACGACCGATCCGTTGCTTGCCACGACAGCCAATGGCGGCCATGTTATAAATCCCAACGGTTACGACATCGTCTTCACGTCAGATCCTGCCGGCCAGAACAAATTGGATTACGAGATGGAGGAGTATGATCCCGTCCACGGGCAGGTGATCGCATGGGTGCGCATCCCTACTCTCTCGCACACCACGGACACCATTATTTATCTGTTTTACGGAAACTCCAGCATTACCACCTTGCAGCAAAACCCAACCGGCGTGTGGGACAGCAATTATCAAGCCGTCTATCATTTGGCGAACGTGAGTGGAACCACCGCGGCGGACTCTACCGTGAATGGCAATAACGGAACACTCACTAATATATCGACCGCTTCCGGCGAGATCGACGGGGCAGCCGGTTTCAACGGAGCCTCCAGCTATATACAGATTCCCTCTGCGGATTTTGCGTCCTATCCAACGTCTGGATCGACCACAACCGGATTTTCGGCATCCTTTGGAGCGTGGTTCAAGACAGCTTCTCCAGGAGTGATATTGAGTCAGACCGATGGCACGGAACCTAGTGGCGGTCCCGGTGGATGGGTACCTGCGCTCTACATCGATAACACAGGCATCCTCAGAGCTTCCATCTTCTGGCATGCCGGCCAATCTAACCAAATTGCTACTGCAACAACTTACAACGACAACAAGTGGCATTTCGCTGTCGATACGTATGCCAACGGAACTGAGAGCCTCTATGTCGATGGACAGAATGTTGGCTCTCAGCAAGTTACTGAGTACAGCTACAACTCAACATACGCATATTTCGTCGGAACCGGCGAGACAAATTCCTGGCCTAGGACAAATGGAGGGTGGTTATACTTCAACGGCGTTCTTGATGAAGTCAACGTATCCAACATCGCCCGCTCCGCCGATTGGATCGCGACCGAATACAGCAACCAAAGCTCACCTTCGACCTTCTACACGCTCTATCAGGAAAACGCGGTCGAGGTTGTCCCGGCTACTGCGAGCCTTTATGCGGGGCAAAGCCAACAGTTTGCGGTCACAGGCATATGCGGTTCTGCTATGACTTGGTCCATGCCGTCAGGTGCACAAGGAACACTCACTGCAAACGGTCTTTACACCGCGCCCGCCAATATTACTACGCTGCAGATGGTGACCGTTACCGCGAGCAGCCAGGCGAGCGGCACAGTGATCGGATCGGCTATCGTGACGTTGCTGCCTCCCCCCACGTTAACCCTTGCTGCGGCGAGTCAACCTCCATACGCGACCGGAAGTTCGCAAGGATTTGTGGTTACCCTAAAGGATGCAACCGGAGCGCCGGAGTCTAATGTAACTGTTACCTTCACCGTTGCTGGGGAAAACAGCAACACGGGCAGTACCACAACCGATAGCAATGGCATAGCCTCGTTTGCCTACATCGGCGCCAACGCTGGAAACGACACGATTCAGGCTACGGCGATCGTTAACGGTCAACAACTGACATCAAACAGTGTCTCCGTCTCTTGGACTTCGCCTGTACCTGCAAACGCGGAGGGCAGCGTCACGCTACAGGCAGGGCCAAATCTTGGTCTTGGCGGATTATTGGGGGCGTTTACAGACGGGGATGGAACAGTGATCGAACCAATAGCCATCGGCGCCGCTCCAAAAAACTTTGTAGTTCCTGCCGGAGCAACCCAACTTCAGCTGGGAGTTGATGACGACGGCTTTTGGAACAACTTGGGAACAGGATTTGTTATAGAGGTTAACGGAGGCCTCGTGACTGTTCCGCCTACGGCAATGCCGTGGACCTGGGTAGTTAGAGGCCTGAACACTAACTACCAATTTGGTTACGATGATGGCACAAATCCTGTTGTTGCGTTGACAGGCCTTACACAGGGTGAGGTCGTCAGCGTTGTCTATCAGAGTGGCAATGTCTCGGTGGGTCCCTGCTGTGCAGCATTCAACGCTAACGGCAATCCAGAGCGCATTACAGGCACAACAATCGGTCTTGGGGATTACTACGCGACCTTGTACATGACCGCGTCTTCCTATCCAGTGGGCCAGCCCGTTGCGTTCACGGCGGTGGTAACGAATGGCTCTGGTACGCCCCTTGCAAATGTCCCTGTGATGCTCAACATCACGGGAGCCAATGCGCAGGAACTCGAGGCTACGACCGATTCAACGGGGATAGCTGCATTTACATATATTGGGATCAATGCAGGAACCGATATCGTAAAAGCTCGGGCGTTTTTAACCGGAGAGACGAGCCTTGTTTCCGGCCAAACCACCGTAACGTGGATTGGTTTCACGAGTCTGCCGCCATTAGGCTCACTCACACTCACTCCGAGCACAGTCCAGCCGCTCCCTGTCGGCGGCCAACAGGCGTTCACAGTGTTTGCGACAGATGCGTCTGGTTCCCCGGTATCCAATGCAAGCGTGGGCCTCCAGATAACTGGTGTCGACGATTTCTCGCTGAGTGGAACCACTGATGCCACCGGTTACGCAACTATTCTTTATCGGGATATGAATCCGGGAACTGCATTCGTCCAGGCAACGGCATCCATCGACGACGTGGTTACTTATTCCAATATTGTCAGTGTTTCGTGGACGCTTCCTGGAACAGCCTCTGGAGGAAGCGGCACGATTAGCATCGGTCTTACGGCAGACAGTACGGTAGTGCTGCCGAGTACGCTGCAACTGACTGGAACCGTCACTGACAGTAATGGACTTACACCGACAATTGCCTGGAGCCAAGTCACCTGTTCATCGTGTGGACCGGGCACGGTGACTTTTTCCAATTCGCAGCAAACGATCAACAACGGTGTCATCACTGTAGTGACGACCGCTTCGTTCAGCCAGCCGGGAAATTACGAGCTGCAACTGAGCGCCAGCGATACTATGGGCAACAGCGGCTCCGTGCCGTTTTCGGTCACCGTGAATCCCGTTGCAGACACTCCGCAGGGGTGGATTGGCAGTCCGCTGAACGGAACCGCCGTTAGCGGAATCGTTCCCATCACGCTTGCGTCCGGAGTTACGATCCAGAGTGGTGCTGTACTGACCTACTATCCGACGAACAATCCCGGCAACAGCACGACTCTCCCAATTACAGCCGAATCGGGCACGATTGCCACGTTGGACACCACAATGCTGGCCAACGGCTCCTACTGGATTCAGCTTCAGGCTACCGACACGAGCGGAAGCCTCGAATACAGCCTTGTGATGGTCACGGTTACAGGCAACTACAAGCCGGGCCGCGTCACGGCCACAGTGACGGATCTGGTCGTCCCTGCAACCGGGCTTGCCATCAACATTCAACGCACTTATGACAGCCTCAATGCCGCCACCAGCAGTGATTTCGGCTATGGCTGGAATCTCGGCACCAATGTTAATCTAACGGTGGACAACGCGGGCAATGTCACCTTCACGCTGAACGGACAGCGAAAGACCTTCTATCTCACGCCTAGAAATCCCAGCTGCGCGATTGGCATATGTCTTCCGTTCTGGTACTCTGCCTTCACTCCTGAGCCAGGTCTCTTTGGCACACTCACGGATGCAGGCACGGGGTGCGGTATCAGTATAGGCAATGGCCTGTCTATCGGATTTGATTTACTGATTCCTGACGGCTCAATGTGGGATTGCCTGAGCGGCGGTCAGTACACTGCAACTGAATATATCTATACTGATATCAGCGGAACCGCATACACCATCAGCGCCGGCGGCCAGTTGCAATCCATTCAGGATCGCAGCGGCAACGGGCTAACTATTACCGCCAATGGCATCACCAGCACCACCGGCCTCAACGTGCCCTTCGTGCGCGACGCGCAGAAGCGCATTACGCAGATCACTGATCCCAAGGGCAACATCTACTCCTACGGATACGACGCCAACGGCAATCTTGCCACCGTCACTTATCCCAACACAACAACTCCGAGCACATACATCTACAACGCCAACCACTTCTATCTCAGCGGCACGGACACGCGCGGCAACCCTCTGCCAGTGACCACTTACTATACAGCAACCAATGCCGATCCCAACGGGCTTCCGTTGAGTGGCCGCCTGCAGAGCGTCACCGACGCATTCAATAACACCACCAGCTACGCCTACAACCTGTCGACCAACACCACTACCGTTACCTATCCCGATTCCGGCACAGCGACGATGGTCTACGACAGCTACGGCGATCTGCTCAGCTCCACCGACCCGCTCGGCAACACCACCACCAATACTTATGATGTGGGTTACGATCTGCACTGTAATGTTAGTGATTTGTACGGGCAACCTGCACAAAATCATCTTTTGACATCCACGACCGATCCGCTCGGCCACACCAGCTGCTATATCAACGATGGATCCACCGGATTAAGGATTGCCTCCACTTATCCGGCAACGCCGACCAGCCATAACACTACCAGCGCCACCAACTATAACCAATATGGCGAGCCGATTCAGACGCTGGACGAGTTAGACAACTCCCGCTTCTTCAATTACGACGCCAATTACAACCCGCAGAGCGTCACCGACTCCATCGGTACACTGGCCAGCTTCATCTTCAACGCCAACACTACGCTCCAAGCCGGAGCCATCGGCTTCGACATCAGCGTGAATCCGGCGCAGGCCTCGCAGTTCACTTACGACGCCAACGGCAATATGGCCAGCCGTACCGACGCCCTCGGCCGGACTACTTCCTACACCTATAACTCGCTCGGCCAGAAGACAGCGATGGTTACGCCCACTCCGGCAAACCCGACCGGGGGCTCTGCCTCCACCACCATCTACACCTACGACGCCTTGGGCAACTTGACCCAAACCGCCGCGCCGCTCAACCGGATAACCGGCTCGGCTTATGATGCCAACGGCAACAAACTCTCCAATACCGATGCGCGCGGCAACGTCACCAACTATGTCTACGACGCGTTGAACCGGCTCATCGAAACCGACTATCCCGACCAAACCAAATCCACCAAGAGCTACGACTTCCGCAACAACGTCCTCCAGGCAACCGATCAGGCCGGTAACATCACGTTGAACACCTACGATCTTGCGGGCCGCCTGACCTCCGTCACTCGCGGCTCTGGCACATCGAACGCCAGCATCACCAGCTACGAGTACGACAACGCCAACCGCAAAGTCAGCGAGACCGACGCCCTCAACCACACCACCACTTACACCTACGACGCCGACAACCGCCTGATCGCCATCTCCGGCGTCAAGGGCAACCTGAGTTATGCCTACGATGACGCCGGTAATCGCATCTCGCAGACCGACGGCCGCGGCAACACCACGCAATTCCAGTACGACGCCCGCAAGCGCCTCGTCAAGACTATCAATCCTGACAACACGACCATCGTCAACACCTACGACGGCCCCGGCAATCTGGCCAGCGTCACCGATCAGGCCGGCAATGCCGTGCAATACACCTACGACCCAGCCAACCAGTTGAAGACCGTCGTTCAGGTCAATCATCCCAACCCGTCGAATAACACGAACCTCTTCAGCTATGACTCGCTTGGCAACCTGACCGGCCTGACGGATGAAAACCTGCACACCACGCAGAACGCCTTCGACCTTTTCAATGAGCCGACCAGCAAGCTCCTTCCCGATCAAACCCACACCGAGACGCGCCAGTACGACGCAGCAGGCAACCTTGTTTCGCTAACTCACTTCAACGGCGTGACGACGACCTATACCTACGATGCACTCAACCGCCTCATCACCCGCGCCACTCCCGGCGAGGCGACGGTCAGCTTCACTTATACGCCCACTGGCAAGTACCTCACCTCCACGGCAGGCGACGGCACGGTGAACTACGGGTACGATAGTTTGGATCGGCTCACCACCAAGGCGACACCGCAAGGCACACTGAGCTATACTTTCGATGCGGCGGGTCACGTGGAAACCATCACCTCCTCCAATCCGAATGGCGTCTCCGTCGGCTACAGTTACGACGACCTGAATCGGCTGAGCACCGTTGTGGACAACCGTCTCTCTGGCAATAACACCACCACCTACAACTACGACAATGCCAGCAACGTAGCCACGGTTGCCTATTCCAACGGTCTGCAATCCAGCTTCACCTACGACACGCTGAATCGTCTCACCGCGATGAATGCGGGAACGGCGACTTACTCCTACCAGCTCGGCGCCACCGGCAACCGCACCAGCGCCACGGAAGGCAATGGCCGCACGCTGAGTTGGAATTATGATGGTATTTATCGGCTGACGAGCGAAACCATCAGCGGCGATCCCTACCAGAACAATGGAAGTGTGGCTTATGGCCTCGACCCGGTCGGAAACAGGCTCTCGGAAAACTCCACGCTGCCAGGAATCAACTCAGGCAGCTTTGGGTATAACGCCGATGATGAGATTTCGTCGGAGAGTTATGATGCAAACGGTAATGTTATCGCCACCGGCAACATGAGTTACACCTACGACTCCGAGAACCATATGCTTACGGCCAATGGCAACGGCAAATCAATTTCGATGGTCTATGACGCCTTCGGCAATCGAGTCTCAAAGACGGTCAACGGAGTGACTACGCAGTATCTTGTAGAGGACGATGTAAACCCGACAGGTTTGCCGCAAGTGGTCGAGGAGCTGACCGGCTCCTTTGGCG
>Ga0181520_10004665_pt1 | contig 22696 bp, 18 predicted proteins | sample PEATcosm2014_Bin_29_FD_132451 | JGI IMG/M metagenome (GOLD analysis project Ga0181520, IMG submission 132451) | Peatland microbial communities from MTU Mesocosm Facility, Houghton, MI, USA - PEATcosm2014_Bin02_30_metaG | ecosystem: Environmental > Terrestrial > Soil > Wetlands > Peat | place...
GCCGACGCGATGGAGGCGCCGTCGCTCGACGCCCTGACCGACCCGATGCAGCGCATGTTCCGCGCCTTCGCCGACCAGACCAAGAGCGATCGCGTCGCGCTCGCCGCCTGCATTCGCGGCTCGCGCCAAACTTTGAGCGAGGCCGAGGCGGGGCGAATCGCCTGTCCGACCTTGGTGGCGGTCGGAACGCGCGACGCGGTCGCCGGCGATCCGCGCCGGCTGGCGGCGATGCTGCCGCAGGCGCGTGCGCTCGAAATCCCCGGCCGCGACCACAATCTCGCCGTCGGCGACAAGGTCCACAAGGCCGGCGTTCTCGCCTTTCTCGCCGGCGCGGCCGCCGCCGCTCCTTGACGGGCGACAAGGCGCCGCAGCGCCTGTCGCGCGATTGTCGCGTCGGCGTCATATCGGCTGAGGGGTCGTCGGCTTGTCGCCGGCCGCCTCCAGACGGGTGATTCTCTCGTGTCGATTTCGCAGCGCGGCGCGCCCGCATCCGCCTTCAAACTCGACGCCGCCATCCTGCCGCCGCCAGGCGCCGCGGCCGGCGAAGCGCCGCCCGGCGCGACGGCGGCGCGGGCCGCGATCGCTTCCCTGCGCCAACGGGTGCGGCGCGAGTCCGATCGCCTGGTGGGCGGCTGGCGCGACGCCATCGCGCGCGACGATTTTCTCCCTTCGGCGCGCAACCTCGCCGACTATCTGGCGCTGCGCCGCCAGGACTTGTTGGCGCTGCAGGCCGATCTGTCGGCGCTCGGCCTTTCCTCGCTCGGTCGCTGCGAGAGCCATGTGATGGCCAATCTCGACGCCGTCGCGGCGGCGTTGGCGCGGCTCTGCGGCGACTCGCCCGAGCCGTTCCCCGGTCCAGAGCTGTGGTCAGAGGGCGCGCGACGTCTGCGCGAACAGCGGCGCGTTCTGTTCGGCCGCGGCGCCGGCGCGGCGATCATGGTGACGCTGCCGAGCGAAGCGGCGAGCGATCCGCTGCTGGTCGACAGCTACGTCGCCGCCGGCATGGATTGCGCGCGCGTCAATTGCGCCCACGATTCGCCGCCGGTCTGGCGGGCGATGGTCGAGCAGGTGCGGCGGGCGGCGGAGCGCCATGGCCGTTCCTGCCGCATCCTGATGGATCTGCCAGGCCCGAAATGCCGGATCGAAGGCCTGGCGCCGGAACGGCCGGGGCGGGCGCAGGTCGGCGACCGCCTGCGGCTGGCGCAGCGGCTGACCGTGGCGACGCCTTCGGACCTGCCGGTCGTCGCCGTCAGCTTGCCGCAAGTCCTCGCCGGCCTGCCGGTCGGCGCGCCGGTGTGGATCGACGACGGCAAGATCCGCGGCCGGGTCGTGGCGATCGAAGGCCCCGATCGCATCGTCGAGATCGTCGGCGCGCGCCGCAGGGGCGGCAAGCTGAAGCTCGAGAAGGGGGTCAACTTTCCCGGTTCGCCGCTCGACCTGCCGCCGCTGTCGGAGGACGACCTCGCCGCGCTGCCGGTCGTCGCCGAATGCGCCGACCTGATCGGCTTCTCCTTCGTCCAGCGGCCGCGCGACATCGTCGCGCTCGATCGGGCGCTGGCGGCGGCGCGGCCGGGCGGCCCGCCGATTCCCCTGGTGCTGAAGATCGAGACGCTGGAGGCGGTGCGCAACCTGCCGCGCCTGCTCGTTCAGGCGGCGGGCTCGCGGCCGACCGCGGCGATGATCGCGCGCGGCGACTTCGCGGTCGAACTCGGCCACGTCCGGCTCGCCGAAATCCAGGAGGAGATCCTGCGGCTGTGCGAGGCGGCGCGCGTTCCGGTCGTCTGGGCGACCCACGCGCTCGACGACCTGGTCAAGGACGGGCTGCCGAGCCGGGCCGAGACCACCGACGCGGCGATGGCCCAGCGCGCCGAATGCGTGATGCTCAACAAGGGGCCACATGTTGTTGAGGCGATTGGATTTCTCGCCGAGGTCGGCGGCAAGATGAGCCGCCATCAGGCGAAGAAGGCCGCGCGGCTTGCGCCGCTGCATTCCTGGCCGCTGGAGGCGCTGACGCTGGCGGCGGCGCCGGTCCCCGAGGCCGACGGCGCGCCGGTGACGATCGAGGCGCCGATCGGCTGATCCGGAAGCCGGACCCGGCTTCGTCGCTCGCGGCCGGGCGCTGCAGTCGTCGGGAAAATGGCCCGTCCCAGACGTTTCGCCCCGTGGCGCGGCGGCCGCGATCATGTTACGACCTCAGTCGACGTGCAGCCGCCGCGCGAGGGGCGCCGGCGCGCCGTCGGCAGCGGAGGGGGCAATGCGAATCCGAAGACATCTCGCCGTTCTGGCGGCCGCGGCGCTGGCTTTCTGGGCGCCGTCCATCGTTCCGACGCCGGCGGGCGGCGATCACGGCGCCGACACGGCGTACGCGCATTCGGTTTGGCATTCGTGGGCCCCGTGGCCGGCGGTCTATGTCTTCGCCGGCGCGGCGAGCGTGATGGCCAACGCCGCCTATGTCTGGCACACGCAATGCCGCGAGTTGTCGAGCCAGGAGGCGATGACCTCGACCTTCTTGCCGATCGTCGGCGTCGCCTTTGACGCGCAAGCGAGCAAGTGCCGCCGCTGAGCGCCGGTTGTCGGCAGGCGCCGACGCTCGACGGCGGATCGGCGTCGGGTGACGGCGAGCCGGCGACGATCGAGGCGCCGATCGGCTGAAACGAAGCGCGCAGCGTTCGACCGCGAGGGCGTCGCGGAGCAGCGCGAGAGCGTCGCAACCCTAAAGGAATCTTGCGTTTTCGCGCCGGCGCCGGTCGCGCGCCGGCGCCGAATCAGGTAGCGCTCTGAACGAGGGGCGACCGTTGCGCGGTTGCGTGCTACGCTGGGCCTTGCGGGGGACAACATGAAAATTCGAAAGCTCGTCGCCATTCTCGCGACCGCAACGCTGGCCTTCTGGACGCCGTCGGTCGTGCCGGTCAAAGCTTATTATGACGGCGGCTGCGGCTTCAGGCCCGTCACACTTGAATTTCAAACCATCGACACCGCCTACGCCGCGCCGCTTCCTTGCCCGGTCAACCATCCGTCGTCGCCGTGGCCGGCGGTGACGGTGATCGTCGGCGTCGTCGGCGTGATGACCAACGCCGCCTGGGTCTGGCATACGCAATGCCGCGAGCTGACCAGCCAGGAGGCGATGACCTCGACCTTCCTGCCGTTCATCGGCATCATCTTCGACGCGCAAGCGAGCAAGTGCCACTGAACGCGGGCGTCAGAGGCGCGGCCGCCGGCCGCGCCTGAAGCCTCAGCGCTTCGCCGCCGCCTTCTTGCGCCGCTTGGCGAGCGTGCGCAGACGCAGCGCGTTGAGCTTGATGAAGCCGGCCGCGTCGTTGTGGTCGTAGGCGACCGCGCCTTCCTCGAACGTGACGAGCTCCTGATCGTAGAGCGAATTCGGGCTGTCGCGGCCGACGACGTGCACGCCGCCCTTGTAGAGCTTCAGCCGCGCGCGGCCGGCGACCAGCTCCTGGCTCTTGTCGATCAGCGTCTGCAGCAGCTCGCGCTCGGGGGCGAACCAGAAGCCATTGTAGATCAGCTCGGCGTATTTCGGCATCAGCTCGTCTTTGAGGTGGGCCGCGCCGCGGTCGAGCGTGATCGACTCGATCGCGCGATGGGCGGCGAGCAGGATCGTGCCGCCGGGCGTCTCGTACATGCCGCGCGACTTCATGCCGACGTAGCGGTTCTCGACCAGATCGAGCCGGCCGACGCCGTTGTCGTGGCCGAGCTGGTTGAGGGCGGTCAGCAGCGCCGCCGGCGACAGGCGCTTGCCGTCGATCGCGACGGGATCGCCGTTCTCGAACGCAATCTCGACGATCGTCGGCTTGTCGGGCGCCGACTCGGGATCGATGGTGCGCGAATAGACGTAGCCGGGCGTCTCGACCGCCGGGTCCTCGAGCACCTTGCCCTCGGAAGAGACGTGCAGCAGGTTGGCGTCGGTGGAGAACGGCGCCTCGCCGCGCTTGTCCTTGGCGATCGGGATCTGGTGCTTCTCGGCGAAGGCGATCAGCGCCGTGCGCGAGGGGAAGTCCCATTCGCGCCACGGCGCGATGATCTTGATGTCGGGCTCGAGCGCATAGGCGGAAAGTTCGAAGCGCACCTGGTCGTTGCCCTTGCCGGTCGCGCCGTGAGAGATCGCGTCGGCGCCGACTTGGCGGGCGATCTCGACCAGCCGTTTGGCGATCAGCGGCCGGGCGATCGAGGTGCCGAGCAGGTACTGGCCCTCGTATTGCGCGTTGGCGCGGAACATCGGGAACACGTAATCGCGGACGAATTCCTCGCGCAGATCCTCGATGAAAATGTGCTCGGGCTTGACGCCCAGCAGCTCGGCTTTGCGCCGCGCCGGTTCGAGTTCGTCGCCCTGGCCGAGATCGGCGGTGAAGGTGACGACTTCGCAGCCGTAGGTCGTCTGCAACCACTTGAGGATGATCGAAGTGTCGAGGCCGCCCGAATAGGCGAGCACGACGCGCTTCACGGAGGTCTTCGGCTTGGACATCAGGTTTCGCTCGCAAGCGACGGGGAGGGCTCAGGGACTTGCGGGGCGGCCGACGGCGCGCTCCGGTTTGCGTCCGCGGCCCTTATAGACGGACGCGGGCGGCGCGCAACCCTGCGAAGCGCGCGACGAAAACGGGGTCGCCGGCTTTTCGGCGAAAGCGCGCGGCGTCAAAAGGCCTGGATCGTCCGGCAATTCCAACCAATTGCCGGACGGTCTAGGGTCCGCCCTTCGGCCACAGCAGGCGGCGCGCGACGAGGATCACCAGCAGCGAGATCAATCCGCCGAGCAGCACGTCGGACAGGAAATGGCCGCCGAACGCCAGCCGCAACACGCTGGCGGCGGCGCCGAAAACGAGCGCGCCCGCCACCGCCGGCGCGCGCCACGGCGGCGGCGCGAGAAGGGCCGGCGCGACCATCCAGAAGCCGGAGGAGGCTTCGCCCGAAACGAACGAGCAGTTGATCTTGCAGGCGCCGTCGAAGCGATACCAGGGACGGAATTCGTCGGTTCCGCCGAATTCGACGACATGGACGGGGCGCGGGCGGTGCGAATGGTCCTTGAGGCCGAGGTTGACGATCAGCCCCGGGCCGATCGCCAGCGTCGCAATCACAAAGATCACGCCGAGCCCGGTCGGCGCCCAGAACGCCGCGACGCCGGCGCGGCGAAGGGCGTAGAGCCCGACATAGGCGGCGAGAACGACGAACGGCGCGACGCGGAAGACGTCGCGTCCGAACCGTTCCAGCCGGTTATGGCCGGCGAACCCGCCACGGTCGTAGAAGACATGCGCGAGGGAAAGATCGGCGCCCGGCCACAGCGCGAAGACGGCGAGCGCGAGCGCGATCAGCGCCGAGACGACGACGATCCATCGCATCGGCGTTCACACGACCTTGTAGACTTGGCCGGTCTGCCGGCCCTCGACGCTGCGGCTGAAGGCGCGCGCCGCGCGCGCGACCGGGACTGGATCGAAGCCGCGGAAGAACGGCCCATAGGCGCCCATCGATTCGGCGAACACCGTCGGGCTGACGGCGTTGATGCGAATGCCGCGCGGCATCTCGATCGCCGCCGCCAGGACGAAACTCTCCAGCGCGCCGTTGACCATGCTGGCCGACGAGCCGCCGACGATCGGCGCGTCGGCGAGCACGCCGGCGATCAGCGTGATCGAACCCGCGTCGCGCAAGGCGTCGCGCGCCGCCAGCGCCAGGTTGACCTGGCCCATCAGCTTGTTGATCAGGCCGAGGCCGTAGGCCGACTGCGCCAGGGGCGCGGGCGCGATCGTTGCGAGCGACGGGAAACTGACGTTGCCGGCGGCGCAGACGACGGCGTCGAGCGGCCCGGCCGCGTCGAGGCCGACGACGATGCTGGCGGGGTCGGCGATGTCGATGCGGATTGCGCCGGATTTCAAGCCGGCGGTGACGATCTCGTGGCGCGGACCGAGTTCGGCGACGACGGCGCGGCCGAGTTCGCCGCTGGCGCCGATGACGAGAATACGCAGGCGCGGCGCTTCGAACATTCCTGAACTCTCTCTGACCGAACGACGTCGGCGACCCTAGAGCCTGTCGCCCTTTGACGGCGCCATCCTCTAGCCGAAGGTCCGGCGCCGAGAAAGCGGAAATCCCTTACGCGCCGCCGCCGTTCGTCAGTCAATGGCGGCTACGCCGGCGAAGATGGGGTGGAGCATGGCGAGCGCCGCCCATAAGACCGAGCCGACCACGAGTTCGATCGCGTCGGCCCGGGTGAAGACGGCCGAAGGCGCCGCGCCGTGGTCGCCGCGCCGCTCCAACGCGATGCGCGCGTAGATCGACCAAACGAAGAACGCGCCGAACAGCAACATGCCGCCCGCGTCGCCGTTCGAGACGAGATGGGCGAGCGACCACAGCGTCACTGAGGCGAGCAGCGGGTGACGCAACCAGCCGCGGATCCTGCCCGGCGAGTTGGCGAACACGCAGGCGAGCGAAACCAGGGCGAACCACATCAACGTCCAAGTGACGTCGCGCGCGTGCTCGGGCGGCGCCCAAACCTGGTCCCAGGCATAGGCGCGGTAGCGGATGAAGCCCCATACAATCAGGACCAGCCCGAGCATGGCGACCAGCGAATGGAGACCGCGGTACGGGTCGGCGCCGATCCGCTCGACCAGGCGGCCGCGAGGGCCGCGCAGGCTGGCGAACAAATGAACGCCGAGCGTCAGGACGAGGCCGAGCGCGAGAACGAACACGGGACTTCCTCCTTGGGGCGCTGGGCGACACGGCATAGCGCGAACGCCGCCGGAACGCTACGGGCGCTGCGTCGCATTGCCTCGCGCGCTCGGCGCGCTTAGAACGGGCGCCTTGTAACGTCACAAACGGCCTGAAGGAGCGCCCATGTTGCGGTTGGACGGTAAATTGGCGCGCATCCGCTCAGGCGCTTATTCGCGCAACAACTTCGTTCTCGCCGCCGCCCTGGATTCCGAAATGGGGCCCGGGCTGCAAGGCGCGGGGCCGGCGCGCCCCGGCGAGCCGGGCCGGTGGCGCACCCGCGACGCGTTCGTCGACGGCGTCGAAGCGGTGATCAAGCAGGATGTCGTCGACATCATGCTGGTGTCGGCCTCCAACCTCGAGCGCCTCGTGGCGCGCGACGCCTTCGCCGGCACCGGGGTGAAGCCGGCGATTCGCGCCAACGACGCGACCGACATTTGGGTCGTCCGCGGTTCGCCCTACGCGACCAAGCCGTCGCGGCCGTTCCGCAGCGCCTCGCTGTCGCGCGTGCGTTCAGGCGGAGCGACGCCCCATCCCAACGCCAAGATCGCGCTGACCGACTTCGGCCTCTATTCGGTCACCTTCAGCGGCGATCTCGACGCCGATCACGAGTCCTTGGAAGCCTACAGCGCCTTCCGCGCCGATGCGGCCGCCAACGACTTCCGCTACTTCCTCGAAGTCTTCAATCCCAACGCCGGGCTGATCGCGGCCGACGTGGCGCCGTATTTCGTCAACGACTGCATCGTGCGCTGCCTCGCCGGCCTCACCGAAGCGGAGCGGCCGCGCTTCCTCAAGGTCGTCTACAATGGGCCGCGCGCGCTCGACGAGCTCGCGTCCTTCGACCCGAGCCTGATCGTCGGCGTGCTCGGCGGCGGCGCCGGCACTACCCGCGACTGCTTCGAGCTGATCTTTCAGGCGGAGAAGTACGGCGCGCGCGTCGCGCTGTTCGGCCGCAAGATCAACCTCGCCGAGTCGCCGCTCGACATGGTCAAGTTCATGCGCGCGGTCGCCGACGGCGCGCTCGAGCCGCTCGAGGCGGTCAAGGCCTATCACGAGGCGCTGCTCACTCAGGGCGTCAAGCCGGCGCGCGACTTCGCCGCCGACAGCGAGATCACCGAGGCCATGCTCAAACTGGGGTAGGGCAGGCCGATGGGCGAGCGTAACGGCGTCGTCACCGCGGGAACGTGGTGCGTCGACTACAACAAGTCGATCGCCGACTGGCCGGCCGAGGACACCACCAACGAGGTGCTGGCGGTCGATCGTCAGGGCGGCGGGTCGGGCTGCAACATGGCGCTCGACCTCAAGCGTCTCGATCCCGCTCTGCCGGTCGAGACGATGGGGGTCGTCGGCGACGACGACGAGGCGCGCTTCCTGTTTGCGCAATGCGACGCCGCCGGCGTCGCGCGCGCGGGGCTCTTGAGCTTGTCGGGCGGGGCGACGATGACCGTCGACGCCTTCAACGTGAAGTCGAGCGGTCGCCGCACCCATTTCTATCACCAGGGCGTCGCGTCGGCGATGTGCCCCGACCATTTCGATTTCTCGCGCAGCCGCGCCAAGATCCTCCACCTCGGCCTGCCGGGCGCGCACGAGCGGATGGACGTTCCCTGGGGCGGCGAAGCCAACGGCTGGGCCGTGACGCTGGCGGCGGCGCGGCGGGAGGGAATCGCCACCAATCTCGAGCTGATGTCGGTCGGCCGGGCGCGCATCGCCGAGCTGGCGCGGCCGTGCTTGCCGCATCTCGATCTGCTGATCGTCAACGACTACGAGATCGGCGCGGTCGCCGATATGGAGACGCGCCGCGCCGGCAAGGCCGATCCGCCGGCGATCCGCGTCGCGCTCGCCAAGGCGCTGGCGCAGGGCGCGATGCGCCTCGCCGTCGCCCACTTCCCCGAGGGCGCGATCGCGCTGACGCGCGAGGGCGCCGCTTTCGCCGTCGGCTCGGTCGCTGCGCCGCGCGCGGCGATCGCCGGCGTCAACGGCGCGGGCGACGCCTTCGCCGCCGGCGTGCTTTACGGATTGCATCAAGAGCGGACGATCGAAGACGCGCTGCGGCTCGGCCACGCCTGCGCCGCCGCGTCGATGCGCGCCGTCTCGACCACCGCCGGCGTCGGTAAGGTCGCCGAATGCCTAGCGCTCGCCGATCAGTGGGGCTGGCGCTCGCCGCCCGCCTGAGCTCGAGAAACCAAACAACAAAGGGAGGTCGCTGTGGAACTCGGATTGAAGGGAAAGGTCGCCGTCGTCACCGGCGGCAGCGTCGGCATCGGTCTTGCGGTCGCTGACGGCTTGGCCGCTGAAGGCGTCGACGTCGTCATCGCCGCCCGCGGCGAAGAGCGCGTGCGCGCCGAAGCCGCCCGCATCGCCGCCCGCCATCGCGTGCGCGCGCTCGGCGTCGCCTGCGACGTTGCGACGCGCGCCGGAACCGATCTGCTGATCGCCGCGACTGAGCGCGCCTTCGGCGGCGCCGACATCCTGATCAACAACGCCGGCACCGGATCGAACGAAACCGTTATGGCCGCGCCCGACGAAAAATGGCAGGCCTACTGGGACCTGCACGTGATGGCGGCGGTGCGGCTCGCCCGCGGCATGGCGCCGCTGATGAAGAAGCGCGGCGGCGGCGTCATCCTCCACACCGCCTCGATCTGCGCCGTCCAGCCGCTGTGGTACGAGCCGATCTACAACGTCACCAAGGCGGCGCTGATGATGTTCTCGAAGACGCTCGCCGCCGAGCTGATCGGCGACAACATCCGCGTCAACACCGTCAATCCCGGGCTGGTCCTGACGCCTGACTGGATCAAGACGGCGAAACAGCTCACCGCCGACAAGGGCGGCGACTGGCAGGCCTATCTCGACGGCGTCGCCAACGAGAACGCGCCGATCAAGCGCTTCGCCAGCCCCGAGGAATTGGCGAATTTCTATGTGTTCCTGTGTTCGGATCGCGCCAGCTATAGCGTCGGGTCGAGCTACTTCGTCGACGGCGGGTGGTTGAAGACGGTTTGACGCAACGGCGGCGGGCCGCGTAGAAACCGCGGCGTCCGTCTGCCGAAGGTTGATCTGTCTTGGCGCCCATTTCCTATCGCATTTTGTTCGTGCGCCATGGCGAGACCGACTACAACGCCGAAGGCCGTCTGCAGGGCCAGCGCGACATTCCACTCAATCGCCGCGGCCGCGCCCAGGCGTCGGCGATCGGCCGCGCGCTTCGCACGGCGATGCCCGAGGCGATCGCCGCGCTTGAGGCGGCGCAGGCCTTCATCGCTTCGCCGCTGAGCCGCACCCGCGAGACGATGGACCTGGCGCGCGCGGCGCTCGGCCTCGCGCCCTCGCGCTACGCGCTCGAGCCGGCGCTGAGGGAGCTCACCTTCGGCGAGTGGGAGGGGCTGACCTGGCCCCAGGTCGCCAAGCGCGATCCGGCCGGCGCGCGGGCGCGCGAGAGCGACAAGTGGAATTTCGCCCCGCCTGACGGCGAGAGCTACGCCATGCTCGCCCAGCGGCTGCAGCCGTGGCTCGAATCGCGTCAGGCCGATTGTTTCGTCGTCTCGCACGGCGGCGTCGCCCGCGCGCTGATGACGCTCATCGCCGGCGTCAGCCCCTCGGCCGCCGAAAACGCGGAGATCTGGCAAGGCAAAGCGATCCTGTTCGAGAGCGGCGGGATGCGGTGGGTGGGGTAGGCGCGGCGCGCGGTCCGTCGCGTCCGACCGGGGCGGGGGCTTGTCCCGGCCGCTCACGTCCGGCCGCGGTGGTCGCCAGCCGCCGGTCGCGGGTGCGGCCGTGACGCTCTTGCGACATCGTCGCGAAGGTCTTAAGCGAGACGGGCCTCGTCCCGGTTCGTTTCCGGCTCGCCGCTGGTCGTCTCGCGTCGTAGTTCTCGCTCATGACTGCTGCCCTATCCCGCTGGCTGCGGAAGATTCTGCCGTTCTTTCTGGTGCGTTTCGCGCTGCAGGTATTTTTTCGCGCCGAGATCCGCGGGATTGAGCGTCTCGCCGCCGCCGGGCCGCGCGTTCTCGTCGTCGCCAATCACGTATCGTCGCTCGACGCTGTCGTGCTGTCGGCCTTGCTGCCGGGTCGAATGCTGTTCGCGACGCACGCGGAGATCGCGCAGCGGTGGTGGCTGAAGCCCTATTGGCGCATCGGCGACGATTGTTCGCTCGATCAAGCCCATCCGATGACGGCGAAGACGATGGTCGACGCGCTCAAACGCGGGCGCCCGTGCATGATCTTTCCGGAGGGGCGCCCGACGACGACCGGCGCCTTGATGAAGGTCTACGAGAGCCCCGGCATGATCGCCGACAAGGCCGACGCGGCGATCTTGCCGATCCGGATCGAGGGGCTCGAATACTCCTACTTCTCGATGCTGGGCGGCGTCGTGCGGCGGCGGTTGTTCCCGAAGGTGACGTTGACCGTGTTGCCGCCGCAGCGGCTTCGCCTGGCCAAGGATGTCAGGGGCCACAAGCGGCGCATCGCCGCCGGCACGCAACTCTACGATATTATGGAGCGCCTGCCGGTCGACAGCATCGACGACAAGACGATCCTTCACCATGTTCTGGCGGCGCGGTCCATCCGCGGCGGCCGCGGCGATTGTCTGGAAGACGCAGACCGGCGGCCGCTGACGCACGACGCCTTCGTTCGCGCCTTTTTCGCGTTGTCCCAGCCGTTGAAGGAACGGCTGGACGCGCAGGAGACGGTCGTCGGCGTCATGATGCTGAACGGCCTCCCCAACGCCGTCACGATCTTGGCCATTCAGGCGCTCGGCCTGACCGTCGCAATGGTCAACTTCACCTCCGGCCCGGAACATTGCGCCAAGGCCTGCGCCACGGCGGCGGTGAAGACGGTCGTCACCCTGAGATCCTTCGTCGCCGCGGGCGCTTTGGCGCAGATCGCGGAAACCTTGCGGGCCAATGGCGTATCGGTCGTCTATTACGAGGACCTGGTCGCCGCGGAGACTTGGATCGCCAAGACGGCCGCCTTGGTGAAAAGCCGGACGCCGCCGGGCTGGCTCGTCGGGCGTCTGGGGTGCAAGGCCGACGATCCCGCCCTCATTCTCTTCACCTCCGGCACCGAGGGCGCGCCGAAGGGCGTGGCGCTCAGCCACCGCAATCTCGTCGCCAACGCGTTCCAGTTCGGCGCGCGCATCGGCTTCGCCGCCCGCGACAAGGTCTTCGCCTGTCTGCCGATGTTCCATTCGTTTGGCGTCACGCTCGGCTTCTTCATGCCGCTGGTCTACGGGGCGCGGGCTTTCCTCTATTTCTCTCCGCTGCGCTATCGCGAGATCCCCGAACTGATTTACGACACCTGCGCGACGCTGCTTCTGGGCACCGACACGTTTCTCGCCAACTATGCGCGCACGGCGCATCCGCACGATTTGTACTTCCTGCGCTTCGCCATCGGCGGCGCCGAGAAGATCAAGCCGGAAACGCGCCAGATCTGGGGCGAGAAATTCGGCGTCCGGCTGTTCGAGGGCTATGGCACGACCGAGGCGTCGCCCGTCATCTCGGCGAACGCGCCGATGTATTACAAAGCCGGAAGCGTCGGCTGCCCCGTCCCGGCGATGCAAGTCCGGCTCGATCCGGTCGACGGCGTCAAGGACGGCGCCGAGCTGGTCGTCAAAGGTCCGAACGTCATGCTCGGCTATATCCGCCAAACGGCGCCCGGCGTGATCGAACCGGTGCAGGACGGTTGGTACAAGACCGGCGACATTGTCTCCATCGACGAGCGGGGGTTCATTACGCTGCTCGGGCGCGTCAAGCGTTTCGCCAAGATCGCCGGCGAGATGGTTTCTCTGGCCGCGGTCGAGGCCGCCGTCGCCGCCCGCTGGCCGGATTCGCGCCATACGGCCGTGGGCGCGCCGGACGCCCGCAAAGGCGAAGTCGTCGTTCTGCTGACGGAATCGGACGAGGTCGACGCCGGCGTGTTACCGGATCACTTCCGCTTGCACGGGCTGACGGAACTGTCGTTGCCGCGCAAGATCATTCGCGTGGCGCAGATTCCGCTGCTGGGGTCGGGGAAAGTCGACTTTGCCCGCGTCCGCGAACTCGCGCTGCAGGACGGCGGCGACGATTGCTGCGACGCCGCCGGCGAAACGGCCGCAGACTGACGAACGCGGGCCGGCGGCGCGCCGGGAATTCGGTCAAGGCGGAGAGCCGGCCTTGGTTTCGCCGCCGCGCCCGTCGTCAAACGGATGTCCAGATCGCGTCCGGACAAATGGTCCGCGCCGTTTGACGCAATGCAAGCGCCGTTTTAATTTTGGCGGCTCGGCTTGCGGACGCTCGCCGCGATCCCCATTCTGACGCGATCGTCGTTTACGCCAGAGACCCCGGGTTCTTTGAAGCGCGCGGTCCGCGAGCTGGTCGGCCGCCAGTCGAATTTCCGAGTCTTTGTTCACGCCGCTCTCGTCGGAGCGGTGGTCGATCTCGATGCGCCCGACACGGGATGAGGGGAGCGCGGCATGGCCAATCGTCCGGAAGGAAGCTTGTCGGTCGTCGGCGGATCGGCGGCGGGCTCCGCACCGGCCCGCGATCGGCTATCGGCGACGTCGGCAAACGCGACGGATCTGCGCGACCGTTTGGCTCGCGTCAGATCGCTCACGCTCGAACTCGCGGCGAATCTCTCCGACGCCGACGCCAGCCTGCAATCCATGCCCGACGCTTCGCCGAGCAAGTGGCATCTCGCGCACACGACATGGTTCTTCGAGACGTTCGTGTTGCGCGACTTCGTTCCCGGCTACCGTCCTTACGACGCGCGCTTCGCCTTCCTCTACAACAGCTATTACGAAGCCGAGGGCGCGCGGATCGCGCGGCCGTCGCGCGGGCTGCTCAGCCGGCCGTCGCTCGACGAAGTTCGCGCCTATCGCGCCCATGTCGACGCGGCGATCGCGGCGGCGCTCGACGATTTGCCAGGGCCGGCGCGCGAGCTGGTCGCGCTCGGCTGTCATCACGAGGAACAGCACCAGGAGCTGCTGCTCACCGATCTCCTTCACCTCTTCGCTCAGAATCCATTGGCCCCCGCCGTCTGGGCGGCAGGCGAACGCCGCGTCGGCGCCGCGCCGGCTGCGCCGGCCTGGATCGAGGGACGCCAAGGTCCCGCCGACATCGGTCATGACGGTTCGGGCTTTGCGTTCGACTGCGAAGGACCTCGCCATACGGTCTGGCTGTCGCCGCACGCGCTCGCCGATCGCCTGGTCGCCAATTGCGAATGGCGCGCCTTCATCGACGACGGCGGCTACGCCAAGGGGAACCTGTGGTTGTCGGACGGCTGGAGCTGGCGGCGCGACAACGCGATCGAGGCGCCGCTTTACTGGCGCCGCGACGAAGGCGGCGAATGGTCTCGCCAGTTCGGGCTCGACGGCCTCACGCCGCTCGATCCCGCCGCGCCCGTCCAGCACGTCAGCTATTACGAAGCGGACGCCTTCGCCCGCTGGGCCGGCGCGCGACTGCCGAGCGAGGCGGAATGGGAGAGCGCCGCCGCCGGCGCCGCCGCCGACCGCGGGACCTTCCTCGACGCCGCTCGCGCCGTCCGTCCCGCTCCCGCCGCAGCGGCGAGCGGACTTCGCCAATTGTTCGGCGATCTGTGGCAGTGGACCGGCTCGGCCTATCTGCCTTACCCGGGCTTCCGCCCGGCCCCCGGGGCGGTCGGCGAATACAACGGCAAGTTCATGGCGAACCAGTTCGTGCTGCGCGGCGGCAGTTGCGCGACGCCGCGCGGACATGTGCGGGCGAGCTACCGCAACTTTTTCTATCCCCACCAGCGCTGGCAGTTCACCGGCGTGCGTCTGGCGAAGGACCTCTGATGCTGCTGTGGCATGACGACACGCGCTTGCGCGCCGCCGAGGCCGATCCCGCCTTTCGGCGCGACGTCTTGAACGGTCTTGCGGCCTGGCCGCGGACGATCCCCGCCCGCTGGTTCTACGATCGGGCGGGCTCCGAGCTGTTCGAAGCGATCACGGCGCTGCCCGAATACTACGTCACGCGGACGGAGCGGTCGCTGCTCGAGAGCGCGGCCGGCGAGATCGCGGCGTTGGCCGGCCCGGCGCGCGCGATCGTCGAGTTCGGCTCGGGATCCTCGGCGAAGACGACGATCCTCATCTCGGCGACGCGCCCGGCCGCCTATGTGCCGATCGACATCTCGCGGGACTTCCTGCTCGAGTCGGCGGCGCGGCTCGCCAAGACGTTTAGCGGCTTGCCGATCTATCCGGTCGACAGGGACTTCACCGAAGCGCTGCGGCTGCCCGAGGCGCTCGACGGCGCGCCGCGGCTCGGCTTTTTTCCCGGCTCGACGATCGGCAATCTGTTGGTTCCCGACGCCGTCGACCTGCTGCGGCGAATGGCGGCCGCGCTCGGCGACGGCGCGATGCTGCTGATCGGCGTCGATCGCATCAAGGACCCGAGCGTTCTTCTGCCCGCCTACGACGACGCCCAGGGCGTGACGGCGGCCTTCAATCTCAATCTCCTGCATCGCATCAACCGCGAACTCGGCGGCTCTGCGCCGGTGGACGCGTTTCGCCACCTCGTGCGCTGGAACGACGCCGAAGCGCGGATCGAAATGCATCTCGAGGCGGCGCGCGACGTCCAGTTCGAGGTCGAAGGCTGTCATTTCGCCATCGCCAAGGGCGAGACGATCCACACCGAGAACAGCCTCAAATACGGTCCGCGCGACGCCAGCGTGCTGCTGCGCGCCGGCGGCTGGACGCCGATCGCCGATTGGACCGACGAGCAGGAACATTTTTCGCTGATCCTGGCGGTCGAAGGCAGCCGGGGCGCCGGGGGCTTCCCGAAACCGGAATAGAGCCGATCGGCGCGGCTCAACGCCAGCGCCGGCCCGCGCGTCGGCGGGCGTCAGGAATGGCGCGATCCGTTTCCAGGTTGACGCGGCGCCTCGAGACGGGGGAACGCCGATTTCAAGACGAGTCTGCGCGCGCCAAGCTCAGCCGCTGCGCAACTTCGCCAGCGCTTGCGGGAATCGTCGCGACAGCGGCACGGTTACGCTTCCCAGCTCGACGGTGTAGTCGCCCGAACCCTCCGGTTTGAGCCCGGTCATTTGTCTGGCGTTGACCAGCCATGACCGATGCGTGCGGAGGAAGCCGCGTCCGCCGAGCTCGTTTTCCAGCGCCGATAGCGACGAGCGCATCAGCAGCCTGTGCCGGTCGATGAGAATGAATTCGACATAGTTTCCCGCCGAACCGATGGCCAGAACCTGACTCAGTCGCACGCGCGTGAGCTTGGCGCCGTCGCGGATGTCGAAGGTGAGGGTCTGTCCCGGCGTTTCGATCAGCGCCTGCCGGCGCAGCAGAGTCTCGATCAGCGCGAAACTGGCGGCGATCAGCGCATAGGTGAAAACGTCTTTGGCGAATTCATAACCAAAATGGGGAAGGAACGCCCCGAATTCGTACTGGGCGCCGGCGAGCCAGTAGGCGAGCGACCGCAGGCCGACGAAGCTTTCGACATGGGCGAGCGAATACAGCAGCGCCGCCGGGCCATGGACGAGGAGTTTCCAGCGCGGCCGCACGCAAGGCGGCGCGATGCGGTAGGCGATCCAGACGATCCAAAGGAACAGCAGGGTGCTGAACCAGCTCGACGTCTCCCAGATGATCGGCGCGGCGAGGCCGTATTGCGGCTTCTCGTGCTGCGTGGTGATGACGTTGATCGCGTCCGAACCGCCGCCGGCGACGACGGCGATCGCGTAGCCGTAGAGCAGGGCCCGCCGCGCGGCGCCGTTCGTCCCCAGCGCCTCGCCGCTCAGCCCAAGCCATCGCCAGACGTCACCCAACCGGCGCGGGTGGTCCCCGCGCCCTTTCTCCGGCGGCGCGCGTCTGGAAGAACTGTCGCGTTCGGCGGACGCAGACAAGCGCGCCTCTCCTATTGTCGGCCGCGCGATCATACGAGCGAGCGCCGATACGCAAAAGGTGAAAAGAATGCGCAGACGAAACGTGCTGAAGGGGATGGCGGCGTGCGTCGCCCTGCAGCCTCTTCTCCTCTCCCGGTTCGCGGCCAAAGCCGCGGCGGCGTTCGGCTTCAGCCGCGTTCGTCCCGGCGACCCGAATTGGCCCTCGGACGAAAGCTGGGCTGAGCTCGGCCGCCAGGTCGGCGGACGCCTGATCAAGGTGCGCTCGCCGCTCGCCGCCTGCGTCGGCGCCTCCCCCGAGGCGGCGGCCTGCGCGCCAGTCGCGAAGGAGGTCAAGAACCCCTATTACCTCGGCGACGAGGTCGGGCTGACGCAGTCGCTCGGTTGGGTCGGGGCCTGGACGTCGCAGCCGAGCGTCTACGCGATCGCCGCCGAAACGACAGGCGACGTCGTCGCCGCGGTCAATTTCGCCCGCCAGAACCATCTGCGGTTGGTGGTGAAGGGCGGCGGCCACAGCTACCAGGGAACTTCGAACGCGGCCGATTCCCTCCTCCTCTGGACGCGCCACATGAACCGCGTCGTCCTGCACGACGCCTTCGTCGGCGCCGGCTGCGAAGGCCGCGCCGAGCCGCAGGCCGCCGTTTCCATCGAGTCCGGGGCGATTTGGCAGCATGTCTACAACGAGGCGACGACCAAGCAAGGTCGTTACGTTCAGGGCGCCGGCGGCCTGACGGTCGGCGTTCCCGGGCTGGTGCTCGGCGGGGGATTCGGCAGCCTTTCCAAGGCCTACGGCTCAGCCGCCGCGAGTCTGATCGAGGCGGAGATCGTGACCGCCGACGGCGAGGCCAAGATCGCCAACGCCTGCGCCCATCCCGAGCTGTTCTGGGCGCTCAAGGGCGGCGGCGGCGGGTTCGGCGTCGTCACCCGCGTCACCTTGCGCACGCACGCGCTACCCGAGTTCATCGGCGGGGCGAACGCGGTCATCAAGGCGACGTCCGACGACGCGCAACGCCGCCTCATCGGCAAGATGATCGAGTTCTACAGTCAGGCGCTCTTCAATCCGCGTTGGGGCGAGCAGATCATCTTCGCGCCCCACGTCGTCGCGATTGCGATGGTCTTTCAAGGCCTCGATCAACAGCAGGCGGAGGCGGTCTGGCGTCCGTTCTTCGCTTGGGTCTCGTCTCAGCCGCAGGATTTCGCCATCGTTTCGGGGCCGCGGATCGGCGCGCTGCCGGCGCGACACTTTTGGGACCCCGCCGTCCTCAAGCTCATCCCGGGCGTCGCGATCGCCGACGATCGCGCCGGCGCGCCGGCGGAGAACATCTACTGGGCCTCCAACGTCGGCGAGGCGGGGCGTTTCTGGTACGCCTACCAGTCCGCCTGGCTGCCGGCGTCGCTGCTCTCGGCCGGTCGGCGGGAAGACCTCGCCGATGCGCTGTTTGCCGCGTCGCAGCGCTGGCGGGTGGAGCTGCATTTCAACAAGGGGCTCGCCGGCGGGACGGCGGAGGCGATCGAGTCGACCCGGGACACGGCGATGAACCCGGCGGTGGTCGACGCCTTCGCCCTGGCGATCTGCGCCGCCGGCGGCGGGCCCGCCTATCCCGGCGTCGCCGGACACGAACCGGACGCAGCGGCCGCGCGCAGCGAGGCCGCGTCGGTCGAAGCGACGATGAACGAACTGCGCAGGCTGCTGCCGAACGTCGGTTCTTATGTTTGGGAGACCGACTACTTCCAGCCGAAGTGGCAGGAGGCGTTCTGGGGCGAAAACTATCCGCGGCTTCGCGCCGTCAAGGACAAGTACGATCCCGACGGCCTGTTCTACGTCTATCACGGCGTCGGCAGCGAAGGCTGGAGCGCGGACGGATTCACCCGGCTGACCTGACGTTCGCGATTGATTCGCGCCCATTCGCCGATTGGCCTCGACCGTTCGCCGACCTCGCGACGGCGCAACCCTGCCGCAAGGAAGATTGCGTATTGCGCAGAGAGCCCGCGTCGGGGAGCGGGCGGCCTGCATTTGGGCGATAGCTCCGCACATGAACGACCAGCCGCAACGGCGCCTGTTTCAACATCTTTCCGAGCTGCCCTACAGTCAGCGCTCGCTGTACACGGGGACCTTGTTCATTCTCGGATTGGCCTACCTGTTCGCCCTGGCGAACCTCTATTTCACCTATGCCGGCAAAGCGGGCGGAAATCCGATGATGGTTTCCTACGGGGACATCGTGGCCGCCTACGCTGGCGACGACAGGGGCTCGGCGATCGAGGCCGCCCTGAACGGCTCGATGTCCCCCATGCTCCTGTCCGACGAAAAAGGCGCGACGCTCGCATGGGCGCGGGCTGGCGCGTCGCAAGCGTCCTATCTCAGCGACATCAAGCCGATCGTCGAAAGGAGATGCCTGGCTTGCCATGGCGGCGGCAACCCGGATCTGGTCGACCTCTCCAGCTACGAGGGCGTCAAGGCGGTCGCCGCGGTCGGGGCCGGCGAGTCGGCGGCGACGCGGATCCGCGATTCCCACATCCATCTGTTCGGGATGACCTTCATCTTCTTCGTCGTCGGGCTGATGTTCAGTCACGCCTGCTTGCGCCCGGTGTGGTTCAAGAGCGCCGTCGTCGCCGCGCCTTTCGCCCTGATCGCGACCGACATCGTCTCGATGGATTTGATCAAGCTCTGGCGCCCCTTCGCGGCGGTGACGATCGCCACCGGCGCGGCGATGGCGGCGTGCTTCGCCTTCATGTGGCTGGCGACGCTATGCCAGATGTGGTTCTTCAAGCCGCCCGAGGCGCTTCTCCGCCGCATGGGCGGCGACATTCCGGACGACGCGGCCTGAGCGCGAAGGGCGGGCGGACGGCCTGCGAGGCCGGCGCGTTCGGGCGAGTGGTCCAAGGCTTCCCGTATATCGGCGGCTGGGTGCCGTCGTGATGGGGCGGACGCGCCGCGACGGCGGCGTCACAAACCCGGTCAAGTGCGGCGAAAGGGTTTAGTGCGGCCGTTCTCCGAGCGTCGCGTCCATGACACAATGAAAATGGCGAGGAAATTGGGAACCGGGCGCGCGCGATGGCCGATGCGGGGGGATACCGGGTCTTTCTTTCCGCCGTCACCAGCGAATTCGGGGCGGCGCGCAACGAGATCGCCAGCGACCTCACGGCGCGCGGCTTAACCGTTAAGGTGCAGCGCGATTTCCGCCAGGAAGCGACGTCCGAGACGACGCTGCAGAAACTCGACCTCTACATTCGCGGCTGCAACGCACTGGTTCATGTCGCGGGCAAACGGAGCGGCGGGTTTCCCGGCGAGGACGAGGCCAAACCTTTCCTTCACGTCTTGCCCGCCGGCGTGACGCGCGCCTCGTACACCCAGTTCGAATTCTACCTCGCGCGCCATTACCTTCGGCCGTTCTACGTCTACATCGCGCGCGACGACTACGTTCCGGACAAGCCGAAACCGTCATCCGACGACGACCCCGCGTTGCAAGCGCAGCATGTGGCTTGGCTTGGAAAGCTCGATCGCGATTATTTCTCCAATGCCGATCAGCTCTGCCGACTCGCGCTCAAGTCAGACTGGCCGAACCTCGCCATGCGCCGCCCGAGAAACCTCCCCTTCGCCTCGCTCGGCTCACTCTTCAAGGGCCGCGAACAAGCCCTTGATACGCTGCACAAAGCTTTGAACGCAGACGCGGGCGGGAGAACCGCGATCGTTGGGCGGGCGCTGCATGGGCTGGGCGGGATCGGCAAGACGCGACTGGCGGTCGAATACGCCCTGCAGCATGAGAGCGAGCATTCGGCGCTGCTGTTCGTCCGTGCCGATACGCCGGCTGCGCTCGAAACCAGCCTCGCCGCGCTCGCCGGGCCGGAGATTCTCGACCTGCCGGAGCAGGACGCGCGCGAAGACGCGGCGAAGATCGCCGCCGCGCTCGGCTGGCTCGCCGCCCATCCCGGCTGGCTGATGATCGTCGACAACGTCGACGATCCCGCCGCCGTCGCCGCCGTCGACAAGCTGTTGGCGCGGCTCAGCGGCGGCAAGGTCGTCGTCACCGGCCGCGCCGGTAATTTCCCCGCTTCGCTACGCAAGCTCGAACTCGGCGTGCTCGATATACCAGCCTCAGTCGCTTTCCTGCTGGAGCGCACCGACGAAGACCGCGCGCGCTCGCCCGACGACGCCAAGCTGGCGCAAGACCTCGCCGGCGAACTCGGCGGCCTCGCGCTCGGGCTCGAACAGGCCGGCACCTACATCGCGACCGAGCGCATCGGCTTCGCGCGCTATCTCGAGCTGTGGCGCGAGAAGCGCGCGACCGTGCTCGACTGGTTCGACAAGACGCTGATGAGCTACGACCACGACACAGGCCTAGCCGCGACCTGGGCGACCTCGGTCGATCGCCTGACGCCTGACGCCCGCCGCTTGCTCGAACGCCTCGCCTTCCTCGCGCCGGAGCCAATCCCCGATTCGCTGCTCGACGTCGCCGCGCCCGGCGATCCCGAGGGCTTCGAGACGCGCGCCGCGCGCGCTAATCTCTTCGCCTATTCGCTCGTCTCGCGCGCGGCGGTCGAGGCAGGCAAGACGTCGCAGGACGGTTTCGTCGTGCATCGGCTGGTGCAGGATTTCGCACGGCGGAGCATGACGGACGAGCGGCGCGGCGACGCGCTACGCGAGGCGTTGGGCTGGGTGGACGCGGCGTTTGATGGCGAACCGCAAGACGTTCGAAGCTGGCCGGTCCTCGATCCGCTCGTGCCGCATGCGCTCGCGGTCGCTAGGCAGACTGACCAAGGGGCGGTCGTCGAGCCGACTGGCAGGCTTTTCAATCAGCTTGCTATGCATCTCCAAGCAAAGGCGCGCTACGCCGAATCCGAGCTGCTTTATCGCCGCGCGCTGGCGATCGGCGAGGCGAACTTGGGATCGGATCATCCCACCCTGGCGAGATGCCTTGACAATCTCGCGGTATTGCTCTGCGCCACAAACCGCTTCGGCGAGGCCGAGCCGATTTATCGCCGCGCGTTGGCGATCGCCGAGGCGAACTATGGGCCGGCTCATCCCGATGTCGCGGCATGCCTCAGCAACTATGGGGAATTGCTGCGCACTACGAATCGTCTCAGCGAGGCCGAGCCGCTCTTTCGCCGCGCGCTGGCGATCGACGAGGCGAGCCACGGATCGAATCATCCCCACGTGGCGATCCGCCTGAACAATCTCGCGCTCTTGCTCCAGGCTATGAACCGCCTTGGCGAGGCCGAGCGGCTTTCTCTCCGTGCGCTGGCGATAAACGAGGCGAAGTACGGCCCCGACCATCCCGCCGTAGCGACAAACCTCAACAATCTCGCGGGCTCACTTTGTGCAACGAATCGCTTCGGCGAGGCTGAGCCGCTTTTTCGCCGCGCGCTGGCGATCGATGAGGCGAGCTACGGGACGGATCATCCGCAGGTGGCGACAGACCTCAACAATCTCGCAGGCCTGCTCCGGGTCGTGAATCGCCTCGGCGAAGCCGAGCCGCTCTTTCGCCGCGCGCTGGCGATCGACGAGCTGAACTGCGGGCCGGATCACCCCGCGGTGGCGAGAGACATCAACAACCTCGCGCTCCTGCTCGTCGCTACGAACCGCCTCGCCGAGGCCGAGCCGCTTTATCGTCGAGCGCTGGCGATTGTAGAGGCGAGCTACGAGCCGGATCATCCGTGGACCGCATTGGTGCGCGACAACCTCGCCGCGCTCGATGCCAAGCGAGGGTAGGGCGGTCGGCGGCGGGCGCCGCCTAGCCTGCACTCTCGCCCATCCGCCGGCCGCATCGGCCCGTCGCCGTCAAGCCGCTCACGCGGCCGCTCCGCTGCGCTTCGCCCCTTCGGGCGCCAGCGCCGCTCCGCTGCGGCGTATTCGCATCCATGATCTTTGGCGAGACGAGCCGGCCCTCGGGCCGGCTTCGCCCACCAAAGATCATGGAAGCCAACGGCCTGAGCCGCGCGCGGGGGTCAAGGTTCGCGTTAGCGACCGCGAAGCGGCTTGGCCTTGACGCCGAGCACGGATCAGGCAGGCGCAGGCCACGGAAATTGCGAACCCAACAATCTCTGTCGATAGCGAATTAACGTGTCCGGTTTTGGTAGCACATCAATTGTCCGCTTCTTCTGCTTTTGTTCTCCTGTGGGAATGTGGTCAACGCGTCAGCGTTGTCCACATTTCCACAGGCGC
>Ga0181520_10004667_pt1 | contig 22693 bp, 18 predicted proteins | sample PEATcosm2014_Bin_29_FD_132451 | JGI IMG/M metagenome (GOLD analysis project Ga0181520, IMG submission 132451) | Peatland microbial communities from MTU Mesocosm Facility, Houghton, MI, USA - PEATcosm2014_Bin02_30_metaG | ecosystem: Environmental > Terrestrial > Soil > Wetlands > Peat | place...
AAAAACGTTTCAATCCGCGCCCCGGTCGCGTGACCGGGGCGACTGCCCGCTCCGTCCACACCGACGACGAAATAGTAGTTTCAATCCGCGCCCCGGTCGCGGGACCGGGGCGACTCCGGCACGAACACGGTGGTTGACACCTTGAACGTTTCAATCCGCGCCCCGGTCGCGTGACCGGGGCGACCACGCAGTCATTCACCCTCGATGCGTCACACGTCGTTTCAATCCGCGCCCCGGTCGCGTGACCGGGGCGACCCGTGTATTCCGGCATCCAATAATTATTCAAATTGTTTCAATCCGCGCCCCGGTCGCGTGACCGGGGCGACATTTTCATCGGATGCGCGCTGGGCATGGGGTCGTGGTTTCAATCCGCGCCCCGGTCGCGTGACCGGGGCGACCATGCGGCTGCTCGTCACAGGCAAAACTCGTGAAGTTTCAATCCGCGCCCCGGTCGCGTGACCGGGGCGACGAAACGCACTACGTAGCACGGCTGCCCGTCCGTTGTTTCAATCCGCGCCCCGGTCGCGTGACCGGGGCGACTGCTCAACAGAGATAACGAACGAAGGAACCGGCTGTTTCAATCCGCGCCCCGGTCGCGTGACCGGGGCGACTCTTGAGCGCGGCCTGCTCGGCGATGGTGAGCTCGTTTCAATCCGCGCCCCGGTCGCGTGACCGGGGCGACTAGCCGCACCGCCGCCACCCATCGTCAGGGTCACGTTTCAATCCGCGCCCCGGTCGCGTGACCGGGGCGACTGCGGCCCGTCTAACTGGCCAAGCCGCAAGAGTTTTGTAACCCATTTCCGCCAACCTGCCAATTTTTCCTGCGCGTTGGAATGTTGAGTTGTCAAAGAACAATCGAAATGTTGCATGACGCCTGCGCTTGCGCCCAAGCGCGAAACCCCGGCCTTCAAGCCGTCACTTGTGTTTCGCGGAAGCAAGATCATAAAATGAGCGGTTCGGTGAGATCCATCGGCTTGCTCACGCCGTGATGCTCTGTTTTGACTTTGGCGGTTTCATCCAGAAAGTAAAAACGCAGCGAGTCCTCGCCTGTTTTGATTTCGCGCAACAACCGGTCGCGCAATTGCACCCATTCGGTCTGGCCAACCTGGCATTCAAACACGCTTTTCTGGACGCGCGTGCCGTAGTCTTCGCACGCCTGCGCGACGCGGCGCAACCGCCGTCGTCCGGGCTTTTCCACCGTGGAAACATCGTAGGTGATGAGAATCAGCATGGTGAAATTATTTGGGCACCAGCGGAACGTATTCCAAAATGTCCCCGCGCAAATGCCGGGCCAGGACGCGCGCCTGAACGTGCGGCATCTGCGCCAGCCGCAAATTCTGATCCAGCAACGGATGCTTCAAGGTTTCCTGTTTGCGTTCCTGATAGGCTTTGATGACCAGCTTGCGCCCGGCGTCGCTGAATTCCACCGCGCCGCCTTCGCGTTCCACGAAATGTTCCGGCGCAATCTGCTGCCGGTTGATGAGCGTGACCGCCAGCCGGTCGGCCAGCCACGGGCGGAATTCCTCCATCAAATCCAGCGCCAGCGACGGACGGTTTGGCCGGTCCACGTGGAGAAAACCGACGAACGGGTCCAGGCCGACGCTCGTAAGCGCCGCCACGCAATCATGCCGCACCAGCGCGTAGAGAAACGACAGCAGGCAGTTCACCCGGTCGCGCGGCGGACGGCGGCTGCGGCTGCCAAAGGTGAAAAATTCCCGCTGCTGTTTGAGCATGAGCGTGAACACGGAAAAATAAAGCTGCGCCGCCATGCCTTCAGCGCCGCGCGTTTTTTCCATGTCACTTTGCCCGGCCAGGGCTTGCAACTGCCGTGCCAGCGCCTCGATGACTTCTTGTAATTTTCCACGCTCGGCTTCGTTGTCATTTTCACGCGCGGCGCGCAGCAGGCTGTTGCGGGCATTCTGGATTTTGCCGGCGATGATCTGCCGGGCGATGGCCGCGCATCTGGCCGGATCGTCCGCCGCGCGGAATTGCGCCCGGCGCAACGTCACGCTGGTATCGGCCACGCCGGTCATGCGCGCCTGCAAATAGCCGAACTCGCTGTGAAAGTTCACCGCCACGCCATGTTCCCAGCACAAGTCCAGCGCGGGCGGGCTGATGGTGCTCGCGCCGAAAACGCAAATGGATTCCAGATGATGAATCGGGACACTCAATTTTCGATTGCCGATTGCGGATTGCTGATTTCGATCTTGTGATGGAAGGTCGGGGGGATACACCGGCACCTCCACCTGCAACGTCAGATGATCGCGCGCGACATAGCTGCCGGGCGTGGTCAGATACAGTGTATTTTGGGCGATTTCAGGCATCAGGTTTTGAAAAGCTGACCGGCCAGTTGCGCCGCCCGGCCGCCGCTGCCGGTGGCCTTGGGCAGGCAGATTTCGTAAAGCGAACATTCCTCGCACGCCTCGCGGAATTCCGCGCGTGGGATGGCGGTTGACTCCAGCAGCGCGTGCAACTCCGCGACGGTTTTTTCCGTCAACGCCCGCAGTGCCGGCGTGAATTCAATTTCCCGGCGGCGTTTGCTGTCCGCGTGAAACACCGCGCCGCGCGGAATGGCCGTGTGAAACATTTCCTCCAGACACAACGCCTGCGCGCAAAGCTGGGCATCATCATTTTCCCATTGGCGGCGTTTGCCGACTTTGAACTCGACGGGCTTGAGGGATTTGAGATTTGATATTTCAAAATTGAGATTTGAGGCCGACCGGAACTCGGCCTCGACGATGTCGCATTTGCCGGACAAACCGAGCCGGTCGGAAAACACCGGCAGCGCCCGGAGCAGCTTCACGCCCTGCACCACTTCGTAACCGCGTAGATCGGCGTGTTCATGAACGATGTCGCCGCGCGCCGTGTGCTGGTTGGCGCTGCGCCAGCCCTCCACCACCTTCAACGCCGCCCGACGCGGGCAGTAAAGAAAATCGTTGAGGAGCGAGAGGGGTAAAACCTCGCGCTCCTCGTTGTTTGAAACTTGCGTCACAAAAGTTCAATCAACTCGACGCCTGATGGCAGACCGGACTTATTGATGGTGACATCATAATCAGAAAACGAACGGGCGACAGGCACGTTTGGTTTGCGCTGAACCGTAACGCGCTCGAATAACTTATGCGCCGGAGCATTGCCAAGCGCGGACTGGTGTTTGAAAACAATCAGTTTTTGCGGAGCCATCGTGCCACGTGATGCGGAACGGTCGTGGTCGAACATCTGTGTCAATGCCTGCCAGAATAATTCCAAGTCAGTGTCGTTGAAGCCTGTTTCACGGGCAAGATGCGCGCTGATATAGCCTTGGCAACAATAAAGACCGTAAGGAATAAGATTCTTGCGCCCCATCGTTTGATTGGGAGCATCGGCTTCTTTTGCTTCTGTGACAGCCATGCGCGTGATGCTTAAATCAAGCGGCAGAATGGGATCAATGCTGCGGCTGAAACTTATCTGCACTGGGCCGCGAACTTGGCCCGCATTTGAGCCAGTGGACATCACCGCGCCAAAGGTGCGAACATCGAAATAGCGTTTGCACATTTCGGCGCGGGCAGATTGAACTTGTTTGCGGTCAGCGGTCTTTTTCTTGCCGTCCACATCGTGACCTAAATCAGTGTGCGCTTTCTGGATGGCCTCATTTAGAACCGATCCCTGTTGGACAAAAATGTCGTAACCAGCGGCACGCTCTTTTGCAAGCAACGCAAAATTTCTGATTTTGCGTTTCAAGCAAACGTCTGAAACAAGGCCGCGCATATCCTGCGGGTCAATGCGCGGAGAATTGGCGGCATCGGGGTCGCCATTGGGATTGCCGTCTTTGCAATCGAATAGATAAACGAAGTCGTAACGATTATTCATGGTTGTTTTTTTGTTGATGGTTAAAAGGTGAATTTTATTTTGTGGTTTCGGCAGATTGTTGTTCCTTCCGTTCCGTGCTGCGACGGCGGTATTCGGCTTTCTGGTGATAATAACCCAAGGCAAACCGCCCCTGTTCTTCAAGCGTTAGTGTTGGCTTGAATTGATCGCCCAGCGCACAGGAAATTTCTTCAAAGTCTTTGCGCACATTTTCGGCAACTCCACCGCCCGCTTTCGCCAAATGAAATTGAGCGTTTCGGAAAAGGCGCCCCATAACGAGCGCTGGCGTCACGCTGGCGCTGGCGTAATAGCGTTCCGCGACGCCAGCGTTCACCTGCCCAAGGGCGAGGTATTGCAACCGGTCAAAGACCGCGAACAGACGCCCGCACAAATAAGCGGCATCTTGTGATTCTGGGTTTAAGCATTCAGTCATAGTTTGTGTGGTTTGTTGATTGTTATGGTTTGAAACATTTTGCGTGCGGATTAAGCACGCCTTGATAACTGCAAGTCGCGCCGAGTTGAGTTTATTTTCCTGATCAAGTTGTTGGCGACGCAATGCGGCTGCCAGCGCCGATTGTGGCAGCGGAACTGAGCGACCGCGCAACGCACCATGTAAAAGTTGCGTGGAAATTTGTGGCGGTAGTTCGTCCAACTCTTTTCGCACCAATCCGTAAAGCAGAGCGTAGAACTTGAAGTCTCGCTTTACGCCCACGCCGTCCGGCGAGACAATGCCGAGGTCTTGAAACCATTCAGCGACGTGCTGCTTAATTTCCGACACGGTGCTTTCGAGCCATTCGCGCACGACAATGCGTGCGCCGTTGCCGGACAAACTCATTGCATAATAATTGTTGGTTTCAAGTTCGACAGGCTGCTGACCTGATCGAACTGATTTTAACAACTCGGCAACGGCGTTTTCATTGGCATTGGCGAGCAAGTCAATCGGGTCTTCTTCAATCGGCCTGCGCGTCCAATGCAAATGCGCGGTGTCGTTGAATGTCAGTTTTTGCTCGCGGCTCTTTTCGATGAGCGTATTTAGCGCCGCACGAGATTTAACTTCGGAGTCGGAACTGATTGGCGCGTTTGCGGCTTGGGATAGACCGAGGGATTCAAACGCGGGACATTCCTTATTAAAGGAAATCAGTTTCGTGTCCTCGCCCAGCAATTTAATAAAACCAGTCGTCCGGCAAACTGAACCAAAGCGGCCAGTTGCGAGACAAACAGATTTTTCAGTTACTTGTTCAGCCCGCTCTTTTTCACTGCGAAGTCGCCACCAATCGCGGAGTTCCTTCAACTCAATCAGGCTTTCGCCATTCACTGAAAACACAGCGTTTTCACTTGTTTTTGCCTTTAATACCGAAAGCTGATCGTGCAGTGACTTGAGTTGCCTTTCATCACGCAAGAAAGTTGAAAGCACCTTCAGCTTTTTGCTGATGACTGGACACTCATTGGCTGCTGCATCAAGCAAGCTCACGAAGTATGCTTGGTTAACTCTCCGCTTCTCACGTTTTACATCTTCATCCACAAACAACACTGAACGCTCCAAACTGTCACATAGGAAATAGGAACGACCATGTGACACAAAATCAGGGTCTGATTTAGGGCGCTCAATCCGCTTGGGTTTTGGCTTTTTAGCATCCGAACTTTCTGTCAGCTGGATTACACCGGCAAGATTGCCAGTCTGGCCAATCGAGATTAGCCAACGAACACCAACCGTTTCAAAATCCGCGTCGCCAAGTTCGTTGCGTTCTGCGTATGCGATGAGGGCTTGAAGCATCATGACGCACCTCTAAGTTGCTTTTTCATATCTGACCAGCCGGGCACGTTGACAACGCCGTTTTTGAGTTCGGCTTTGAAAAATGTGATGCGCGGGTCGGGCTTTTCCACTTTGCCGGGCAACTGGTTTGCGGCGACATCCAGATTGAAGACGTCATAAAGCATCAGGCCCAAATCCGTGTCGGGATTAGGATTTGATTCGACCCGCATGGCCGATTCATCCACCAGCTCAAAATGCGCGGGAAATTCCCGGCAACCAAAACAAGGCTGGGCGAAACACTGGCCTTTTACGGCGCGGCGCTGAAACATGGCGAGATATTTGACCGGCGTGTCGTCACCGAAATCTTCGTCATCAACTGGCCTGCGGCGTGGCAAACCTGCCAGCGGCGTTAGATTCATGTTGGCTTCAATGACATATTCCACTTCCCGCAAGGCGAGCGTGTTGCGCTGTGTGCGATCCTCGTCAGCCAGCAGCGGTTCCGGTTTGCGTGGCGACAGGCGCGACTTTACTTCATTGCGCCGGAAAGCCAGAAAGCGGATCGGCTTCTTTACCGCGATGCGGCACACACTCCATCGGAACTGTGGTTTGTAAATGATTGATTCCAGCAGGCCGCGTGCGGCACTCGGCGTGATAACAGGATAGCTGACTCGCTCAACTTTCATTTCGGGCCGGGTGAAACACGCGAGTTCGCCCCAGGTTCGCAGGTGGATTGTCATGGTGTCAGACTTTGGTTGAATTTGTGCTCATTGGCAAAATGATTTGGAATCAAGATGACCGAGGCCAAGATTTTCGTCGTAATCCGAATTCCACACCCAAAAATCCCAGCCCTCGGCAGGTTGGTAAATATAGCCTCTGGCCTGTGCCTCGAAAAATTCGTTTGGGTAAAGATTCACGGAAAATCGCTGAGCCTCCCGACATTCGGCAGAGGTAAGATGTTTTTCGCGCCGGAGTTTTTCCGCCAGTTCGGCGCCTCGTTTCCATTTCACCAACACGGCGCGAGTTTCGTTGCCAACCAACCGGCAGGCGTCGGTAGCGGCGGGAAAATTAAATTCGGCGGACAATTTGAAAACCTTGTCTGCATCGGCCTTTTCCGCGCCGACCAATTTGTAAAGCTCGGCAAAATACTTTTGATAAATTTCCGGCTGGTGAAGTGGCGCGTCGGGATGTCGAGCAAGAAATTCTTCCGTCTTGGCGGTGGCCAAGGCATAAGCGCCCGGTGGCAGCTTCATTTCAACCGCACGGAATACGATCACCGGGCATGGTTCGGCATGGCGGCCTTCACGATTGCAGCGTCCGGCAGTCTGGATGATCGAATCCAGCGGGCCAAGTGCGCGATACGCAATTGGAAAATCCACGTCCACGCCGGCCTCAATGAGTTGGGTTGAAACGAGCCGACAAGGCTGACCGGCGGAAAGTTGATCGCGAATAAGCTTTAATTTTTCCTGCCGATGAGCCGGACACATTCGCGCAGACAGGTGAAACACGCCGTCCGGCTGGATGCCGCGCACAAGCCGAAAAAGTTCGCGGGCGTTCTTGGTGGTATTCACCACACAAAGCGATTGCGGTTCGGCGGCCAATTTTGCGGCAATGTCAGCCCATGAAAATGATTCGCCTGGCTGCGGCAATTCAATTTTTGTGCGGCGCAACGCTTCGGCCAATCCCGCTTCATTGGTCGAAATTGGTTCTGGTTTCCAGTCATAGGGCAACGCTTCGCCCGCCGATGCGAAGGCAGGTTGCGTGGCGGTCATAAAAACAGCGGTGACACCATAATAGCGGGTGAGCAGCCGGACGCCGGAAAGCAACGATGGCACAAGACGCGGCGGCAGCGTTTGCACTTCATCAAACAACACGACTGACCGGCCGATGTTATGAAGTTTGCGGCAATCCGACGGGCGGTTGCTGAACAGGCTTTCAAAAAACTGGACGTTGGTGGTAACGACCAGTGGCGACGCCCAATTTTCCGCCGCGAGCCGTGCGCGTCGCAACCGATCTTCCTCGGCATCGTGTCCCCGGTCTTCCTTCCGTTCGCGTGGGGCAACGGCGCTGTGATGTTCCAACACATAGTCCGCCCCAAATGCCGGCTCGAATAATTCCTCGCGATAAACTCCGGCAGTTTGCTCAATGATGCTGGTGTAAGGAATCACCACAATAATCCGCCGAAAGCGGCGCGGGTCATTCTGATCAAGCTTCGCGTTGTGATGAATGATATGTTGCAACGCGAAAGCCAGCGAAGAAAGCGTCTTGCCGCTGCCAGTAGGAGCGGTGAGCGTGAACAAGCCCGTTGATTTTTTAGCCGCGATCAAACAATCATCGAGCAATTGTTTGCGCAACGCATTGACCGGCCCGTCGCTGGATTTGGCCGCCAAATGTATTTTGAGAATTTCCAATGCACGCTCCGGTTGAAGATCGGGCACGATCCGCTGTTTTTCCTGCGCTGGATTAAAATGCTGTTCCGTGTCGAGAAAGTCGGCATCAACAAGACAGCTAAACAGCATCCGGGAACGAAACGCTTCCGCAAACTTGTCCTGAATTTTTGAGGGCGAAAACGATGGCAGCTTCAATCCATCTTGTGCAAACCGGGCAATCAACTCGTCGAGCGACTCTGGACACTGCCCGGTTAATTCCAAGCGATGGGTTTTATCGTCAAATTTTTGAACGGTAGTTCGTAATGGTAAACCGGCATCATTCTCATTCAACGCAGGAATGCCCGTATGATGTCCGTCAGCAGTAAAAGCAACCGCCCAGGCTTTAAGATTTCTCGCCGCGTGAGCAGTTCCCGCCGCCCAGTGATTGATGCCATGAATGGCGGGATTGCGAAGCCGTTCCTGAAATCGCGCTGCATATTTCCCCAAATCATGCAGCAACCCAGCCAGCCTGGCTTCATTGGTAAGATTCAACGGCGCGGCGAATTGCCCGGCAAGTTTGGCGACGTTGGACAAATGCGCGGCCAGCGGCTGCCATTGGCCAGAAGATTCTGGTAGTGGTGTCCCGTTCTCACCGACCGCAGTGTGCGCGTAGTATTTCACACGTTTCCCTTCAACCTGAAATTGACTGTCCCTTGGTAAAGTGCCAGCGTCCCGGTGACAAGCCAAAGTTGTTCACAATTTTTCATAACTGTGAAAACCTTAACAAACAGGGTGGGACAAAGGCTGTCCAACCCGAAAATAATTTCCGGAGGCAAAAAGCTGACGCGATGTTCGCCGTTCCGCTGATTTTTGAAAACGGGTGGCTGAAAGCCGGGCACAGGGGCGGGTGAATTTCGCGAGCTGGCCGCCGCTTGAACAGAACTTGCCGCAACAACAAAACGTGGTTAAAGTAATTTCATGAGCGCGATTGAAATCATGCAGCAAATCGAAGAACTGCCCGTCAAGGAGCAGCAGGAGATTTTTGTTTTGCTCACCAAGAAGGTGGCTGGCGGCCAGGGTGCGAATGCAAAACCGTGGCTGGGTAAAATACTTTCGTTTGAGGAAGCCTGCGATGTTGTCTTCCGCGAAAACCGGCAACTCTTGAGCGCGCTGGCCAAGTGAACGAGCCAATTTTCCTGACGCTTGATGAAGTCCACCGCATCCATGCCCGAAGTCTGGCCGAGCATGGTGGCAGCGATGGTGTGCGGGAGCCGGGCTTGGTTGAATCGGCGCTGGCCTCGGCGAAAAATATTTTTTACTACGCTCATGGAGACGTATTTGATGTTGCCGCCGGTTATGCGTTCCATCTGGCGGAATCGCAGGCGTTCATTGACGGCAACAAGCGCACGGCAGTTGTCGCCGCGCTGGTTTTCCTTGCGCGGAACGGCGTTTATGCCAGTCCTGCGACTTGGGAGCTTTATTCGGCAATGATTGATGTGGCCGAAAAGAAGAAACACAAGGCCGATTTGGCAGAACTATTTCGCAAACGTGCCAACGAATAGATTTTATACATGACAGCCGCAGAATTGAATCCGCAATCCGCAATCCCGCCTACGCCAAGCTCCGGCGCGGCGAGCCGCAATCCGCAATCTGACGAAGTGGTCGTTTCCGTGCGGAGGCTTGCTGGCGCGGCTAAACGCGGTTAATTTAATCGCGTGAAAACAAACGGGATCAAATATCCGCACATCGCGTCCAATCCGCGAATCCTGAACGGCGCGCCCGTCATCAAGGGCACGCGCATCGCGGTGCGCGCGATTGCCGGTTATTATCAGCTTGGCATGACCCCGGATGAGATTCTGCAAAGCCTGCCGCACCTCACGCAGTCGCGGCTTCACTCGGCGCTGGCTTATTATTTCGACCATCAAAAGGAAATTGACCGCGACTTGAAGCGCAACTCCGACGTGGAGCATTGGCGCGGGCAGGTTCGCGAGCTTGCCGCCGCTTGAGCAGAACTTGCCGTAACAACAAAACGTTAAAGTAAACCGTGCCTGTCCATGAAGTTTTTCGCGGCGAAACGGTTTGGAAGGGTGATGTGGAGGTTTTCGATCTGACCGGACACCCAAAAGCCAGGCGCGCTTGCGCATGGAGTCATCTGGACGGCAAGAATAACGAGCGCACCCGATTCGTTGCTGTGCTGGAAATCCCGCCCGTTGTATCCGCCGAAACAGCGGTGCGTGTTCAAATCGTCGCCGATTCAAAAAAGTCTCAAAAACTCAATAAAAACGGCCTCTTTTTGCCATTGACTTTAATCTGTTTGGCTGTAATATGGATTACGATTTTGTGAGCGATTGACGCCTGCGTTGCCGTGGAATGATTTAGCGGATTAAAGTTCTGCCACCGGACACCGATAACAAGGCGTGAGAGATGGGAAAAACACTATGACAATCACTTTTGATGAAAGCGCCCGTGCGTTCATCTTGGATGCCTTCGGGAAGACTGTTCGTGATGGATTTGTTGTTGAAAAATCAAAGCCAACCGAAAAAGTCATCACCCCAAGGGGTGACGTAATTCCCGTGCCAGAATTTGCCGGTGTCCGCAAGGGGTCGGTGATTTTTGTCAAAAACGACATCGTTTCTTTAGTTGAAACAGCGGCGGCGATTAATTCGTGACCGCTCATTGATGAAAATTCTGGAAATACTTAAGAACATCGGGATTCATGTTCCGAAACTTAAGGAAATAACCGGGATAAAGTTTTCCTCCTTAATCCACATTGACCGCTCCATTCACGTCGAGGGGTCAACTGTTATAATCGATGCAAATAAGCTCAAAGGGAAGCAAAAACGCGCCTTGAAGCAAATCATGCCGGATTTACTGAATGAATCCGGTGCGATCTTGGACGAAAGCAGCGCGCCTACCGTTGAGGCTGTTGTAAAATCACTGCCAGCGATTCAGCGGGCCGCCAAAGGACTGGCTCAAATCATCCCGCCAGCAGATGTTCCCTTGTTAAATGCCTGTCTTTTTCTTCGCCTGAAATTTGAAAGGGGTGAGGCAGTTGAGGTCCAAAAAACACAGATAATGCGCATTTACGGCACCCGTGGGTGCAATTTTGCAAACCTGTGTTCCGCTGGATATTTGGAATCAACATTTCTTCCAACCTACGAAGAGCTGATGCGTGCCTATCCCAACAATCCTGAAGAGGCAAAGGTGAAATATCAAAAGTTTTACAGGACAGTTTTGAACGAACTTCCATGGACGGAATTTGTCTCTGGAAGAGCACCAGTTGCCAAGGCCGCAGCGCATATCGTTGAAAAAATGAAGCGCAACGTTCTCAACGGCGTTCGTTATTTGAACATTCATGGATTGGGTGAGAAAAATGTAAAAACAGTTGTTTCCATCCTGCCAACCATTCAAGAGCAAACCGGCGCAAATATCGTCAAGCTGGAAAATGAAAAGTCCCGCATTTTTGTCCGGTTTGAGATTCCTCCAAAGGCATAAACTTCAAATTAGGACACTGCCTCCCGGCTTGCTGGCGCTGACCGATTGATTTAGAATTCTCACATGACCGCTGTTGAAGTTGCTCCAAAGCCCGCCGCCGGTTCGTCATCGAACGGCGAAATTGTCGTTTCCGTGCGCGGGCTGACGAAGGTGTTCAAGGATTTCTGGAACCGCCCGAAGGCGCGCGCGGTGGACAACGTGGATTTTGAAGTCCGGCGCGGCGAGGTCTTCGGCCTGCTCGGCCCGAACGGCTCCGGCAAATCCACGACCGTCAAGCTGCTGCTGGGCCTGCTGAATCCGACGCGCGGCCACATCGAGGTCTTCGGCCATTCGCCGCGCCACGTCATGACGAAATCGCGCATCGGTTATTTGCCGGAGGAATCGTATTTGTATCGCTACCTGAACTCGCGCGAGACGCTGGATTTCTTCGGGAATCTGTTTCATCTCTCGAAAGACGAGCGCGACAATCGCGCGGAACAATTGCTGGAAATGGTCGGGCTCGGCAAAACGCAGACGCGGGCGATCGGTGAATTTTCCAAGGGCATGCAGCGCCGCATCGGGCTGGCGCAGGCGCTCATCAACGATCCCGACCTGGTGATTCTCGACGAGCCGACTTCCGGCCTCGACCCCATCGGCTGCCGCGAGGTGAAGGATTTGATTGTCGCGCTGGCGCGCCGCGGCAAGACGGTGATTTTGAGCAGCCACCTGCTGGCGGACGTGGAGGACGTTTGCAACCGCGTGGTGATTTATTACGGCGGAAAAATCCAGGCCGCCGGCACGCTGAAGGATTTGCTTGCGACGCCCGACACGCTGCGCATCACGACGCCGGTGCTGCCGCGCGAAACCCTGGAGCGCGTGCTGGAAATCATCCGCCGGGATGTTTCGACCGGCGAAGTGCGCGTGGACAACCCGACGCAAAATCTCGAAAGCTATTTCCTGGACGTGGTGGAGAAGGCGAAACGCGCGGCGCAGGAAACGAGCGGGGCGCAATCCGGCGCGCGGGTGGCGGCTTATTTGCGGGCAGGCCCGGATGAACGTCCGGCGGCGGAAAAGGTTCTGGAGAAACTGTCGCTGCCGCAGCAGGCCGCGCAACCCGTTGCCAAACCGGCGCCCGCCGCGCCGGTTGCCGCGCCGAAACTGGACGAGAAAAAACTGGATGCGATGGCCAAAACCGCTCCGCCGGCACCGGCACCGGCCAGGCCCGCGCCCACACCGGAAACGAAGCCGGCGGATTTGTCGAAAGCGGATGAAAAATTGTCGTCGCTGCTTGGAAAACCGAAGTGATTATCAACCACGGATGAACACAGATGAAACTGCTGCCGATGAATTTATTTTCAATCCGTGTTTATCCGTGTCCATCCGTGGTTAATTCAATTTGAAATGCAAAGAATAATCGCCATCGCCTGGTTGACCTGGAAGGCCGCGCTGCGGTTCCGGCTGTTCCTCGTCATCGCGGTGCTGCTGCTGGCGGCGGTGGCCGGCCTGCCGATTTTGATCAAGGACGACGGCACGGCGCGCGGGTTCACACAGATTCTGCTGACCTACACGTTGAGCGCCATCACCGGGCTGCTCGGGCTTTCGACGCTGTGGCTGGCGTGCGGCACGCTGGCGCGCGACATCGAGGAATGCCAGATCCAGGTGGTCGCGACCAAGCCGATTGCGCGCTGGCAGATCTGGCTTGGCAAATGGCTCGGCATCGTGACGCTGAACGCGGCGCTGCTGGCGATTTCCGGCGCGTGTGTTTTCTGCCTGCTGCAATGGCGCGCGGCGCATTTGCCGGAGGCGGAACAGAAGATTTTGCGCGAGCAGGTGCTGGTGGCGCGCGGCTCGGCCCGGCCGCCGGGCCATGCCGCGGAAATTGACGCCGAAACCCGGCGGACGCTGCAGGATCGTTTGAAGGCCAATCCTGAACTGGCCGGCTCGGCGGATTTGCCGGAGGTGGAAAAGCAAATCCGCGAGCAGGTCAAGGCATACTATCAATTGGTGCCGCCGGGAACTTACCGCGTCTGGGAGGTTGACTTGAGTCCGCAAAAGGAATCGCTACGCGACCGGCCGCTTCAATTGCGAATCAGATTCAACTCCGCCGGGGGCGGCGGTGGAGGCATATTCGCCGGTCGGTGGCTGGTTGGCAATTCTCAAAAAATGGAACCGTGGCAGAGCGAGGTGATGAGCCTCTCGCCGGACACCTTTCATGAATTCCAGGTCCCGGCGAATCTCCTCGACGACAAGGGCGTGCTGACCATCGTCTTCCTGAACGGCAACACCACGTCGCTGTTGTTCCCGGTTGAGGATGGCATGGAGGTGCTGTATCCCGAGGGCGGTTTCGCGATGAATTTCGCGCGCGGGCTGGGCATCATTTTTTGCTGGATGGCGCTGCTGGCGGCGGTCGGGCTGATGGCGGCGAGCTTCCTGTCGTTTCCGGTCGCGGCGTTTTTTTCCATGGCCGTTCTGGCCGTGGTTTTATCGTCCGGGATGCTGGCGGAAACGGTGGAAAACGGAACGGTCGCCGCGGGCAACGAGGAAAAGGGCATCGCGGGCCATTCCGCGACGGACGTGGTATTGATTCCCCTGTTCAAGGGCATTTTGAACGTCGTCAATCTCGCGAAGGATTTTTCGCCGGTGGATTCGTTGAGCAGCGGGCGCGTCATCGGTTGGGGCGAACTGGGCGCGGCGTTCGGGCAGATTGTTTTGCTGCTTGGCGGCATCGCCGGAGTCATCGGCATCGTGCTGTTCAACCGGCGTGAACTGGCGACGGCGCAGGGAAACCAATGAACGCGCGCGCAAAAAAAATCCTCCTGCTGCTGCTGGCCGCGGCGCTGCTCGCCTTTTCCGGCCGGGTGCAAAATTCCCTGGATCGCGACCGCGTCCAGCTCGGCCTGACCATCGGCGAGTCGCTGCAAAACGCGCCGCCGCTGCTCGCGTTCACAACGGTGGCGCTGGGCGGATTTCGCGGGCTGATTTCCAACCTGCTCTGGATTCGCGCCAACGACCTGCAGATTGACGACAAGTATTTTGAAGCCGCGCAACTGGCGGAGTGGATCACGGATCTGGAGCCGCATTTCGCGCAGGTCTGGGTTTATCAGGCGTGGAACATGGCCTACAACATCTCCGTCAAGTTCAAGGAGAACGGGCCGGGCGATTACTCCGACCGCTGGCGCTGGGTGCAGGGCGGCATCGAACTGCTGCGCGACCGCGCGCTGTTTTACAACCCGGATGACGCGCTGATCTATTTTCAACTCGGCCAGTTTTTTGCGCACAAGATGGGACAAAACCAGGACGACGGGAACATCTTTTACAAGCAACAGTGGGCCGGGGCCATGACGCCTTTTTTCGGCGCAAACGGGACCAATTTCGAATATTTGATCCATCCGCAAACCGCCGGGGAGAGGACCAACGCGGTGGCGCTTCGCGACAAATACAAGATTGACCCGGCGTTCGCGAAAAAAGTGGACGCGGAATACGGCCCGCTCGACTGGCGGCTGCCGGAGGCGCACGCGATTTACTGGTATGCGCTGGGACTGGAAAGAGCGAAGGAGAATCCCAGCATGGTCAAACCGGGCGATTTCAACCTGACGCAACTGCGCCGCGGCATTTTTCAAGCCGAGCAACAGGCCTTCCGCCACGGGCGCATCATCTCCAATCCGTTCACGCGCCGCGTGGAGCTGGCGCCGAACCTCGATTTGATTCCCAAGGTCAGCGATTCCTATCTGCAGATGTATGCCGAAGAAACGGATCCGGGGGAGAAGGCCAGATTCTTGAAAGCCCACCGGAATTTTTTGCGCGACGCCATTTATTTCCTCTACGAAAACAACCGCATCGCCGAGGCGGACAAATGGTTCAAGTATCTCGGCGAAAAATACCCGGACCAGCCGATCATTGAAAAACTGCCGGATTCGCTCCCGAAAAATTTGACGCTCGACGAATACGTCGTCGCCGTCGTCAACATTGACATCGGCGAAAACTCGCAGGAACGCGTGACCTCGGCGGTGCAGGGATTTTTGATCCACGCGTATCAAGATCTGGCCATCGGGCAGGATGACCGCGCCGCCGGCTTCCAGTTGCTCGCCAAACAAGTTTATGACCACTACCAGGCAAAAAACCCCCAGCCTCGCACGGCGCTGCCGCCGATGAACGACATCAGGAACAACGTCCTGAACCAGATGCTCGACACCAAACAAGGGCTGCCGTTCGCCGCGCGCGCCGTGATTCGCACCCAGCTTGGAATGCCGGCGGAAACCAATGCGCCGCCCCCGGCGGTTTCGACCAACGCCATCGCACCCGCGGTTTTGCCGTCGTCAACCAATTCGCCCGCGACGAATTCCACCGGCAGATGATTTTCGACCAGGCCCGCCGCTTCGCGTCGTTTGATTTTCCTGTGACCAAAGAAAACTCCAGTGTCCGCCCGTTGCGCGTCGGCCTGGTCTCGCTCGGCTGCGCCAAAAATCTTGTGGACGCCGAAATCATGCTCGGCTCGCTGCTCAAGAGCGGCTTCGAGATCACCAACGACGCCACGCAGGCCGACGCCGTCATCGTCAACACCTGCTCTTTCATTGACTCCGCGCAGGAAGAGAGCGTGGACACGATTCTCGAATCCGTCGAACTGCGCGACGCAAACCGGCGCGGCCAGGCCGTCATCGTTTCCGGCTGCCTGCCGCAGCGGTTCCGCGAGGAACTGCCGAGGCTGATGCCGGAAGTGGACGCGTTCATGGGCATTGACCAGGTGGAGCAGGTTGGCGACATCGTGGGGAAAGCGGTGGCCAATCGCGCGGGGAAAGTTGGAAGCCAGAAGCCAGAAGCCAGAAGCCAGAAGCATAAAGTTGTCGGGCGTCTGAATGAACTGGAGAAAAACCGCGACCTTTCCACCCGCGAAAAAGAGGAATCCCCGCGCGGCGCGGAACAATTCGGAAAAACCAAAACCATTGTTGCGCCAAACTCCGCAATCCGCAATCCGCAATCCGCAATTCTGGACGTGACCGCGCGCCCGGTTTTTATTCCCGACTTTGCCACGCCGCGCTTCCGTCTCACGCCGAAACATTTCGCCTATCTGAAAATCGCCGAGGGCTGCAACCATCCGTGCAGTTTTTGCATCATTCCCCGGATGCGCGGCTCGCATCGCAGCCGGCAGCAGGCGGACATCGTTGCCGAGGCCAGGGCGCTCATCGCCGACGGCGTGAAGGAGATCAATTTGATTTCGCAGGACTCGACTTATTACGGACTCGATTTGCGCCCGAACCACAGCCGCGCCATTTCCTCGCCGGAGAAGTTTTCCGCCGCCGCCAAATCGCTCGCCGCCAATGCAACCACGATTTGCACGCTGCTGCGCGAATTGAATTCGCTGAAGGGCGATTTCTGGATCCGCCTGCTCTACACCCATCCCGCGCATTGGACGGACGAACTCATCCAAACCATCGCCGGGTGCAAGAAAGTCGCGCGCTACGTGGACATCCCGCTCCAGCACATCCACGAAAACATGCTCGAACGGATGCGCCGCGAAACCTCGCGGCAATACATCGTGGATTTGATTCGGAAAATCCGCGCCGGAATTCCCGGCATCGCGCTGCGCACCACCTTCATCGTCGGTTTTCCCGGCGAGACCGAAAAATGTTTTGAATCGCTGCTTGATTTCATCCGCGACACGAAGTTCGAGCGCCTTGGCGTGTTTGCCTATTCCAAGGAAGACGGCACGCGCGCCGGCGGAATGAGCGGGCAAATTCCCGACAAGTTGAAACAGAAGCGCCGCGAACTGGCGATGGCCGCGCAGCACAAAGTCGCCGTGGCCGTTTCCGAAGGTTTTGTGGGCCGCGAAATCAAGGTTCTCGTCGAAGGCGGGGCTGACGCGGAACAGCTTCAACAGGCGAACGTGTCTTCCTGGGAGCACGGCCTCTTGCGCGGGGCTGAAACTCAAAACTCAAAACTCAAAACTCAAAATTACCTTGCCGGACGAGGTGAGGCCGATGCGCCGGACATTGACGGCCGCGTTTACATTCGCGGCAAGCTGCCAATTGGAGAATTCGCCCGCGTCAAAATCATCGGCCACACGGATTATGATTTGATAGCCGAGCCGGGTGGTGTCCCAATTTGATTGCAGGGCACGACGCAAGGAGTGCCTGCCGTCTCAATTGCCCGGCCTTGGCAGCCAGGACATGGGCATTATTTTCCAACGACTTAAAGCCCCATTAACCGGGTATTATGGCAGTTTCGGGTAGTGGGCTACTTTCAATCTGCATATTTCACCATCGCTTGTGATACGGTAAAAATGCCACGCTGAATTTCCATCAAGGCGCGACCATGGCTTGTGTCCCTGCTCGAATAAGGGTTTCCGTATGGCTGAAAACCTTGAGAGATATAATCAGCGACTATTGCATCAAGCGACCTAAAATCGCCTGCTGTGGCGGTTGCATATTTAATTATTTTCATAGGCTGTTAGTTTGACAACTTTGCGATTTCTTCCAAGCTCCAAACGTGATCTGAAATTCCCGCTTCCACCGCTGGCGTCACGCGCAACGTCTGATGAATCCGGCAGAAATTATAGTTCATGGCGTAAATCGCCATCACCCACGCATTGACAACAGCAGCCAGGGTGACGAGGGCTTCTGATCAATTTCCGCCTTCCGCTTTTCGATTTCCGCTTTCAGCTTTCAGAATTTCAGCTTTTCCAAACATTGACGCTGTCTGCTTTCCCGCGCAAACTGGTGGCGCGTGAAGCCTGACGACATACTCATTGCACTTCAAGACCTCACCGAGCGTGAACGCATTGAATTTCTGCCGCCCGCGCCGGACACGCGGAAGCCTTCGCCTTGCGCCCCGATTGAAAAGTATCTTCTCGATTTGAAAAACGGCGCGAAGCCCGAATCCGCCGCCGAAGACCTTTTCACCGCGCTTTGCAAAGACGTGCTTGGATTTGAGCCGACGCGCCAGGTTGGCGTGCGCGAAGGCTTCGTGGATTTCATTCTGCCGGAGCCGACAGGGGAGACCGTTCCGCTTGAACTCAAACCCCTGTTCAAGCGCGACGGTCCGGATGCCTTGTGGCGTCAGGACGCCAATCCCGAACATCACGTCACGCAGGTCAAAAAATATCTCACCGATCACGAATACCTTGTTTTAACCGACCTGCGAACGGCGTGGTTTTTCAGCGCCCGCGACTTTTTCTTCGACAGCAAGCCATTCTACCATCAGCCATTTGCCGGTTTCCTTGCGCAATGCCGCGAAACCCGCAGCGTGCTTGACGCCGTGCGCCGCCTGGAAGACACGGCGGAAAAGCCCGAGCTCGAAAAACAATTCTTTGAAGACCTCAAAATCTGGTTCAACGAATTTGACAAGGTCAAATGGTCGCCGCCCGGCCCCGCCGCCGAATCCATCATCCTCCTCATCAACAAACTCATTTTCGCCCGCACGATTGAGGATTTCGGACTCGTGCCGTATCGCTACACGCAGGACGCCTACGCCCAGCACACCCGCGACTGGCAGGCAAAAGGCCCGCACCGCATCGTCCCCAAGTTCCTCGACCAGTTTGAGGAGTTTTTTGACGACTACTACGACACCGAGATTTTTTCCGCCCGCGTCTGGGACCGGCTCGACAAGGAGCCGGCCAATCTCCAGCGCTTTTGCGACAAGCTGAATTTCATCCTCGGCATCAACACCTGGGATCAGACGTTCAGCACCCGCGGCATCGTCCATTACAACTACCGCCGCATTGACGAGGACATCTTCGGCAAGAGCTACGAAATGTTCCTGGCCGCCAACCGCAAGGACGAGGGCATTTATTACACGCCCGCCGGCATCACCGGCCCGATGGCCGATTCGCTCGTCAATTCCCTCGCCGGAAAAATCACGGATGAAATCTGCGACGCCGTCGGCAACCAGAAATGTGATTTCCAGCGCGCTGAAAAGCTCATGGCGCAACTTGCCGAAATCCGCGTGGCCGACACCGCCTGCGGTTCGGGCGGATTTCTCATCAAGGCCCTGCGGAGTTTCTGGCAGCAATACCAGCGCATTGACGCCGCCTGCGCGTGGGTTCAAAAAATCCTCAAGCCCGACAACGGCGAAATGTATCTCGCTGAAATGCCGCCCAACGTCGAGGCCGCGCTCGCCTTCCGCCGCCGCCAGAATTTTGACAACCGCCGCATTCTCATCGCGCAGATTTTGCTGCGCCACGTCTTTGGCGTGGACAAGGACCCCGGCGCGCTCGAAGTGGCCAAGACCAACATCTGGAAGGAAGCCGTCAAGCTCTCGCCCGCCGACTACAACTACCGGCTGCTCAAAACCGATGTCGTCAAAATCCTGCCCAACCTCGAACTCAATTTCCACTGCGCCGATTCCCTCGTGGACGTGGAATTGGAGAAACAAACCGGATGGCTGGCCGAATATCATCAGGCCGAGTTGAAAAAACTCTCCGAACTCCGCGCCGCTTACATTCAGAATCCGATGCGGCATGAATCATTGGATGAAGCGCTTAAATTGCGGGAAAAAGTCCGCGCCAACTTTGTCGAACATTTCCAAGGCGAAAACCTGCCGTGCGAGCCGGGCGGATTAGCGCTCCACTTCTGGCCGTGCTGGTTTGAGGCGGATGGAAAACCAAAACAGGTAGGGTCGTCGCGCTGCGACGACCCCGCCCGCGCAGAGCGGGCGGAAGTTGCGTCGCTGGACGCGACGCGGACGCCGCAGCGCGGCGTCCCTACCAATGGTGGCCGTGCGCAAGCACCCGGCTTCGACGGCATCATCGGCAATCCGCCGTGGGAAGGGTTCAAGCCCATCGCCAAGGAATTCGTCGCCAGGCTCAAAGCCAATTTCAGCAAATACACGATGGCCGGCACGGATTTCACGCCGTGGTTTGAAAAGAAATTGAAGGACGAGCCGGACTTCCGCGCCAGATGGGATGAATACGTCGACAGCTACGAAAAGTTCTCCGAATTTTTCGGCCAGCGTTTCAAATTCCAGGGCGGCGGCGACATCAACCTCTACAAACTTTTCATCGAAGGCGATTTGAACCTTGTCCGCGACGGCGGACGGCTTTCGCTGCTCGTGCCGTCGGGCTTGCAAACCGACGAAGGCTGCGGCCCGCTCCGCAAACTGCTGCTCACCGAGAATTGTTTTGAAGAACTGACCTCGTTTGAGAATCGCGGCTACACCGTCATCGAAAGTGGCCGCGAAAAAACCAAGCACATTTTCCCAGACGTTGACAGCCGCTTCAAATTCGGCTTCTTCAAAGTTGTCAAGGGGAGCGCGAGCGTCCCGCTTGCGGATTCCGGCGTCGCGCCGGAATCTTCGTCCAACAAATCAAAAGCGTCGGGCGCGACGCCCGACGCGGCGCGCGGGACGCGCGCGCTCCCCATGCGCATTTTTGACGCGCGGTTCTACCTGCTCGATCCCAAGGATGCGTTTGCGCCGCCGATCAAATACAGCGTGGAAATGATCCGCCGCTTCTCGCCGGAGAATTTTGGCATCATGGAATTCCGGTCCGAGTGCGACTACGAACTGTGCGCCAAAATTCGCGGCGAACATCCGCTGCTCCAAAGTCTCGGCTTTCGGTTGAGCACCGAACTCCACATGACCAACGACAATCATTTCTTCCGCAAGCTCGCCGGCAAGAAACCCGCCGCCGGACAGATGCCGCTTTACGAAGGCAAGATGATTCATCAGTTTGACGCGGCCTACTCGCCCGGAAATTATGCCATCGTGGAAAAGGAAATCCGCGAGGAATTGCTGCGCAAGGAAATTTACCGGCTGGCGAAACTCGTCCGCGAAGTTGAACCGAAGAAACTCGAAGGCAAAGCCGTTCCCGAAAAGCGCGAGGAACTGGAAACACGCCTGCGCGAAATTTTCAAGGCGAAGAAATTCAAGCTGCAATATGAATTTCCGCGCACGGTTTATCGTGAGATTGGCAGAACGACGGACGAGCGCACAATCATCGCCACAGAAGTTCCGGCGGACGTTTGCCTAAACAACAAGCTGCCTTACGCCGCGCCGTTCAATTATGAATTGTCCGACAAAGGCCAGCTTGAACAGGTTGAATTGGACGCAAGCGAAACCCGCAGCTTGCTCACGCTGCTGAATTCGCTCGTTTTGAATTTTTATCTCCGCAGCAAAATCTCGGCGACGCTCAATATGTTTTACATGTATGAGCTGCCGATTCCAAAACTTTCCGCGCTTCAAAAAAAGAAGCTGGCCGAGTTTGCCGGGAAGCTGTTGAAAAATCCGCGCGACGTGAAGGAACGCGCGGCGCTGGAAGCCTTCATCGCCCGCGAACTTTACGGCCTGTCGCTGGACGACTGGCGGCATCTCACCGGCACGTTCACCTTCGGCGGCGGCGACTCCAAGGCCGAGTTGGACGAAATCATCCGCCAATCCCTTGCGCTCTGGAAAAATTAAGCATTGTTGTCCCCGCACGGCGCGCGCAAACGACCCGTCACCCCGTCGCCTACAAATCAGGACAATACCCCGAACTGGATTACGATTTGATTGCCGAGCCGGTTTGAGATTCTTCGGAAATTTTAACCCGCCCTCGGCGCAATCCTTGACGCAGCCGGCTTGGTTTCCGCCGGCGCCGGCATTCCGGTTTCAAAATCGGCGGGCACATCTTCCGGCAACAACATCGTCAGCGCGTCGCGGTCGCACTGGCCGCCGGCGACCAGCCGCGTGCTTTGATTGCGCACGGCGGACTCGAACAGGTTCCGCATTTCGCGCGCGTTGCCGAATTGCGCGTTGCGCGCGGCGTGCAGGCTCTGGCAGATGGCCAGCACCTTTTTTTCCGTTTCCGGCGAGCAGACCAGCCCGCTTTGCGCCGCCATGCGATGGAAAATTTCCAGCAGTTCCTCCGGCTGGTAATCGGGGAAATTGAGATAATTCGTGAAACGCGATTCGAGGCCGGGGTTCGACGCGATGAATTGTTTCATCGGCTCGTTGTAGCCGGCGGCGATGACGATGAGCCGGTCGCGGTCGTCTTCCATGCGCTTGAGCAGCGTCTCAATGGCTTCGCCGCCGAAATCCTCCGCGCCGCGCCCGGCGAGCGAGTAGGCCTCGTCAATGAACAAAATGCCGTCGAGCGCCGAATCAATCGCCGCGTGGGTGCGCACCGCCGTCTGCCCGACGTATTCGGCCACAAGCCGGCCGCGGTCCACCTCGACGACGTGGCCGCGCCGGAGCAGGCCGAGCGATTTGTAGATGCGGCCCATCAGCCGCGCCACCGTGGTCTTGCCGGTGCCGGGATTGCCGAAGAAAACGCCGTGCAAACTCGCCT
>Ga0181520_10004668_pt1 | contig 22687 bp, 17 predicted proteins | sample PEATcosm2014_Bin_29_FD_132451 | JGI IMG/M metagenome (GOLD analysis project Ga0181520, IMG submission 132451) | Peatland microbial communities from MTU Mesocosm Facility, Houghton, MI, USA - PEATcosm2014_Bin02_30_metaG | ecosystem: Environmental > Terrestrial > Soil > Wetlands > Peat | place...
GCAGCCTGCGGGGCGCTCGAATCTGCGCCGGCTTCACCAGTTGGAGCCCCGGCCCACACTGCACGCACACCCTGGAGCAGGACCAACGTGCAAACAACTGCGGGAAGAATTCGGCGCCGGCGCATCGGCACCATGGTACAACATTCCGTCGTCCGCAGGGTAATTCCTCTCTTTCCCCCAGCAGACTGCGGAAAAAGGCCCCCCGGCCTGTCATCCTGAGCGGAGCGAAGGATCTGCATTTGCTTGTTTTCAGGGAGATACTGCAGATGCTTCGCGCAGTTTACCCTGAGCGGACAAACTGCAGACCCTTCGCTCCGCTCAGGGTGACACCGAAGAGCTCAGCATGACAGATGGCTTTTTTCCGCAGCGTGAGGTGAAATCTCCGTTATGCCATTTTGGGGCACGGAAATTTGGTGCACATTTTGGTGCACACCTCGAGGGCTTGGCATAGAATAGACGGTAGTCGGGGCACCGAAATGGATAACGTCGGTCGGGCGGATTCGCCCAACGAGTCTCTCGCATGCAGGCTGGCATGAAGAAGGTTTACGATGCCATTGTCGTCGGGTCCGGCGCCAGCGGCGGCTGGGTGGGTAAAGAACTGACTGAGCATAGCCTGTCCGTCCTCATGCTGGAAGCCGGCCCGCCTCGCATCCCAACGCGGGACTTCACGGAACACGTTTGGCCCTACCAATTGAAGTATCGAGGCTTTGGAGATCAAAAGGCGCTGCTGAAGAATCAGCCCGTACAGCGGTTGTGCTTCGCCTGCGACGAATACAGCCACCAGTTCTTTGTGAACGACCACGAGAATCCCTACACCACGCCGCCCGACAAGCCTTTTATGTGGATTCGGGGCCGACAAATCGGTGGGAAAACATTCTGCTGGGGGCGCGAAAGCTATCGCTACAGCGACTACGAATTCAAGGCCGCCAGCCGCGACGGCTACGGAGAGGACTGGCCGTTCGACTACAGGGAACTGGCTCCTTACTACGACAAAGTCGAGAGCTATATCGGCGTAAGCGGATCGCTGGAAGGCCTGGAACAATTCCCCGACGGCAAGTACCTGCCGCCCATGCGACTCTCTTGCGGCGGCGAGATGACCAAGAAAGTTCTGGGCGAGAAATTCGGCTGGAAAGTGATGCCCGACCGGGTGGCCAACCTGACAGTGCCTCATAACGGCCGCCCCGCCTGCCATTACTGCGACGAATGCCAGCGCGGCTGCCACACCGCCTCTTACTTCAACAGCCCCGCGGTTACGCTTCCGGCCGCTTGGCGCACCGGGCGGTTGACGCTGGTGAGCGATGCCGTAGTGAGCCACCTGGTGATGAACAAAGACGAAGCCCGGGCGGACGGGGTCCACTACGTCGAACGCACGGGTGGCGCCCACCGCGAGGCCTATGCCAAGGTTGTAGTGCTGGCCGCCTCAGCGCTTGAATCCACCAGGATTCTGCTCAACTCCAAAACCCGCCGGTTTCCCAAGGGAGTGGGAAACTCTCAAGGGATGTTAGGACATTATCTAATGGATCACTTTACCTTGGAAGACGCCGGCGGGATCATTCCTTCCCTCCGGTCCTCCCAGCGCCAGCCAGTGGGGACACCCTGCGGATTTCTGATCGCCAAATATACCAACGTGGGTAACAATCACAACAAGAACTTCCTGCGCGGTTATCGCTTCGATGGCGATGGCAGCCAGGAACTGTATGGACATGCGTTTTCCCTTCCCGGCTTTGGCGCGGACTGGCGGAAGCAGGTGCGCGAGGAAATTCCCTACTACTTCGGCATCACGGCACAAGGCGAGTGCTTGCCGGACTACAACAACTTTGTCGAGCTTGACCCGCAAGTTAAAGACGCCTGGGGCATCCCTGCCCTCCGCATTCACGCGAGCTACGGCGAGAATGAGAACGCTATGGCGAAAGCCATGCGCCATGACGTCTTGGAAATCCTCCAAGCCATGAAGCTCGAAAACATGCAGCCCCCGCGCCAGAACCTGAGTGTTTTCGGCAAGAATATTCACGAGTGCGGTACGGCGCGAATGGGCCTCGACCCCAAGAAGAGTGTGCTTGACCGCTCCAATCGCGTGCACGACGTGAAGAATGTGCTGGTCACAGACGGCGCGTGCTTCGTCACGCAAGGCCCCTACGAGCCGACATTGACTATCATGGCAGTTTCCGTGCGCGCGGCGGAACACCTTGTGGAAGATTTGAGGAAAGGCAACCTGACGTAGCGGCTGTCAACTGGCTGTCATCCTGAGCGTAGCGAAGGATCTCCGCAGTTTCTTGCGGTCCAATGAATTATAAACAACTGCCGAGATCCTTCGCTGCGCTCAGGATGACACATTCCGAATTCCTTCGCACCTTCTACACGAGGGGATGTTCTGCATGAGCAACGATTCCAGTCACCCGGAAGCCTCTCCAGCCAGTCTGGATCTGACTCGGCGCGAGTGGCTCATGCGCCTTGGCGGAACGGCCGTCCTCATGGGTTTCCGAGGCGCGCCCGCAGCGTGCACGAATGGGCTTGCGAGCGCAGCGGTGGATCGACTTCCCCCCGGGCTCTACGACCCCTCGCAAGACCACATGACGCACGCCCTCGAAAACGACGGCCGCTTTTTTCACGCACCGGCCGGGAGCGAAACCGATTTTCTGCGCCCTCGAAGCGGCCCTTTCGAGCCCCAGTTTTTTTCCCCGCCTGATTTCGCGCTGGTAAAGCGCCTCGTCGCACTGGTTTTGGGCGAATCGGATGAGGGCAGCGAAATGGCGAGCACAATGGCGGGGATTTCCGAATGGATCGATCTGGAAGTTTATAATTCGGCAGCCGTGCGCGAAGCGGCGCTCAATCTGTCGCCCGAGCATCGCGCCCTGGCGATCGCTTACTACGGTGAGCACGAGGTAACGGCACTCGAGACGGACGACCCTCAGAAGATCTGGAAAGAAGGGTTGGAGTGGATTTCGATGGAATCGACCCGGCGTTGGGGCAAGACGTTCCTCGAAGCTCCTCCAGCCTCGCAGGCCGAGGAATTGAAGTCATTGAGTGATCGCGCGGGAAAGGAAGACGCGGGGACACGGCTGTTTGTCCTCTTGAAGAGTCAGGTCGCCCGTGGATTCTACACCTCGCAACGCGGGCTTAAAGAACTTGACTACAAGGGGAACGCATTTTATGCCGAGCGTCCGGGGTGCAGCCGCTCGGGCTGAGTCCTGCTCATGTTGCACATCTTCAGCCGGACACCGCAGTAACCGGAATCCCCGAAGGGGATTCATAAAGTAGCCGGGGGCAACGCCCCCGGCTACTGACTGTCGCCCTTTCAGGGCGTCGAGGTCTGTGTAACCCACCCCCGCTACATATGTAACGACCAGGGCTGAGTCAGGGTTGCACAGACAAAAGCCCTGTTTCCACTAAACCGGCTTCAGAAGAGCAGCTTGACGCCAAGCTGGATAATGCGGGGCGCGTTGGCGCTGCGGACATATCCGAAGTTCGTCGGGCCGGCGGCATAGTCGGCGTAGTTCAGGATAAACTGCGCATGGTTGAAGGCGTTGAAGAACTCCCCTCGGAATTCCAGGCTGGTGCCTTCCGTCAGCCGGGTGTCCTTTTCGAGGGCGGCGTCCCAGTTGTTGATTCCGGGGCCGTGGAAAAATCGCCGGCTAGCCGTCCCGAGCACTCCTAGGGTCTCCTGGCTGAACATGCTGGTGTCGAAATACGGGAGGCCGCTGCGAGGGTCTTGGAAAGTCAGTTTCCCGCCCGAGAAGTTCGGCGTGTCGATCGGCAACTCGCTGGGTCCCGACCCATTCGTCCCCAACAGAGAGCGGTCGTCGCTGGCCAGAAGCGTGACCGGGATGCCCGTGGAAAAGCGCGTGATGCCGCTCAAGCGCCACCCTTGGGTTAGCCGCCTGGGACCACCGAGCTTGTCAAACGGGAGTTCGTAGTTATAGCTGACGACGAAATTGTTCGTCATGTCGAAGGAGGAAAGCGACCGTTCATTGTGATCCAGGGGATTGACCGCCTCCCCATAACCCGAGGCGTTCGACAGGGACTTGCTGAACGTGTAGCCCGCCAGAAACTCCATCCGCCCGGCAACATGCCGCACGTTAGCCTGAAAAGAGTTATAGCCTGAATTCCCCAGCGTCGCAAACCAGGCATTGCTCTGAATCAGCGGCCCGAAGTTCTGCCGCGCGGTCGGGATAACCGTACCGTTAGCCGCCGTAAAAGGTCCGTTCTCGCCATTGGGACCGCACGTTTGGGAGCCTGGGGCCACCTCGCTCGGCTGGCTCAAGCCAAGGCACAGAGCCTGGTTTGCGGGGTTGGCCTCGAGTGTAGTGAGCAATTTGTGACCCTGAGTGCCGACATACGCCAAGGAAAGGAGGGTGGTGGCGTTCAATTGCCGCTCGACGGAAAACTCGTAGTCCTCGGCATACGGCACATCGTTCTTGTAGTAGAAGCCCGGTGAACTGCTGATGGGCGTGTACTGCGACCAATTGATGCTGTTGTCCGGGCGCTGCGGGGAGGCATTGAAGGGCGGGGGCGAACTGGGAAACTTCTGGCCCTCGACGAAGCCGGTGCCTCGGTCGACGTAAGGCGTGGCGAACTCCGGGGGCTGAGGGCTGCCGTAATAGTATCCGAACGGAGCATCGCCGATAGCGTTGAAGTTGGTGGCGCCTTCAAACGTGGTGAAAAAGCGGCCAAATCCCGCGCGGATGCTGGTCTTGCCCGGTCCACCGGTCAGTTTCCCCAGGAACCCGCTATCGATGCTCGGCGAGTAGGCCAAACCCAGCCGGGGCGAAAAATTGTTGTATCGGACCGGGCCCAGACCCTTTGGAATCCCGGGATCGCCCGGAAAGACCCAGCCAGTGGGAGAACCCGGATAGATCTGGGATTGCTCGCCGGGCACGAGCGTTTGGAACTCGTTGTGAAGTTCGGACCAGGGCGTATCGACTTCCCACCGCAGGCCGTAATTCAAGGTAAGGTTGGGGCGCGCCCGCCAACTGTCCTGGACATAGAGGCCCGCGTAGTGGTTGCGCCCGTAGTCAGGAAAACCCTGTCCTTGCTGGAACCCTACGGGAGCGCCAATCAGGTAGTCGGCGAAATCGATGCCGGTCTCCGCCCCGTTGAAGGTATAAGCGCCATTCGAGCCCCAGTTATATTGGGTCTGCTGGTTGAAGCGCAGCATGCCGCCGAGTTTAACGGTGTGCGTACCGACCACCTTGCTGAAGTTGTCGAGCCCCTGGTAGGTGCCCTCGACGACCCCGCCGACGCCTCCCCCGCTACCTATACCGAAGGTGTTGAATCCCAATGACGGCACGGTGGCCCACGCCGATTGCACGGGATAAGGACCGAGGGCGCCGGGACCCACCGGGAAACCCAGCGAAGACAGGAAATTCAAGCCGTGAGGTTCTCCGCCAGTCGGGTGGTTAAAGATGTTGAGGCGCGTGTAGGCAATGCGCGCTTCATTGACCGCGCTCGAGCCGAAGGACTTCGTCAGGCCGAGATTGATCACATCGGACCCCACCGAGCTCCCGCCACCGAACAGAGGCGCCGTCGGATTTAGGTTTTTCGAATAGTATTTGTCATAGTAGTAGTAACCCGACACCATGCCGATGCCCGTGTTGGCGTCCAGCCGCCCTCCGCCCTTGTCGTCCCGAAGCCGGCTGGCTGCGCCCGAGCTGACGAAATAGGGGCCGCTGTTGGCTTGGGGAATGTACGGAAGAATGTTCTTCGACACCGTGGTGATAGCCGCGGCGGGTATTTGCGCATTGGGAAAGACGCACGCCGCAGGTGTGCTGCAACCAGGAGTGTAGTAGTTCTCGCCTTGAGTGACGGTATAACCTAACAGACTCGAGAGGTTCGCCGCCCAAGCCGGACCCTGCACAGTTCCGGTCATTTGACTGGCGAGTGCCGAGAAGTCGCCCTGACGCTCCGCCGACGACGGAACCAGAACCTGGCCGGAGCTCTGTCCCTGTACCACGCGGTTTCCCTGGTAGTCGGCGAAGAAGAAGAGCCGGTTGCGTTTGATGGGGCCGCCCAGCGTGCCGCCAAACTGGTTCTGCTGGTAGGCGCCTCGATTCACGTCGTAGAAGTTGCGCGCTTCCAGGTCCGTGTTGCGTGCAAACTCAAACAGGTCTCCGTGGAACCGATCGGTCCCGGACTTGGTGATCACGTTGATCTGCCCGCCGGCATAGGCGCCGTACTCAGCGTCAAAGTTGTTGGTCAGAATGCGGAACTCCGCGATTGAATCGAGATTGGGAATGATGGCCGTACCGGAGAATCCCGATTCCTGCACCGTGGCACCGTCCAGCAAGAAGCCGTTGGCAGCTTCGCGCATTCCGTTGACAGAGAGGTTGCCCGCATTGAGGTCGCCCGAGACGGGAGGAACGCCATATCCGGCGGTGAACTCTCCACCCTGGCCCCCAGCAAATCCGGAGCTGACCGGTACCACTCCGGGTTGCAGGGCAAGCAGGTCCGTATAGCCGCGCGTCACCAGCGGTACTGAGGTGATTTTGTTGCTGCCAATCACCTCTCCCATCTGCGTGCTCGTCGTGTCCACATGTACAGCCGTGCTGCCGACGGTAATACTCTGCGCCACTGCACCCACCTGCACCGTGACATCAACCGTCAACTCCGCGTTGACCGTCAGCACCAGCCCCGTCTGCCGATACCCCTGGAACCCTTCCTTGCTGACATCCACATCGTAGGTTCCGATCGACAGGGCCTGAAACGAGTAGAATCCGCGCGTGTCGGTCGAGAGCTTCCACTGGACGCCCGTCTCTACGTTGATAGCCACGACCTGAGCGTCCGGGATCACGGCGCCGCTTATGTCGCGCACGACGCCGGAAATGCTCCCTGTAACGCTGCCCCACAACAGTTGATGGCCCACGAGGAACACCATAGCCATCATGAGAAGGGTTGTTCGCAGGATCCCCAAAAACGAATAGCCGGCAGGGAACGACCTCGGGGTCTCTCTCGCGCCAAGCGTGCATGGATTCATCTGGCCCTCCTTCTTTGTGCGTTTATTGAGTGGAAGCATCTCACCCCTTTGTTGCTTGCAGATTACCCGCCCGTTAAACTCTGCGGAATGACAACTAGTTTCTTGATCGCCGCCGCTTTTGTTGCAAGGAGAATACTCCGCCCCCTGAACGACCGCAGTGTCACGCGATCGACATTGGGCGCCTCTTTCCCGCAGGGTTACCCTCCCCTCGTGGGGCGTTCGATCGCGCCCAAAACTCACACTAAGGGTTATTCTCCAATTGTCGAATGGTTAAGCTAGATTTACCGCTGGCGCCAATGAATGTCAAGGATTATTTGGACAAATTGTCATTTGTCTCGGGGCTCCAAGCGCGGAGGCTCCAACCAGTTTTGACCATTGTCAAACTGCCCGCCAAACCCAGGATATTTCGCTTTGCCAAGGAATAAGGATCGCGTGTGACACGCAAAGGGGAGTGTCGAAACGTTTCGCGGCGCACACGTGCCCCTCTTTGGCATGTTTGCGCTCTTCCGACTCAAATGTGGTGGATCCATCCCGACACCCCCCGTCGGGATGTATGCATTCGCGTTGACTGGGACTCACATCCGGCGTGATTTCAAAATGCGCCACTACCCGCCCGCCGCCTTGCGGTAGCGGAGCATGTGCTCCTGTAACTCGTGATCCTGTGGGTCGAGTTGCAAGGCCAGAACTTGGATCCTCACCGCTTCCTGGTAGCTTCCGCTAGCGAAATGGGCCTCCGCCAGCGTATCGATGAAGCCGGCTTCTTTCCATTGTGTCAATTCCACTGCCTGACGAGCGTGCTCGAGGGCGGCGTGCGGATCGCGCCATTTGGGGTCATCGGAGGTGGCATAAAGCCATGCCAGGTTATTGTGCGATTCGGCGTTTCGGGGCTCGATCTGCAAGGCTTGTTTATAATGCTGAACGGCTTCCCCAAAAAGCTTCTGCTCGGCATAGAGGTCAGCCAGCAGGCGCTGGCCATCCGCTGTGGTGGGGTTCCTGCCCAGAGCGGTTTCGAAGGCCCGCTGCGCCTTCCCCAGGTCGCCCTTCATGCGATACGCCACACCCAGCGCCAGTTGCGCTTCCGGCGCGCCCGGGCTAAGCCGCACCGCCTCGCTGTATTCCTGGATAGCTTTGTCAAACTGTTGCTCGCGCAGATAGACCGCGCCGATCAGCATGTGGGGGCGCTCGTCATGCGGCGACCGCCGGGCGGCGGCCTGAAATCGCTCCAGGGCCTGGGCATCCTGGTGAGCGAGCCGGAGCCGCACGCCTTGCTGGAGCGAGCGCGTGACATCCCGTGCGCCGGCGTAATGCTGCGCCGTCGAGACCATAGCCAGTCCCACCACCAGCAGCGGTAAAACGATGATCGCTTGTGAAGGCCGTTCTTCCCCGAACTGTAGCGCCAAGCCGTGCTTGGGCGGCGGAATAAAGGCCGCCAACACACCGCCCGTCAGCAACCCCCCCACGTGTCCCCATTGGTCGATTCCTTTCTCAGTAAAGCTAAGGAACAGCATGAGCACAACGAAGGGGATTATTCCCGCGCCGAATGCGCGGCCCCAACGCGGCGGGATGATGTCCCGGTGCATGAAACCGGCGACCAGCATGGCGCCGGCGATTCCGAAGATCGCCCCGGACGCGCCCGCGGCGACGTTCAGCGAACGGCTCATCGACAGCGCGGAACTGCCAATTCCGGCGGCGACGTATAGAAAAGAAAAACGCCCCGCGCCGTAGACGCGCTCCAGAATCGGCCCGAGGATGAATAGCCCATAACTATTGCCGAGGAGGTGCAGCCAACCGACATGAAGAAACATCGGCATCACCAGCCGCCAATATTCTCCACGGCGGAAGTAGGGACTGAACGACGCACCGAAATCCAAAAGCACATCGGTGTTCGTCGAGCCGCCCGCGTAGGTCAGCAGGAGGAAAACCAGGGCATTGATGCCAATGATCGCCAGGGTGACCACGGGCCAATACCGCCGCCGGACGGGCGTGAAGGGCGGCGGGTAGTCGGAAACCGGTAAGGGAATGCTGGACATATAAGAAGGAGTCAGGAGTCAGAATGCCGAGCCGCGGGGCCGACCTGCGCAGTCTTGTAAGGCCCCAGCCTGGGTTCCTTATATTCTGGCCCACCACCTCTTTAGCGACGTAAGCTCACATTATAGCACCCGAGGTGCTCAGCGGGCTTGGATGAGGGCGGCGACCAAGCAGTCGCAGATGCGCGCAGCGCCTTGGAGTGCGGCGGCTTGACGCCGCCTTCGCATTGCGCTGACCGAGGTTCTTGTTGAGAAGGACACTACGTTGTATGACCGGTGGGTTGTGTAACTCCGTGCCCCGCGGTAATCCCAAGGCGGCGTCAAGCCGCCGCACTCCAAGGTGCCTTCGGCACGCGGATTTTGAGAAGAGGCGTATTTCAACCTGGGGCGAGAACCGGCCATGGCGGCCACTAGGACAGCCCCGGCAGTCTCCATTCAGCGGGTACTTCCCACACTCGCGCAAAGTGACGTACATCTCCAACACATTAGCCACGGGCACACGGGCCTGAACGTTGTGAATGGTATTGAAAACGAAGCCCCCGCCCGGGCCAAACGCTTTCAAGCGCTCGCAAACCTCCTTGCGAACCTCATCCGGAGTGCCGAAAGGCAAGGTGTGCTGAGTATCCACGCCGCCTCCCCAAAACGTGAGGCGCGCTCCGAATTCCTGCTTCAATCCGCAAGGAGCCATGCCCGCGGCCGAACATTGCACGGGATTGATGATGTCGAATCCTGCTTCGACGAAGTCCGGCAGCAGCGCCCTGACCGACCCGCAGGAGTGAATAAAGGACTTCCACGTCGTGTGTTGGTGAATCCAGTTGTTGACCTGAAGATGGAAGGGTTTGTACAGGTCACGGTAAGCCTTGGGGGAAATGAAAGGGCCGTGTTGGGAGCCGAAATCGGTTCCGGTCACAAAGGCCGCTACGACTTTGCTGCCGACAATCTGGTGTATCCTCTCGAGATTCGAAAGACCAATCTCGCACTGCCGCTCGAAGATATTGAACACATAATCGCGACGCAACGCCGTGCTCACGTACCACTCTTCGACGTCTCGAATTCCCCTCGGGTGCTTCATCCAGGGACCCGGAACCAGAGCGATATCCCCGAAAGCCGTGCCCCCAAAGTTCGCCAGAATTGCCTTATCCGTCTGGGTGTAAAGCCTCTCCGCTTCAATCTTGAGGTAATCCAGATCCGCGTCGGAGATGGGCCCGAACTCTTCGAGGTTATCTTCCACATTCAGGTTTGCATCGTCGATGGGATCCTGCCGGGGGACACTGTCGAAATAGAACCCACCCTTGGGCAGCCGACCGCTCGGCGGGACAGACTTGTCCCCTTCCGGATACATCAGGATATCGCCGTTCGAGTCAGGCTCGGTATTGAAACCCTCGGGAACCAGGACCGGCGTGCCCGCAAAGGTGGTCCACGGTTTCCAGCCTTCGTTCCTGAATCCGAACATGTTGGCGAGCTTGCCCAAGCCCACCACATCCACGCCCAACGACTCTCTCAAGTCCGAACCGATCTCTCCCAGCATCTGGTAAGGCTCAACCACCTTGACCGGCGTGCCCGGCTGATCCAGTCCCAAGGCTTGGCGCAGGGCATAGACCGTGTCCACTTGCATCCCGGTCACAGCGCTAGCGCCCAGATCCAGTGGAATGCGGTCGGCTTCCTGGTGTTGAAGAGCAAGAGCTACTCGTTCTCTCGACGTCATCGCAGTCCTACCCCCTCAGGGAAACTAAGGCTCATGTCAGCTTGAATTCTCCACGCTCGGCGGCGTGCGAAGGACAGCCGCGCCACGTTCCTCGGCCCACAACAAAAAGGCCCGTCGCCCGCGCCCAAGACTGGTTCATCGTGCCAGAAACACAGGCAAGCCTGCCCCTGTCGCGCGGGCTGACGGGCCCCGCACCACGGAACGCGGGAAAGTGTCAGGCATTTGCCGGCGCCAGCTTACGAGCCAACTCGACTGCACCAGGAGCATCCTTGCCATAACCGTCGGCCCCGATCGAATGCGCCCAAGCGTCGGTAAGTGGAGCTCCACCCACCAGGACTTTCACTTGGTCCCGGAGGCCGGCCGCGACCAGGGCTTCAATGATCGCTTTCATGTTGACCATGGTCGTGGTGAGGAGAGCCGACATGGCCACGAAATTGGCCCCGTGCTGCTTCACGGCCTCCACCACCTTGTCCGGGGGAACGTCCACTCCCAGGTCCACAATCCGGAAGCCCGCGCTTTCCAGCATCATTGCAACAATGTTCTTGCCGATATCATGTAAGTCGCCTTTCACCGTCCCGATGACCACAGTGCCCGCGGGCTTCATGGCTTCCTCACCCTGCAGCAGCGGCCTGAGGATGTCCGTAGCGCCTCTTGCCGCCCGCGCGGCGATCAGCACTTCCGGGATGAAGAATTCACAGTCCCTCATGCGACGCCCAACCTCATCCATGGCCGGTATGATTGCGTTCGGGAAGAATTCATGGGGCTTAATTCCTTCCTTCAACCCTCGGTCTGTCAGTTCCTTAGCGACGGGAGCCTTTCCGTCTATGATCGCTTGCTGCAGCTCCGCAAAAATGCTCATTGCCATCTCCTTAGTTTGTCAATATCCGTTCCATACTTTACTTTCTTTACTTATCTCGTCGCGCTGGCACCCAGTTGGTCCAATGAGCGCAATTTCCGATGATCCTTGGAAGGGCGGGGTTTTAGCCCCGCCACCCCCAGACGTCGGACTGAATGGGCCTTTAGGCCCTGAAACCAGTTCGCTTCAGGGGCTAAAGCCCCCACCTTGCCTCCCAATCAGCGGCGGGGCTGAAGCCCCGCCCTTCCGCTCAATTCAGCTAAGCACTGGCCCTTACGTCGGCACTTGCCGACCCTTCGCTGCGCTCAGGGCAGGCTCTAAAGGTCGGCGCCACCCTGCGGAAACGCCAGTTCCTCGACAAATACGTCCTGAAAACACGGATCGGCATTCAGGGGCACGTGCTCGATCCGGCGGCGAAGGTCTTGGTACGAACCGCCCTCAGAATCGTGGCTGAAGAGGGCAAGCTTCGCCCCCAGGAGCGCTGTATTCCCCGCCGCTTCCACCCGGTCGGGCGGAAAGTCGATCAGGCCGATGCGCTGCGCGCTGGCCCGATCAATGTAATTGCCAAAAGCCCCAGCCAAATAAAGGCGGCTGAGGTGCTTTGCGCCTTTCCTCTGCATCAGCAGTTTTATGCCCGCAGCGACGGCTCCTTTGGCAAGCTGAAGTTCGCGAATGTCATTTTGCGTGAGGGCGACAGGCTCAGCCAGCATCCAACTGGCTTCGCCGTTCGCGAAGCGCCCGGAAGCTCCAATCACTCCGAGCTCCAGACCCGCCGCCACCGCATCCACCAACCCGCTTCCGCACAAGCCACGGGGCGTTCCTTCCCCGATGACCCGGCAGTGCAACCGCTTGCTCCCGCCCTCACTGAGGAGGGGGCTTGGGGGCGGTGACAGGGTAACCTGGGATATCGCCCCTGTCGAGGCGCGCATACCCATCGAAATCTTCGCGCCTTCAAATGCCGGACCGGCTGCCGTGGAGGCGCAAAGCAATCCTGTTTTGTTCCCGATCACGATCTCCCCGTTGGTTCCCAAATCCACCAGCCCCATCAGGTCCTCATGCTCGGGCAGCTTCGTGGCCAGAATCCCGGCCAGCACATCGCTCCCCACAAACCCGCCCAGGCAGGGCAAAAAACGCACTTCGGGATCTCCTGCAAGCTTCCATCCCAGCTCGCTGGAGTGGAACCTCTTCAGCCCCCCATCAGCCGGCTCGAAGGGATAATGCGCGAGCGCCTCGGCTGCGATCCCGCAGAAAAAGTGGTGCATGACCGTGTTGCCCACCACTACGATATCGACGATATCGGATGCGAGCCTTCCCGCCGAAAAGAGCAGTTGCTCAATCAGCGCGCCAACCTGCCGCCGGATCAAATCCTCGAGTTGGCGTTGCCCCTCCTCCAGCACGGCGAAGTGCAGCCGGCTCATCACGTCGGCGCCATAACGCGCCTGGGCGTTGAGCGCCGTGCTTACCGCGAGCACTTTTCCCGTGGCTAAGTCGAGTAACTGGGCTACCAGTGTCGTCGTGCCCAGATCCACGGCAACTCCCAGCCCTGGGCGAGGCTGGAAATTGAAGGGCGTATCATCGACGAGTATGGCTGCGTCCCATTGCCGCAGCTCAATCTCCAGATCGCCTTCGACTGCGCACTGGCAGGCAAGACGCCACCCCGCCGCGATCTCCTCAGGCGAAAGCCGCTCCCGTTGCGCCCCGTTAACTTCCGCCTTCCCTTTCAGAACCTGAATGCGGCAACCCCGGCACCTGCCCTGCCCGCCACAGGGGAATTCAACTCCCTGTTCGAACAGCAGGTCGCGCAGCGGGGTTCCGGCGCGCGCGGCAAGTTCGACCCGCGTGGGCCAAAGAATAATCCGATGGGATGGGTTTGCAGTCAAGAGCTTTCTATTACCTTCGCCTTCGTAGGGGGGGTCGTTGTGGCCGCCCTGGGCAATCCGCCGACTGGCAGATTGGCCCTACGTCGCTGGCGCGTGCTCCCGCGCGTAACGAATCATGGCCATCAGGTTGGCTTCCGGGGTCCCTCGCGGAACTTCACAACCCGGCCCGACGATAAATCGGTCTCCAGCCTGCTGATGACACTGCCCTACCGCTTCGTATACGGATTCGGGTGTTCCTTCTTTCAGATCTCGGACAGGGTCAAGGTTGCCCAGGATGACCTGCTGCGGTCCCATTTTTTCCCGTCCCTCGGACACTGGAGAAAGCCAATCCAGGTCAACCATCGAGCATCGCAGCCTTCCCATCCCCTCAAGGATATGCCGCGTGTTTCCGCAGATGTGCAACCGCGTCTTAATCCCCTCCGCGTGCAGCGCGCCGACCAGCCTCTGTTCGGAAGGCCAAACAAACTCGTTGTAAAACTTCGGTCCAACCAGGGAAGCTGCGGCGTCTCCGACGCCTATGAGATCCGCCCCCATGGCGACTTGAAATCTCGCGAAGCGCAATTCCAGCTCGACAATAAACTCGAACAGGTCGCGCACGAAAGCCGGGTCATCGTAGAAGTCCAGCATCAAAGTGTTAATCCCGCGCAAATCGGCGCCTTCCGCGCAGGGACCCTCGATCCAGCCCTCGACAGCTTTATCATTCCCGACTCGTTCCTTCATCAGCTTCACGGCGAGTGCCCGGTTGCGGGTTCGTTCCGCCTGCTCGGGATCCGGCGCCCGGAGGCCGGCCAGCCTGGCCTTGTCCTTCAGCAGAGCGTTTTCCTCGTCCACCGCGGGAGGTTGATCGGGGAAAAACTTCAGCGCAGCGCCCAGGGCCGAAGCCTCACACCCGGGATCCGAAATCACGCTGACGTAGTCAAAATCGAATCGCTCCGCCACCGTGACTTGAGCGCCGGCCATAACGCGATAGTCCGTAGCATAGGCGTAATACTTCGCCCCGATCTGGTCCGCGGCGAACATCATCGTAATGGGCATGGCAGGAAGGGTATCCACCGGCCGGCCTTCCAGCATAGCAAGCACGCGCTCACGACCGTTCATGCGTTCTCCCGGTGACGCGTAGAGGCGGTTCGCGAACCGCCCCTACGTCTTATTAATGGTGATCAGCCCTCCGCCGTAATCCGCCGCCACCTGTTTTCCCGGCGGCACCACCAGAAATTCCTTTTCGTCCCAGACTCCATCCACCAGTCTCTGAAACATCCCGAGGTCTCCGCTGAGTTTCTCGAATTCCCATCCGCGCTGGGCGGCTTCCTCGCGAGCCTGGCGTTCGAATTCTGCATCCGGTCCCATCCCCATCGTAATGTAAGTGTATTGGTGGTAGTTCTTTTTCAGGTCGCCCAGTTCGCTCCAGAGATACTTGGCGTTGTCCTCCCCGTAACGCGCCACAAGGTCCTCGTAACTCTGCCCGACGCCCAGCACCTTTCCAACTGAAAGCTGGCTCAGTTCCCCGTCGGCCTTGCCGCGCTCCATCCAACCGGTGGTCTGGAAGTAGACCCCCGGGTGGCTATTGAAGTACTCCAGATAACGCTCGGAGCTCCCGAGGAACAGCGTGATGCAATCGTGGGCGCGAGGAATAACCAGCGGGTACTTGCCGGCCGTCAATCCCACCACCCCGTTGTTGCAGAGGCCATAGCCCATCAGCACGGCCTCGTAGCGCGGGTCGTCGACGCGGTCGAGCGTGGCCTGGAGGCGCGTGCGCATTCCCTCCACGCCGATGTCATGTAGTCCTTTGGGAAGAAATTCGACGTCCACCGTGCTGGGAGAACGCGCCATTACCGAGCAGAATTCCCGGTAGAAGATCTCACAGGTGATCAGCTTCAGACGCATAAAACCAGCGCTCCCACGGTCATTCCGCGCGACCCTCAAAAAGTAATTGCTTTTGGTACCGGTAGTCGGTTTATCATACGTTGGTCTGCGCCACGACAAGCAAGATACCACGCTTGGGTTCTGATTGCAGCAATCTTCGGGCAGGGATATTGGGTCAACTTGAAGTAACGCCGGACTGAGAGACAGTATCAGAACCTTATGAACTCTACTGACTCACGGCCGGATTTTACCGGTGTGTGGGAGCTGAACCTCGAGCGAAGCATCCTGCGTGGTCAAGCGCCGAAGCGCATCGTGATGCAGATCGAACATCGGGAGCCGCGGCTGGTTCAGCAGATTCACTTCACCAGCGCAGACGGTGTGGAAAGGCGGATGACTTTCGCTTACGAAACTGGCGCTGAAACAACCAACTCCCTGGGCGGAGCCCCGGCGCGCACATCGGCGCGCTGGGAGGGAGAGGAACTGGTCGTCGAATCCAAGGTGAAGACGCCTTGCCGCGAGGTCCACTTTGAAGACCACTGGTCAGTTTCCGATGACGGCCGAACGCTCACCATGGCGCATCGCAACGACGACCTAGCGGGGCAGATCGCGGTACTTGAGAAGCGCTCTCTGGCCGACGGGAGAGCTTCCTGACCGTTGGCTGCGACAATGTGTCCTCGCGAGTGTTGTTTATAAGCTCCATCAAAATCAATTGTTGGCGCGCATGAAAACTTCCGTGTATATTTTTCTGCCCGTGCGCATTCCGCATAAAAGGAATTCAAACCTATGAGCCTCAGTCAACTCGCTCGAAGCATTAAAGAGTCTGTTACTTTGAAACTGAACGAGACCGCCGCGCTGCTGCGCGAGAAGGGCGAACCGGTGATTCACCTCGGCGGCGGCGAGCCCAAGAGCAAGGCGCCCATCGACGCGGTCATCAACTGCACCTCCATGTTGCATACGGGTGAGATTCGTTATACTCCCCCGGACGGTATTCCGGCGCTTAAGAAGGCCATCATTCGCTACACCGAGGAACGATACAAGAAAATCGTTACCGCGAATAATGTGATCGTTTCGGGCGGAGCCAAGCAGGCCATCATGGTTCTGCTCCACGCCATCCTCGATCCCAAGGACGAAGTGATTTTCCCCGCTCCCTACTGGGTGAGTTACCCGGAGATGGTGAAATTGGCGGGAGGCTGCCCGGTAGTGGTCACCCCCGAAGACGGCAGTTTCCAACCCAGCCTGCGCGAGATCGCTGATACCGTTGGTTCTTATACCAAGGCGATTATTATTAACAGTCCTAATAATCCTTCGGGGGCGATGTTCTCAAAAGATTTCATCGCCGAAATCGTGGAGTTCTGCGAGAAAAAGAGCCTCTACCTGATCATGGACGACATCTACAACCGACTGGTCTTCGAGGGCAAGAGCGCTCCGGTGTGTTACGACTACACGGACGCCCCCTTGGAGCAATCCAAGCTGGTGGTCATCAACGGCGTGTCGAAAATGTATGCCATGACCGGCTTTCGCATTGGCTGGGCGATTGCCAACAAGGAACTGGTGGAAGCGATGGCCACCGTGCAGTCGCAGCAGACTTCCGGCCCCGCGGCGCCTTCGCAATGGGCAGCCGTGGGAGCCCTGAACGGAGTGCAATCGTCCGTTGAGAACCTGCGCATGACCCTCGAGAACAACCGCAATATCATGATCGACCGCCTGCGGGCCATCGACGGCGTGCAAGTGACCAAGCCGGACGGCACTTTTTATTGCTTCCCCAACTTCAGCGCATATATGAAAGATTCGCAAAAGCTGGCGAATTTCCTCCTGGAGAAAGTCCGCGTAGTGACGGTTCCCGGCAAGGAATTCGGCTTCGAAGGCCATCTGCGGCTCAGCTACTGCGGCACGATCCGCGACATCACAGAAGGACTCGAGCGCATCCAATGGGCGCTTGACCCGACCTCCGCAAACGAGCTCTACCTTGGCGACCGCAAGCTGGTGAGGGACTGGTTATGAATATCTATCTCGACGTTCAATCTCCTGCAGTTCAGGAAGCCGGCAAGCTGGCCAGCGACTATGGCCTGCAAAATCACGGATTCACGAACCTGCGCCGTGTCTACTGGAATCTTCCGACTCCCGCGCTCTACGAAGAAAGTGTGTTCCGGTCGGAAGGCCGACTCTCCCACCTTGGCCCGCTGGTGGTCAGCACCGGCAAGCATACGGCGCGGGCGGCGGCGGATAAATTTGTGGTTCGCGAGCAGACCACCGAGGACAAAGTCTGGTGGGGGCAATACAACCGCCCCGCCACGGGCGAGAACTTCAGCGGCCTGCTGGCGCGCTTGCAGGGCTATTTGCAGGGCCGGGACGTCTTCGTGCAGGATTGCTACGCCGGCGCCGACCCGGAATACAGCCTGCCCATCCGGATCATCACCCAGAAAGCCTGGCACAGCCTCTTCGCGCGCTGCATGTTCCTGAAGATCCGCAACCAGGACCAGTTGAAGAAACATGTCCCGGAGTTCACGGTTATCGCCGTGCCCGGCTTTCTCGCCTCGCCCATGATCGACGGCACGCGTACCGAGACGTTTATCGTGCTCAATTTCCGCGAACGCCTCGCGATCATCGGCGGCACAAGCTATGCCGGCGAAATTAAGAAGACCATCTTCACGGTTCTCAATTTCATGCTGCCGCTGGACGGCGTGCTCTCCATGCACTGCTCGGCGAACGTCGGCGCGGACGGCGACGTGGCCATCTTCTTCGGCTTGTCGGGCACAGGTAAGACCACCCTTTCCGCCGACCCCAAGCGCCACCTGATCGGCGACGACGAGCACGGATGGAGCGACAACGGCGTGTTCAATTTCGAAGACGGCTGCTACGCCAAAGTTATCCGCCTGTCGCCTGAGGCCGAACCGCAGATCTATGCCTGCACGCGCCGCTTCGGCACTATCCTGGAGAACGTCACATTCGATCCGGTGTCCCGCCGCCTCGATTTGGATGACTATCGCGTCACCGAAAATACCCGTGCTGCTTATCCTCTTGAATATATCGAGAATTATCTTCCTCAGAAGCGCGCCGGCCATCCCAAGAACATCATCTTCCTCACCTGCGACGCCTCCGGCGTAATGCCGCCCATCGCCCGCCTCAGTCCGGATCAGGCCATCTACCACTTCATTTCAGGCTACACCAGCAAGATTGCGGGCACTGAAATCGGCCTCGGCGTCGAGCCCGAAATCACCTTCAGCACTTGTTTCGGCGGTCCCTTCATGGTTCTGCAACCCTATGCCTACGCGGAGTTGCTCAAGAGAAAGGTCCTGAAGCACGGTGCGACGGTATGGCTTGTGAATACCGGCTGGACCGGCGGGCCCTTCGGCGTCGGCAAACGCATCAGCATCCACCACACCCGCAGTCTGCTCAACGCTGTCCTCAGCGGAAAGCTAGCCAAAGTCGAGTATAAGAAAGACCCCGTCTTCGGCTTTGAGGTCCCCACCAGTTGCGAAGGTGTGCCCGCCAACATCCTCGATCCGGCCGGCACATGGCCCAGCCGCGACGAGTATTTCAAGAGGTACGACGCCCTCGCCGCGCGCTTCATCGAGAACTTCAAGCTGATGATGGCAGAGGCGCCCGAACACATCCTCGAAGCCGGCCCCAAACGGCTCACCCTCGTCCCGGCACATTAGAGCCGTCACACCCTCGTCCTAATCTCACCCTCTCCCCCTTGGGGGAGAGGGTGGACCGCAGCCGGCGCTGTCATCAGCCGGGGCGGGCCGGGTGAGGGGTTGTGTGCGCGAAATGTGTTTGGAGGCGGTTAATCGCATACCGCACCAGCCGCACACCTTCGTTCTCAAACTCGCATTCGAGCTTAAGCCCCAGTTTTTCCATGATGCGAATCGAAGCGGCATTTTCCCGCATGGCGACGGAAATGATTCGCTCCAGCCGTACTCGTTCAAACGCATCGCGCAACGCGGCCTCGGCCGCTTCCGTCGCCAGCCCGCGACCCCAGCACCGCCGCGCCAACCACCATCCGATCTCCGGGTCCGGCGCGTCGCGCCAAAATCCCACACCACAAAAGCCGATCAACTCTCCATCTGCCTTGGAGAGCAATTTCCACCGGCAGAAGCCTCGCTCCGAATAGAGCTTCACCTGACGTTCCACGAAGCCTCGGATCTGGTCATCCGTCCAAGGCGCGCCACCCGTGATGTAGCGCATCACGTCAGCGTCCGTCGCGATGGGACGAAACGCCGTCCAATCGGACGTTTGCCACGTGTCAAGAATGAGCCGCTCGGTCTCAAGGATCATGAGGATATTATGCAGGCAGCCGGTTTGCCTGGCGAGGTAAACTCGCCGCTACAACCTCAAATCACTCCACGATGGGCATCCAAGCCTGCTTGACAACGGGATATCTCGAAGTACTCTAATCAAGTTCTCGCAGGTGTTCGCAGCATGTTGACTTATCTCTTCGGCCCGTTCCTCTCGCTCTTGCCGGCAACCTGGCGCGCCAGGCTGCCTTCGGCGGAATCGATTCGCTGGCGGCCCGCGACCTTTATCTCTGGAGCCCTGGAGGCCCTTGTTTCACTCTGGGCCCTGGTGGTTTGGTACTCGTATTCCGTCACCCACCACACCCCGGTCCAACTCGATAGCGCCCTGCGAGCCCATCCCAATATTCACCCCAACGAAATGACGATGGGCTTGTTAGGTTACGTCTTTGTGGCTCTCAATCCGGTGACCTGGATCATCTGCTGGTTCTGGTTCGAAGGCGTTATCCGCGCCCTGGGCGCCGCATTCACGGAAGAGATCGTGGGAACCCTCCCGCTCTGGATCATCGACAAAGCTCATCGTGCCCTTCGCCAGTGGAGCCAGAATCGCCAGCGGCCTCCGCGAGTGCCCGACGAGGTTACGTGGCTCGGTGACGGACAGGCGGAGGCTCTCATGATCATGTCCTGCCAGCCAAAGCCCACTTGGCCAGACCGGCCCACCATCCGCTTCCAAGACGAGTTTTTCAAAGTCGAGAGATCGATCGCCGGCACGGGTTTGCGGCCTTACGTCTACCACCTCCGGCGAGTGCAACCGGGAGAGATCATTCGCGCCCCGGAGAATTACGACCCGGAAGCAGTGCCCCTTGAGCCCAAGAGGGCAAGCCTAATGTCGTCGATTTGCCGCGCCCTGAAAAAGTAGCGCAGCGATCCGTGTTTGATCGTATATACAAAAAGAGTTACAATTCAAAATGAGATATGAATGGGACGCGGCGAAGAATCTCAGCAACCTCGCGAAGCACGGTCTGGCCTTCGAGGATGCCGAACATGTGTTCGCTGGACCGTGCGTCACATTCGAGGATGACCGTTTCGATTATGGAGAGCAACGCCTGATCACCTTGGGCTTACTCGCAGGCCGTCTTGTGGTAATCGCCCATGTGCCGCGCGGCGAGACCACGCGCATCATCTCCATGAGGAAGGCAAATCGGCGTGAACAGGAAATCTATCAAAAGCAACTTGGCGCGGATTGACCGTATGGCCGATGCCGACATCGACTATTCGGACATACCACCGCTCAGCAAGTCTTTCTTTACAAAGGCGAGGGCGCCTTGGCCTCCGTCCAAGAAACAACTCAGCATCCGTCTTGATGCGGACGTACTGGATTGGCTCAAAAGCCAAGGCCGCGGTTACCAGACGCGTATCAATCGCATCTTGCGCGCCGCGATGGAAAGCCAGCCAGCGCGAGGTTCACGTCCCGCGACTCACTCTTGACGCCTAACCCACAAGCTATCAACGAGATCCGGTAGCGACAGGTTGTCCTAGCGCCCCCCGTAGTTTCTTCTCCACCGTATCCACGAACGTTGTCACCACCAACCCCTCCTGCCGAAAAATCACATGCCCGTTGCGGTCGAAGATCATCAAGGTGGGAAGCGAGGTGACGCCTAAGAGCCGGTCCAGTCCCTGCGCATAGACCACAGGAGTAGTCCAGTGCTCCTCCTTGACGAACGCCGGGACGTTCGCCTGGTTTTCGTCCACGTTTACGGCCAGGAACACGGCGGCCGGCTCCTTCTGGAACTTCTCGATGACGCTCTCGAGCAGCCTCCCCTCCAGGCGGCATGGTCCGCACCAGGTGGCCCAGAACTCCAGCACCAGAATCTTGCCGTGGTAATCGGCGAGCGACAGCGGCGAGCCGTCGGTTCGCTTCAGCACATATTCGAGAGGGTCTCGCACATCGGCGTTGGGCTGCCCGGAGTCCTGGAATCGTGCGGCGAGCGCGCGGCTCAGTTCGTCGTAACGGGCCAGGATCAAGTCACCCAGGCCTTTCTCGGATCCGTGCAGCACCAGGTAACAACTGCCCAGCTTGCGGCGCACTTCCTGTCGCTGGGCCGGATCGAGGGCCGGACCGGGAAACGCGAACGCCGTTGCGTACTCATCCACGGCGCGGTCGAGTTCGTTCTTCTTCACGGCCAGATCGCCCAACCGCTCGGCAACCTGTTGCGAAGGGTAGACGGCGTAACTCTTCTCGTAATCCGCGCGGGCCTTGTCCAATTCTCCAGCCTCGGCGTAAAGCTTTCCCCGCACCAGGCTGGCCTGCGCCAGCAGCATGGCGAACGAATCGGCGGCCTTCCCGGTTCCCGAAGCAGAATGGCCTGGCTCCCGGTATTTCGCTTCCGCTTTTTCGACAAGCCGCGTAGCGTACTCAAGAGCTTTCGCGCGGTGCGAGGCATCTCCCCGCCGATCCAGCATGTCTGCTAATGAAGCGAGCAGCGCAGGATCGTCTGGCCTCTCGGCCAGCAGTTTTTCGCCGTATTCGATGGCGGTTTCAGGATCGTTGGCGCGCAGGGCGGACTTGTAAATGACGTCGATAATCTGCTCGCGGCGCTCGCTGGCAGGAAAGCGTGCGAGAAAGCCCTCCAGGTTTTTGATCAGCAATTGCGGATTGTCCTCGGCGGACCGGACCGCATCTTGAAGCGCCTGAGATTCCTGCACCTCCGGCGGGGGCTGCGATGGCGGCGTTGCGGGAGCTTGGATGGCCGGCATCGATAGGGGGCTGAGCAGCAACAGGAAAAAGCAGTGGCAAGTGACGAGTGGCGAGTGAAGAGCCGGAAGGCGCGACAACTGGGTCCGTGCGAGTGAGTACCAACGACCGGGAACCGCGCCTCGAATGCTGTGTCTTCTCCCCATCCTGCTAAATCTAAAGAGAAGCGGAGGACGGGTCAAGGCAAAACGTGCCTCCTGCCGCGCCGCGCTGTCCTGATATAATACTCGCATCACCGGGGGCAGAGATGAGATCAGAACGAATTCGCGCTGTCTTGTTTGATGCCGGCAACACGTTGGTGTTCCCCCAGATTGACATCGTCATCGCGGACTTGAAGGAGCACGGACACGCGGCGATGCCGGATGACTTCTACGCGACTGAACGATTAGCCAAGCA
>Ga0181520_10004669_pt1 | contig 22681 bp, 20 predicted proteins | sample PEATcosm2014_Bin_29_FD_132451 | JGI IMG/M metagenome (GOLD analysis project Ga0181520, IMG submission 132451) | Peatland microbial communities from MTU Mesocosm Facility, Houghton, MI, USA - PEATcosm2014_Bin02_30_metaG | ecosystem: Environmental > Terrestrial > Soil > Wetlands > Peat | place...
AAGGTCCTACTACAGATTTCACTCTGCTGCGTGCTAGCTGCCGGAGGCGCCATGGCGCAAAGAGGCGGCGGAGGGCACGGCGGCGGAGGAGGCGGAGCTCGTGGCGGCGGATTCGGCGGTGGAGGATTCGGAGGAGGAGCCGTCCGCGGGGGTGGCGGATTCGGCGGTGGCATCGGCCGCGGCGGCTTCGGTTATGGAAGCTACGGTCGCGGCTTGGGTTATGGTTATGGCGGATACGGCTATGGCCGGTACGGGTACGGCTTAGGCTGGGGCGGCTGGGGTTGGGGCTACCCGTGGTGGGGTGGTTATGGTTACCCGCTGTTCGGCGGCGGCTACGGCTACGACTATCCCTACGACTACTCGTACGATTCTTATGGCGGTTACGCGGCTTATCCGAATGGCGGCTATCAGACCTCTCCAAGCTATCAAACCTCTCCTAATGTCGTGGTGGTCAACCCGCCGGCTAATCCCGGTTATGCCAATACGGCGTCGGCGGAACGCGCTAGTCCTGTGATGCGGCAGTACGATCAGTACGGGCAGGAGATGCAATCGCCTTCCGGTTTTGCGAGTCCAGGTGGCTCCGCCGCCAGCTCGCCGATATACTTAATCGCCTTTAACGACCATGTAATCCGCGCTGCATCGGCCTATTGGGTCGATGGCCGGACATTACACTACGTCACGCTTCAGCACGAGGAGAAGCAGACACCGCTCGACTCAGTGGACCGCCACCTCACTCTGCAGCTCAACCGGGAGCGGGGCGTGACCTTTCAACTGCCGGCGCAATAGCAGCGGTTTCGAAGGGTCATTTACCTATTTCGAGAACGTTTGCATCCTCGGTGCCCATTTTTACATCCTATCAGCCTTAATTGAGCGGTTCGGCTCGTTCGAACCGGCGATTCTCCAGCGGAAATGGTAGAGTTGATCTCAAGAATATCGGGAGGGCACCGTGAAGATACCCTGGGTTTTCGTAGGTTTATCGCTGTGGCTCTCGCTTCCCGCCCTGGAGGCGCAACAAAATCCCCCGGAGATTCCGAAATTGGAAGCCGCGTCGGAAGCGTCCGATGCACGCGTGGCCCTGGCCCAAAGCGTACGGAACCATCCGGAGAGCATCCCAGTTCTTACACAATATGCGGAGTTCCTCGATCGGTATGACGATCCAGGCGCCCGCGAAGCTTATAACAAACTGTTAGGGCTGGTGCGTAAGTCCGGCGACAATACCCGCGCCGGAGTGATGGCTCGCCGTTTGCTTCGCTTGGACATGCTGGCCGGGGATAGCGACGGCGTCTCTCGCGATCTCGAGGCTTATCGCGCGGCTACCGGCGATTCGCTGCCGGTTGGCGACACCCGCGCGGCGACGTCCCCTACGGTTTCCATTCCCGGTCCCCTGCGGTCGTTCGCCCGTATGGCCGCCATCGATGCGGATGGCCGCTCCAATGATATCCTTTCGGCTCTAGCGCGTAACATCGTCATGCGGGGTTATCAGGCGACCGGTAACGGCGAAGGGCTGGAGCCGACCGAGTACCTCAAGCTGGTTCATCGCTATCTTTCGCAATCCCGGGAGCTCGACAAGCTCTCGGGCTCAGATAAAGTCATACGCGTCGATAACTGCGAGGCTCCCAATGCCGCCGAGCTGCTGCGCATTCTGGGCTTCCGCATGCGCGGCGGCTGCGGGTCGGACGTGGTGCTGGAAACTGTGAACGCTCCGCGTGCCTTCCTCACCACCGATTCCGGCTTTCCCGTGAATGAGCTGGAGGTGGCCCTGCGCACCAACCGGCCCTTTACCTACGACTACCATCCGGCGGCTGTTCAGGTGATGATTTCGCCCGATTATTGGTTCAGTGGCTCCAAAGATAAGGACAGGGAGTCGAACGACTTCGTCGAGAGCTTCATCAGCGATCCTTCCGTCTGCCGCCTGTACCTGGGCTTCTCCAAGCTCGACCCCGAAACCGCCGAGAGCTTGCGCAAGAGCGTAGCCTATGGGCGCCTGAAAGCTTACGCCCACGTGCTCGATTTCTTCGGCGGCATGTTCCAGATCCGCGGCGGCCATGCGGTTGTGCCAGGCGGGCAGCGCTCCGCGCAGGCCTGGGCCGAACTGGTGGGAGCTTCTCCCGATAACGGACCGGTCTTCTTCGAGAGGCTTATCGCGCGCGACGATGGCTGGCTGGCCAGTATGTTCGACGCCCTGGCTCGCATCAACGGACCGCTCCGCGACTACCTGGCCGATCCAGCTCGTCTGAAGCGCTTTTACTCCGCCGTGCATGGCCGGATCACCAGCCCCGGGCCGGCCCGGCCGGTCTTCCGCGCCAACACCGATATGATGCTGCTCACCACCCGGCTGTGGCTGGAGCCGAGCGGCCGGCCGCATATTCCCGGTGGCTTGGATGTCTGGAAGACTCTCTTTATCAACCATCCCGCCAGCCGGAATGATGCCCGGCTCAGCCGCGTGGCTAAGGAGTGGAAGGAGCCGGACGATGTGATCGAGGGGCTATTCGCTCTGTGCCACAAGCAGATGGAAAATGAGCCTCTCAAGATCTTCATGGCGCTCAGCGATGTCGACCGCAACCGGGCCGTCCCCCTGTCTCAGGACACCATCGAACGCCTGGCACGGGGCTATCGCATGTACGGTCATCAGTATTCGATTTTCAGCGAATCGCGCTCGCTGAGCGACCGTTCTGTCCAGCAGTTTCTGGATACAGCCGAAGGAATCAACCATCTGCGCGACCCGCTATTCCGCGCCGATGCGGCCGGCACTTTCCAGGCGCTCATCGGGTTGTGGCAGATCTTGGTCCGGCAGAACACCATCGCGGAAGGCAACGCCGACGCTCTCTTCTCGAAAATCGCCGTGTCGTTCGCCGGAGTGCGCGGCGACCGCGAATTGTTCGATGCCGGCCGCGACGGTCTCAAGCTTCTGATCGGAGATGTGCCCGCCAATCAGATCGAGGAGCGGGTGGTGGACCTGCTGGCCGGAGCCGCCGAATCGCAGGATTCCGAAGCGCGCGAGGAAGCTACGCAGGATATGGGCCGCATCCTCGAGGCTCAGCGGATGGTCTCTCTCGATACCCTTTTCGAGCTGGCCGATCGCATGGAGAATCTTCCGCGAGGCGGCCGCATCAACCCGGCGCTGGTCAATCGCCTGGCCGGCCGGATCAGTGAGATTCCCGCGCCGCGGGCCTCGCTCAGCAGCGTCGAGAAGAACGCCGCCGGCTTCGGTTACTTGTCGGACAAGCACGTCGAATTCGAACGCAGGCTCAACATTCGTGCCGCCCTGGAGAAGGCCGCCGGAGATCCGGAAAAGCTGAAGGAAGTCCGCGGCGAGCTGGCGCCATTTCTGCGGGATACCCTGGTAGCCCTGAATTACGCCTACTACGCCCCTCCCGGCGCCCAGGTCGTCTACGCTAATCCCATGTTCGTGCGCGGCCACGATTTCACTGGCTCGGAAGGCCCGGCCCGCACCTGGGCCCTTACCGAGATCTTCGGCAGCGGCTGGCCTTCGAACGCCGGCGGCCGCTTAGTGGGATCCCTGGTCAGCCTGCCTTATGCGCTGGCCGAGGCCGAGCAGAATTTCCTGGTTCCCTCGCAGACACAGGCGCTCATCTGGGCGGACCTGGTTCCCCAGATCATCGTCGGCGCTACCGCGCCGCGCTGGTGGACGGTCACCCCCGCGCAAATTCACTGGGTGGGTTTACATCTGCGCTACGCCCGTGAACTGCTGGCGGAATCGGCCTTCGATGCGAATTTGCGGCCCCGGGTGCTCGCCACTCTGGGCCTGTATGCGCCGCCGGAGCGTACTGGCCGGGTGGGCCAGTGGATCGCGCAGGGAGATGTTCGCAGCGCGGCGGAGAACGTTACGCCGGCGGAGCTTTTCGCCGTGGCGCGCGAATTTGCCAACCGCCCGGGCGGTCCGGCGCTGCCCACTTCCTGCATTGCCATCGAAATGCGGCAGCTCTCCGAGGCGTCTCCGCAATCGGTTAACTATGCGGCAATCTCGCGCGCTTTCGGCACTCCCAAGCCCACCCTGGCTAACTCCTATCAGCCGGAGCTGCTCAACCTGCGCACCTTCCCGGCCCTGATGGGCTACTCCAGCCGCATCCTGGCCGAGAGCTGGGAATCGAATACGATCTACTGGGCCGCGCTGGCCGACGAGATCGGCCTTCCTCCCGCGCAGTTGAATTTGCGCATCCCCGAATGGACTCAAAAAATGGTGGAGCGCATTTTCGCTTCGGACCTGGAGGATTGGCCCGCGGTGCTGAAATCGCTGCTTTTGGTGGGGGACGACGTGCGTTCCCGCAGCCGTGCGTCGGCTTTGGCGGAACAGAAGGCTCAGGTTCAAGAGTACCCAATCGGTAGGTGACCATGATCACGCGACGTAGATTCTTCGGATTGGCAGCCGGGGCGCCTTGCCTGCTGGCTCAGGATGCCGGCCAGAGGCCCATCTTCAGGGTCAAGGTAGACATGGTGGTGCTGAGCTTCCAGGTCACCGACAGTAAGAATCATTACATCAACGGCCTGAAGCCTCACGACTTTCGCATTTCCGAAGACGGCATCGGGCAGAAGATCGCCACGTTCGCCGAGGGCGCCAAGGCTCCCGTCGCGGTGGCCGCCGACGGCACCACCCGCCCGCTGATCGAGGGCGCCATCGACGCTCTGCCGGGTCTCGACCGGCCCGACGCTTTTGTGGGAACCAACGTCTTCGTGCTCTTCGATACCAGCAATTTCATGTATCGTGGCTTCGTATACGCCGAGGACGCGATTGCCGATTTCGTGCGCGGCCTCGACCGCGCCGATTCGGTCGCGGTCTATACTTTTAGCCGCAATCTCTCCCGCGCAGCCACGCTCAACCGCGACAAGAACATGGCCATTTCCGGCTTGCGGAAATCGGTGGCGGGCGACGATACGGCTCTCTACAACTGCCTCCTGCTTACCTTGCGCGACGCCGCCAAGGTGCCCGGGCGCAAGGTGGTGATCGTCTTCTCCAACGGGCCCGACAATGCCAGCATGGTGGCTCCCGACGACGTGCGCGCGGTGGCCGAGGACGAGGGCATTCCGATCTACGTGATCTCCACCAACGAGGTGAGTAAGGACACCATTTCCAGCAGCGTCTTCCGCCGCATCGCTCAGCGCACCGGCGGCAAAGCTTACTGGGCGCAGACCTGGCAGCGGCAGGTGGAGGCTTTCGAGGACATCCGCGAGGACTTGGGAAACTCCTATACCGTCACGTACTATCCCGCGCCTAATCCCAACGACGGTTTCCGCAAGATCTCGGTAGAGATTGTCAGCGACCCCGGCAAGAAGTACCGCGTGCACGCCCGTCCCGGCTACCGTCCCAGCCGCGTGTAAGGTCGCTTGCCAAGCTGCGTCTCCACAGCCCCTCAAACCGCCGCCCGATTCCTCTCGGCGAGGAATCCGATGGGCCGCCTGGGCCGGGCGGGCGCCTGGATGAGTTCTCTGAGCGCCTCGAAGATCTCACCGATGTGGCCCTCGTGTCTTTCGTACTTCTCCTCGAGTTCCTCGATTTTGCACGCGAGGTCTTTGTGCGCCGCCATCAGCTCGCGCAGCTTCACGAAGGCGCGCATGATGGCGATATTGACCTGCACGGCGCGGGTGCTGCGCAGCACGCTCGACAGCATCGCGACGCCCTGCTCCGTGAACGCATACGGGCGCGAGCCGCCCAGGCTTCGGCGCGATGGTATCACAGATTGTGATACCAACAATTCGGTCTCCGCGCACGTCAACTGAAAAACGAAATCGCGCGGGAAGCGGCCGCGGTTGCGCTTCACCTGCTGGCGTAGCGCGATAGTTCGGACCTGGTACAACTCAGCCAGATCGCGATCGATCATTACCTTTTGTGACCGGATGGCGTGGATCCGGTTCTCCAACTTCTGAAAAGATTTCGGCATAACAACTTGCCGTGCGAATTGCGAGCCGATATTCTCGGAAATCTTGGCGCCGAATCTATTTCAGCTTGCTCAGGATGCGGTCCTGGATCCAGTGCTCGTCCCACCACTCGCGCGGGTTGATCTGCACACCGTCGATCTGCATGCCGAAATGCACGTGCACCCCGCCGGCCAGGCCGGTCTCGCCGGCGATTCCCATCTTCTGACCCTTCTTCACCAGGTCGCCCACCTTCACGTCGATCTGGCGCATATGTCCGTAGATGGATTGCAGGGCATAGCCGTGGTCGAGCACCACGCAGTTGCCATAGATCCCCAGGTCGCTGGCCCACACCACGCGGCCCGTGTTGGCAGCCATCACCGGACCGTTCTGGACGTCGGAAAGATCGAAGCCGAGGTGCGTCTGCCGGTCCACCTTCTTACCCTGGTAAATATAGTCGCGAGTATCGGCGAAATTAGCCTCTTCCTTTCCCCAGTGAATAAACGGTCCCTCCCACAGGATTTTCTCCTCGGTCTTGAGGCGGAGATCGTAGAGCTGCTGGTTGTTCTTGCGGCGCATCTGGCCGTTGATGAACAGAAAGCGCGCCAGCAGATCCGGGCCAGGCGCAAGCTGGCCGGTGGGATCGCAGGAGTTGACCAGCTTCTCCATCAGCGCTTGGGACAACTCGAAATCGCGCACCCGGAACTGCTTTGGGAACAGCTTGAACCAGAACTGCGCCTTGGCTTCGGTGCCCGCCCGGTTGGCGGCGAAGACCATCGGAGTCACGTTGGCGTCCAGGTCCCACGGGTATGCAAACATCGCGAAACGCTGGTCCGCCGGCCGGCCGGGCAACGGGAAACTGCGGAACGTGTACTTGCCCACTTTCACGCCCGCCTCGGTCCAGGAGCCGCCGGCCGTGAAGGTCACCAGTTCCATACCAGCCTGGTTGATGTAATGCTGAAGGCCGTCGGGAGATACGCGGGGCGGCGCAAGCACCACGTCCACATCGGCCGCCGACATGGTCGTGCTGGCGCGCAAATCGTTCGAGACCGCCTCGACCACCAGCCGGGCCTTGCCCTCCTTCAGGTTAGGCGCCTGGTTCTTGCCGGCCTCGAAGGTGATGCTGCGCGGCGCTTCGTGCCGCCGCCAGAACAGGCGCGTGGCCGCGGCGCTCTGTTCCATCACGGGGTAGCGTGCCCCGTTCTGCTCCAGCCAGGCGCTAACGCGGCGCACGCCGTGGGGATTCGCTAGCCGCACCGAAACCGCCGTGCTCAAGCCGATAGTCCGCGGCGCCGGAGTCATCTCGATGCCGGTGGAATCCGACATTACGAGAAGCGCGATCGTCGCGACGACCGCCAAAACAATTACTGCCACAATTGCTTTCACTTTTTCACCCACGAATCCAGCCAATCGATAACGGTCTTATACCAGAGCAGACTATTCTGCGGCTTGAGCACCCAATGGCCCTCGTCCGGAAACACCACCAGCTTCGAGGGCACCTTCTGCAACTGTAACCCCGTGAACAGCTCCAGCCCCTGCGTGTAGGGGACCCGGAAATCCAGCTCGCCCAGGCTCACCAGCGTGGGCGTATGGAAATCCTTCACATAATTATTCGGCGACCAGCGGGCGTAATCTTCCGGTTTGTCCCATGGCGTTCCGCCCGTCTCCCAAAGCGGGAACCACAGCTCTTCGGTGGCGCCGAACTCGGCCGTCAAATCGTAAACTCCAGCGTGCGAAACCAGCGCCTTGAAGCGCTGTGTGTGCCCCAGGATCCAATCGATCATGTACCCGCCATAGGACGCGCCCGCCGCGGTCATGCGCGCGGAATCGGCATACGGCATGTTGGCCGTCACATAGTCCGCCACCGCCATAATGTCGTCGAAAGGCCGCCCGCCCCAATCGCCGTTGATCTCGTCGATAAACTTCTGCCCGAACCCGGTGGAGCCGCGCGGGTTCGGCATGACCACCACGTACCCGGCCGCCGCGAAAACCTGCGCGTTCCAGCGGTAGGTCCAGTCGTAGCCCCAGTTCCCCTGCGGCCCGCCGTGGATCAGCATGACCACCGGGTATTGGCGCGAGGCGTCGAAGCCGTACGGCTTCAACACAAAGCTCTGCACGCGCGATCCCTCGGCGCCATCCACCCAGAATTCCTCGAGCTCGGTGAGCTGGTAATTATTCAGCACCGCGTCGTTGAGATGCGTGAGCGCTGCCGGCACGCCGCCCGACGAAGATGCCCGGTAGATCTCGACGGGCGACGCGGCGGTCTGCTGCGTATAGACCATGGTCTTCCCATCGGCGGTCAGTTGCATGTCGTCGAGCGTGCTGTCGCCGCTGGCGGCCACGCGCACCGCGCCGCCGGTAACGGAAATCAACTGGATGGCCTGGCGGCCGCGATCCGAAGTGGTGAAGAACAGGCCGGTCGAGTCCGGGGCCCAGGTGAAGCTGTTGACCCAGCGGTCCAGATTCTCGGTGAGGTTGGTGACCTTGCCGGTGGCGCGTTCGAGCACCAGCAGCCGGAAACGGTCGCTCTCGTAGCCCGCGCGGAACTGGGCGCGCCACGCCAGGTACTTGCCGTCGGGCGAGTACTTGGGGCTGGAATCGCCGCCCGGCGTGCCGGTGATCTTGCGCGGCTGGCCGCCCGCCATGGCCACCGCGTAGAGATCCGAATTGGTGCTGATGGCCGGCACCGCGTCGGCATTCATCGAATAGCAGACTTCCGCGCCGTCCGGCGAGATGTCGTAATCGTCCGGCCCGCCCAGCGAAAACGGCGGCACGTCGCGCGGCCCGGGCGTAAGATCGCGAGGCGCGCCGCCCGCCACCGGAATCGCCAGAAGATGGCTGCGCCGCCTCGACGACCAGCCCGTCCAGTGCCGGTAGAGCAGCTCGGTATAGATGCGCGCCTTGCTTTTATTGGCCTTCTCCTCGTCCAGCAGCTTCTTATTGCAGGCGTCGTCGGCGCCGCACTCGGGATAAACGGAGCTGGTGAACAGAAGGTTCTTGCCGTCCGGCGAAACGGTCACGCCATCGGCTTCGGCCGCCAGGTTGGTAACCGGCCGGGCGTTCCCGCCATCGAAATCCATCAGCCAGATCTGCGAAGAACCTCCGCGATCGGAAACATAGGCGATGCGCCTGGAATCGGGCAGCCAGCGGGCCCGCTGGTTGCTCTCCCCATCGTGCGTGATCTGGCGCGCCGTGCCGCCCGCCAGCGGCACGAGCCAGATGTGCGACGGCTTCGTGTTGGCGGCCACGTCCACCGTTTGCAGCGTGAACGAGACCCACCGGCCATCCGGTGAAATCTGGGGATCGCTCATGCGCTTCAGCTCCATCAAAGCACTGGCGTCGAACGGCCGCTTCTGCGCCAAAGCCGTTGTGGATGCCAGGAAGACGAAGAGCAACAGGAAGAGGAAAAGCCTGCGGAACATATCACTGACGATTGTAACGCGCGCGGCGAATCCCCTCCGGTCCCCTGGTAAGATTGTCATAGAACGCAACGTATGACCCACTCGGAGGAGCGTCGGCAAGCGCTCGGGGAAATCCTGGAAACCCGTATTCTGGTGCTCGACGGAGCCATGGGCACCATGCTGCAACAGGTGCGCCTTGGGGCGGCGGATTTCGGCGGACCGGCTCTGGAAGGCTGCAACGAGAACCTCAACCGCACGCGACCGGACGTGGTCGCGGGCATCCACCGCGCCTATCTTGCGGCCGGTGCCGACGTCATCGAGACCAACACCTTCGGCGCCACGCGGCTGGTGCTGGCCGAGTACGGATTAGAGGATTCCGCGCATGAATTGAATCTCGCCGCCGCGCGCCTGGCCCGCCGGGCGGCCGACGAGTTCTCGACCGCGTCCAAGCCGCGCTTCGTGGCCGGCTCGATGGGCCCCACCACCAAGGCCATCACCGTCACCGGCGGAGTCACCTTCGCCCAACTGATCGAGAATTTCCACGAGCAGGCGCGCGCGCTGATCGAAGGCGGCGCCGATATCCTGCTGGTCGAAACCTGCCAGGACACCCGTAACGTCAAGGCCGCGCTGCTGGCTATCGAGCGCTTGCGGCGCGAGCTGGGCCGGGCGATTCCGGCCATGGTCTCGGGCACCATCGAGGCCATGGGCACCATGCTGGCGGGGCAGGCCGCGGACGCCTTCTGCGCTTCCATCATGCACGCCGACCTGCTCTCCATCGGGCTCAACTGCGCCACCGGTCCGGAGTTCATGACCGATCACATCCGCACCATCGGCGAGATGTCTCCGGTGCGCGTCTCCTGCTATCCCAACGCGGGGCTGCCCAACGAGGAGGGCCAATACCTGGAGACCCCCACGTCGCTCGCCGCGCAGCTCGAGCGCTTCATCGCCAATGGCTGGCTCAACATCGTGGGCGGCTGCTGCGGCACTACCGACGCGCACATACGAGCCATCGCCCAGATGGCCGAAAACAAGCGCCCGCGGCCGGTGCCCGGGCGCGCGCACCGCTCCTGGTATTCGGGGGTCGAGCTGGTGGAAGCGGAGGAGACCAGCCGCCCGCTGATCGTGGGCGAGCGCACCAACGTGATCGGCTCCCGCGCTTTCAAGAACCTGGTGGCCGCCGAGCAGTGGGAAGAGGGCACCGATATCGCGCGCCGCCAGGTGAAGAACGGCGCCCAGATCGTGGACGTGTGCTTGCAAAGCGCCGACCGCGACGAAATCCAGGACATCCCGCCGTTCTACGAGAAGCTCATCCGCAAGATCAAAGCGCCGCTGATGATCGATACCACCGATCCGACAGCCATCGAGCTGGCGCTCACTTACTGCCAGGGGAAAAGCATCATCAACTCCGTCAACCTGGAGGATGGCGAAGAGAAGTTCGAGCGCGTCTGCCCCATCGCGCGGCGCTATGGCGCGGCTCTGGTGGTGGGCTCGATCGACGAGGACAAGCTGCAAGCCCAGGCCTTCACCCGCGAGCGCAAGCTGGCCGTGGCCGAGCGGTCTTACAAACTGCTCACCGAAAAGTACGGCATTCCGCCCGAGGACATCGTCATCGACCCGCTGGTCTTCCCGTGTGCCACCGGCGACGCCAACTATATCGGCGCGGCGGTCGAGACCATCGAGGGCGTGCGCCTGGTCAAGGAGCGCCTGCCGTACGCCAAGACCGTGCTGGGGATCTCGAACGTCTCCTTCGGACTGCCTGCCGCCGCGCGCGAAGTGATCAACTCGGTGTTCCTTTATTACTGCACCAAGGCGGGGCTCGATCTGGCCATCGTCAACTCCGAGAAGCTGGAGCGCTTCGCCAGCCTGCCCGAAAACGAGCGGCGTCTGGCGGAAAATCTGCTCTTCAACACTCCGCCCGTCGATGCGGAGGATGAATCTCTGCGCACGGCTCCCGAGGACTGGCGCGAACAAACGCCCGTGGAGCGCGCCGCCATCAACCAGTGGCACATCGCCGCCATCACCGCGCATTTCCGCGAGGCGGGCCATCGCCAAAAGGTGCGCGCGGAAGATCTGCCGCTCGATGCGCGCCTGGCCAACTACATCGTCGAAGGCACTCGCGACGGCCTGGTGGCCGATCTCGATCGCAAGCGGGCCGAAGGCGCCGCGCCGCTCGATATCGTCAACGGTCCCCTGATGGCCGGCATGGCGGAGGTCGGCCGCCTGTTCAACAACAACGAGCTAATCGTGGCCGAGGTTCTGCAATCGGCCGAAGCCATGAAGGCCGCGGTAAGCTACCTCGAGCGCTTCATGGAGAAAGCCGATGCCGCTTCGCGCGGCAAAGTTCTCCTGGCCACGGTCAAGGGCGACGTACACGATATCGGCAAGAACCTGGTGGAGATCATCCTGGCCAACAACGGCTACCAGGTGATCAACCTGGGAATCAAGGTGCCGCCCGAAGTGCTGATTCAGGCGTTTCACGAGCACCGGCCGGATGTCATCGGGCTTTCGGGGCTGCTGGTGAAAAGCACGCAACAGATGACCATCACGGCCGGCGATCTCCAGGCGGCCGGCGTGCGCGTGCCGCTGCTGGTCGGCGGGGCTGCGCTATCCGAGAAGTTCACACGCACGCGCATCGCGCCGGCCTATGGCGAAGCGGTGTGCTACGCCAAGGACGCCATGACCGGCCTGAGCCTGATGAACCGCATCATGGATCCGGCCGCGCGCGAGGCCGTGCTCGCCGCGCATCGGCCCACCGAAGCCGTTCCGGAAGCGCCGGCGCCCACCGAAGCCGCAGTGCCCGTTTCGACCGGCCGCAGTCCCAAGGTGCGCGCCGATATCGCGATTCCCGCGGCGCCTTATCTCGAGCGCAAGCGGCGCGACGTGCCACACCTGCCCGAGGTATGGAGCTACATCAACCCCTTCATGCTTTACGGCCGCCACTTGGGCTACAAGGGCAATTTCGAAAAGGCCCTGGCTGAGCACGATGCCAAGGCGCTCGAGCTGTTTCGCAACGTGGAAACAGTGAAGCAGGACGCCGCCCGCTTCATGAAGGTTCGGGCCGTGTGGCAGTTCTTCGAGGCCGAGCGCGCGGACAACGCCATTCACCTGTTCTCGCCTGGAAGCGCGGCACCGCTGCGCACGTTCCGCTTCGGCCGGCAGCCGCGCGAGGGCGGCCTGTGCCTGAGCGACTACATCCTCGACGCGGAGGACGGCCGCCGCGATCACCTGGCTCTCTTCGTGGTGACCGCGGGCGAGTGCGTCCGCGAGAAATCCGAGGAGTACAAGAAGGACGGCGAGTTCTTCAAGGCGCACGCCATTCAGGCGCTGGCCGTCGAGACCGCCGAGGGCGCCGCCGAATGGCTGCACCGCCGCATCCGCGAAGATTGGGGATTCCCCGATCCGCCCACGCTCACCATGCACGATCGCTTCACGTCCAAATATCGCGGCAAGCGCTACAGCTTCGGCTATCCGGCCTGTCCCAATCTGGACGACCAGCAGGGCATGTGGAAGCTTCTCGCACCCGGCGACATAGGCGTCGACCTCACCGAGGGCATGATGATGGAGCCGGAGGCCAGCGTTAGCGCGCTGGTCTTCCACCATCCCGATTGCGCGTACTTCTCGGCTGAAGAGCCAACGCCCGACGCGTAAGTTCCCGCTCGCGAAAAATACCGGGGACGAGCAGCGCGCCTGGCGCAGTGACCGGCACGCGCCGTCCCCGGGCGTTGAGGACTGCGCAAATTCAATGTCACGCCAAAGCCGCTACCAGCCGCTCCCCGCAGCGCATGAGGTGCGGCGCACGGTCCGCCATGTCCGCCAGGAAGGCATCCCGCTCCGCCGGCGCCACCACGAATTCCCATCCCGGCCGGCAATCCACCCGCACGCCGCAGCTTGTGGCGCCCACGAAGCGTATGCGCTCGTAGGGCACCAGGCGCCGCGAAAGCACGCCGCATATTTCCAGTCCCGCCGGCGCCGTCCGGTACGATTCCGGATAGGCGCACATCGTCAGGATCACCAGCATGGGCGCCACGATCCACCGGTCCGCTCCCGCCACCAGCGCCACGCCCGCCAGCAGGATCGCCGCCACCAGCCACACGTCCACCTTCGCTCTGTAAGTCATACCTCGCTCCGTTGAATGGGAGACAGGCGATCCCGCACGCCCGCCTCGGCCGCGTATTAGCCGGCCTTCCGCTTGGCCTTGATCTCCTCCAGCATCCGGTCGATCTCCTGCTGCTTTTCGAGCGCCGCGAACTGCCCCTCCACGTCGTCCGCCAGCAGGTCCGCGTGCGCCCGCGCGGTGGCCTCGGAGTGCTGCACTTTGCTCTTCATGCGCTCGAAGGCCGCCGCTTTGGAATCGTCGCCTATGTTCAAGCCGGCCTCGTTGGCCTTGCCCAGTGCCCGCGCGCGCCGGTGCTGCGCGATCAGCACGTCCTTCTTGGCCTGCGCCTCCTCCAGCTTCTGCCGCAGCTTCAGCAGCGCCGATTTGAGATTCTCCACCTGCGCTTTCTGATCCTCCACCTGCTGGCGGAAGCTCTCCGCGGTGCTCTTCGAGCTCATCGAGCGCTCCACCGCGGCGCGCGCCAGGACGTCGTTCTGCTTATCCAGCGCCAGCTCCGCCCGGCGCATCCACTGCCGTTCGTTCTCCTCGCTCTCGGCCAGCCTCTTCTCGAGCACGTGCTGGTCGGCGATTGAGATCGCCACCTGTGTCTTGACCTGCAACAACTGGTTCTCCATATCGAGGATGACCTGTTTGATCATCTTCTCCGGATCTTCCGCCCGGTCCACCAGGTCGTTGATATTCGCGCGAACTAATGTCGCAACTCGCTCCAAGAGTGCCATGGAATGCTCCTTTCCCGATCCCGTGTTCCTTGCCTGTTACTTAAGCCTGCGGCAACGTACCCTGCGCCGCCGCTTTGGCCTTCTCCTCGGCCTTGGGCGATTTCTCGCCGATCGTCCGCACCTTCGAGAACAGGTCGCTGAGCGGCATCCCGCTGAGCGTCTCGAACAGCGCCGGAATCTGCGCCGCCATCTTGGCCATGTCGCCCGTTATCTTGTTCATCCCCGCCGTGTCGCCGTTGCCCGTCGAGACGATCGTGATGCGGTCCACGTTGGCCAGCGGCGCGGCCAGTGCCCTGACCACCTCCGGCAGCCCGCTGATGAGCTTATCGACGATGGCCGCCTGGTTGAATTCCTGGTACGCCTCGGCCTTTACGTTCATGGCCTTGGCTTCGGCTTCGCCCTTCTTGAAGATGATCTCGGCTTCCGCCTCGCCCTGCGCGCGTATGGCTGCCGCGTGCCCTTCCGCCTCCATCACCAGGCGCTGTTTCTCGGCCTGCGCCAGCGTTTCGATGCGCTGCCGCTCGGCCTCCGCCGGCTTGAGCACGGTGGCGTTCAGCTCGCGCTCGCGCCGCGCGATTTCGGCCTCCTGCACTTTGACCTCATGCTCTTTCTGAATCTGCAGGATGGTGACTTCCTCGGCCTTGACCTGCTGCTGCATGACGTTGGTCTGGATCTCATAAGCTTTATCTGCCTGGGCCTGCTGCGTCTTCACCATGGTCAGGTATTCGGCCTTCTTCACTTCGAGGTCGCGCTGCGCCTCGGCCTGCTTGGCCTGCGAAAGGGTCTCGGCCAGCACGCGCTCCTGGTCGGCCTGCGCCTTGGCGACAGCCGCTTCGCGCGAGGCTATCGCACGCCGCATGGCCGTATCGCGCTCGGCCTCGGCCCCGGCCACATCTGCATCGCGCTTGATGCGCGCCACGTCCGGCCGCCCCATGTTGGCGATGTACTCGTTCTTGTCGCGGACTTCCTTGATGGTGAACGAGATGACGTCGAGCCCCATCTTGTTCAAGTCGTCGGCGCAGGTGGAGCGCATGCGCTCAGCCACCATCTCCGGCTGCTTGACGATCTCCTCCACCGTCAACTGCCCGATGATGCCGCGCAGATGGCCTTCCATCACCAGCCGGATCAGCCCCTCGCGCTCCTGCGGCGACTTGGAGAGGAACTGCTCAGCGGCCGTCAGGATCGATTCCGGATCGGACTTCACTTTGATCTGCGCCACCGCCTCCACCGTGACCGCCACGCCCTGGCGTGTGTAGAGATCCTGCTGCGGCGCCACGTCGAAGGACATCAGCTCGAGCGACAGCCCGCGGCAGCTTTCCACCATCGGGAAGATTACCGTGCCGCGCCCTTTCACCACGCGCGTGCCCCGAAAGCCATAAACGATGATGGCTTCGTTCGGCCCCGCCTTCCGAAACAGCTTGGCGAACGCCGACAGCAGGAACAGCAGCGCCAGCACTCCCAGCAAGACGATCACAACCACTTCGTTCGGCATAGAATTCAACTCCTCCGCTCTAAATCGCCCGGGAGCTGCTCCCAAAGGCGCACGAAAGCGATGCCCTTTTCATAGCGCGTAACCAAAACCTCCGCGCCTTTGGGGATGGCCGCGCCATCCTCGCTGCGCGCGCCGGCGACGCGACGCGTGCCCTCTTGCGAATAGATAATCTCTCCTGTACCGCCCGGCCGGATACGGACGCTCAGCCGCCCCAGCACGCCGACCATGTCGTAATCCGCCGGATCGAGCGGCGCTTCCCGCTCAATCAGCACCTTGGCCACAAACCAGAAGACCACTGCGGCCGCGCCGATCCCGCTCAGCGTGGCGATGCCCAGGGCCAGCACGAACCACACGGCGTAGTACCGCTCTAGAAGGTATCCCGCGCCGCCGAACCAGCACAGAAACGCCGCCATGGTGCCGAAATTGAACCACGGTAGCTCCTGGCTGCCGCGCACCAGGCCCGCCGCGTGCGCGTGCGGCATGTGGAAGCCGTGATGGAAATCGAGGTGCGGCAGGTGCAAGTGAGTGCTGCCGGCCACCAGCGCCAGCGCGCTCAACGCGAACCCCACCAGAAAACAGATCAGATAAAATTCGGTCCAGCTCATGGACGCCTCCCCGCCTTGTGGCCGTTGCCCGGCGCCGGCGGCGGAGTCTTGAGCACTTCCATCAGCCGCTCGGCCAGGCCCGGATTCTCGAGTATGGTGCCCAGTAGCACCAGGCACATCCGCGAATCGGCGTGCCGCGCGACGGTGAGCAGCGCGCGGTGCAGCTCGGCATCCCGCGAGAAGCGCTCGGCGCCGCTCACCAGCCACAGATCCAGCTTGTCCTCCAGCGCCCCCACGTCCGAGATCAGCTCGTTGGCGAAACCCTCCGGATCGTCCACCAGGTATCCCGGATGCACCTTGAAAAAGCGCGCCAGCAGCATCCGCGAGCCGTTCGTCAGGTGCGGCCGGGTGCCGCTCTCGATCTGCGATAAGTAGCTCTGGCTGATGGACTTGCCCAGCTCCTTCTGGACCAGTCGCGCCATCTCCTGCTGCGAAAGCTCGCGATCCAGGCCGCGCAGCGTGCCCTCCACTTCCCGCAGGTACCGAAGTTTTTCACCGAGCCGCATATCGCAATCTGTGATAATGTTATTGCGATTTGCGATAGATGTCAAGAGGGAAGTTTCCACCCGTCATCCCCTTGCAATGCCCGCCATCCTGCGGCATGTTTAAAATGATGCCGGTTTCCTTCGAGTTCCTGCGCGGAGTGCTCGGCGTGCTTTCGCTGCTCTTCGCTTTTCAGGCTGGCCGCGTACTGGTGGCTGTTCGCAGGGGCCAACTGCGGCAATCGCGCTTCATCGGGTGGGTGGTGCGCGCGGGTGTTTGCGGCCTCGGCGTGATCTTTCCCGGGCGCGAGATCGATCTGGTGGTCGTCGGAGTGTGGCTCCTGGATGTGCTGGCCTTCCTCGGCGGCGTGCGCATGGCCGCGCGCCAGAAGAAGGAAGAGGAGCTGCACCTCACTTTGCCGGATGAACCCTGACCTCCGGTTGCTACAATCTGTCCATAGATGGCACTTGTCGTGGTTGGATCCGTGGCCTATGACGGCGTCGAGACGCCCCATGGGAAGGTGGACCGCATGCTGGGCGGCGCGGCCACATATATTTCGCTGGCCGCCAGCTACTTCACGCCCGTGAGGATCGTGGCCGTGGTGGGCGGCGATTTCGCGCGCGAGGATGTCGATCTGCTCGCATCGCGCGGCATCGATCTGGCCGGCCTGGAGCGCGTCCCCGAGGGCAAGACCTTCTTCTGGCAGGGCGTCTATTCGGCCGACATGAACGATCGCACCACGCTGCGCACGGATCTCAACGTGTTCGCCGGCTTTGATCCCAAGCTGCCCGAATCCTATCGCCATGAGCCGTACCTGCTGCTCGGCAATATCCAGCCCGCGCTGCAGAAGGGTGTCCGCGCGCAGATGCCCTCGCTCGCCCTGGCCGGCGGCGACACCATGAATTACTGGATTAATGACTTCCGCGCCGAGTTGCTTGAGACCATCCGCGAGTGGGATTTCCTGCTCATCAACGATAGCGAAGCCCGCTTGCTTTCCGGCCAGCACAACCTGCGGCGCGCGGCGGCCTGCATTCTCGAGATGGGTCCGCGCACGCTGGTGGTGAAGCGCGGCGAATATGGCGCCGTGGCCTTTGCGCGGGATGGCGGCGGGATCTGCCATTTCATGGTGCCCGGATATCTGCTCGAAAGCGTTTTCGACCCCACCGGCGCGGGCGATTGCTTCGCCGGCGGCTTCATCGGCTACCTGGCCGGGCAGGGAATACGGCCGCGCGATGGCGATCTCGATTTCGCAGAACTGCGGCGCGCGGTGATCTACGGTTCCGTGATGGGCAGCTTCTGCTGCGAGAACTTTGGCGTGGACCGTTTCCGTACGCTCACCCGCGAGGAGATCGAGTCCCGCTACCGGGAGTTCCAAACCTGCACGGCTTTCTGAGAAGCGGCTGGTTCGTGGCGGCGTGCCTGGCGCTGCTATCGGCTTCGGCGGTCTTCTTTTTCGCCGGCCGCGGATCGCTGCTCTACTACGGCGATGCCGAGGCGCATCTCAATATCGCGCGCCGCGTGGTGGATTCGCAGACCCCGGGATACGACCAGCTCGGCACCGTATGGTTGCCTTTGCCGCACGTCCTGATGCTGCCGTTCGTGCGCGGCGATTCCTTATGGCGCAGCGGTCTGGCGGGAGCCATTCCTTCGGCGCTCTGTTTCGTGGCGGCCGGCTCGTTCCTGTTCGGCGCCGCGCGGCGCGTTTTCGGCTCGCCGGCCGCTGGCTGGGCCGCTGCCGCGCTGCTGGCGTTCAATCCCAACCAGCTCTACCTGCAATCCATCCCCATGACCGAGGCGGTACTCCTCGCCTGCCTGATGGCGCTGCTCTATTTCACGGTGCGTTTCCGCGCGGCGCAGGGCCGCGTCTGGGTCGCGCTCGCCGGGGTGGCCGCCTGCGCCGCTACGCTCACGCGCTACGAAGGCTGGTTCGTCCTTCCTTTCGTGGCTGTGTGGCTGCTGGCGACTGCCAAGCGCGGCGTTGCCATGGCGTCGCTGTTTTCCGCCATCGCTCTGACCGGGCCGCTCTACTGTCTGGCACATAACTGGTATCTGACGGGCGACGCGCTGGATTTCATTCGCGGTCCCTATTCCGCGCTGGCCATTCAGGGGTCGGCGTGGTATCCGGGCAAGGGCGATTGGCAACTGGCGTGGCTCTACTACCGCACGGCCGCGGCATTGTGCGCCGGACCGTCGCTGGCTCTGCTGGGTGCCGCGGGCGCCGTGGCCGCGCTGGTGAGACGCGCTTTCTGGCCGGTCCTGCTGCTGGCCTTGCCCGGCGTCTTCTACATTTGGAGCCTGCATTCCTCTGGAACCCCCATCTTCATGCCCACGCTCTGGCCGAATTCCTACTACAACACCCGCTATGGCATGGCCGTGCTGCCGCTGCTGGCGCTGGGCGGGGCCGCCGTGGTGGCGCTGGTGCCGCGCGGACGCCCCCTGGTGGCGCTGGTGGTGGTGGCGGCCGGCAGCATGCCTTGGCTGCTTCATCCGCGGCCGTCCAACTGGGTCACCTGGGAAGAATCGCGCGTCAATTCCAAGGCGCGTCGCGCGTGGACCGAGCAGGCCGCCGCCTATCTGGCTCAGCGCTACCGGGCCGGGTCGGGCATTTTCACATCGTTCGGCGACCTGACGGGCGTCTACCGCGCCGCGGGCATCCCCTTGCGCGAGACCTTCACCGGCGATAATGGCCTGCCCTGGCTGGCGGCCGTGCGGCGTCCCGATATGTTTACGTGGCAGGATTGGGCCGTGGCCGTGGCGGGCGACGCCGTGGATGCCGCCGTGGCTCCGGAACATTGCGGCGGGATCTATCGTCTCGAAGAGATCATAGAAGTGAAAGGCGCGCCGGCTATCCATATTTACCGGCGCGCGGGAGGAATGCATGGTACCTCATGAATACGTGACGACGACATTCGAGCTTCCCGGCTTCCGCGTGAAGCGCAACCTGGGCGTGGTCCGCGGCATCGTGGTGCGCTCGCGCTCCATCGTGGGCACTATCGGCGCGGGCCTCCAGACCATTGTGGGCGGAAATATCTCGCTCTTCAGCAAGCTGTGCGAGCGTACCCGCCAGGACGCCTTCGACCTGATGGTCCAGCACGCCTCCGATCTGGGGGCCAACGCTGTTCTGGGCGCGCGCTACGACGCCACCGAGATCATGAATGGCGTCACCGAAGTGCTGGCTTATGGCACGGCGGTAGAGGTGGAACCGCTGCGATGACGATCCGCTTCACAAAAGCGCACGGCGCCAAAAACGATTTCCTGCTCACCTGGCGGCCGGATGCGCCCAAGAAAGGCCTGCCTGCCATCGCGCGCGCCATCTGCGACCGCCACACCGGCGCGGGCGCGGATGGCTGGATATTGGTCGAGCCGGGCAAACCGGATTCGGACGCTGAGGGCGCCATCCAGCTTTACAACTCCGATGGCAGTGAAGCCGAGATCTCTGGCAACGGCACGCGCTGTGCGGCAGCCCTGCTCATATGCGAAGGCTACGCCAGCGATGTGGTTCGCATCCGCACCGGCGCGGGCGTCAAGAGCCTGCGCCGTCTCTCGCGCCACGGGCTGAAATTCGAGTTCGAGATGAACATGGGCCGCCCCGAAATCCGCGATGCGCGCTTTCCACTGCCGCTCTCGAGCGGCCTACGTGACGTCACCTTGATCTGGGTAGGCAATCCCCAGTGCGTCGTTCCGGTCGAGGATTTCGATTTCGACTGGCGTGCCATGGGCGCCGAGATCGAATCCCACGCGCACTTCCCCCAGAGCACCAACGTCTCGTTCATCAAGGCCGTCGATGAGCACTCCATCGACGTGCGCTTCTACGAGCGTGGCGCGGGCGAAACCCTGAGCTCCGGCACAGGCTCAACCGGCGCCGCCGCGGCCGCCATCGCGCGAGGCCTGACGCGATCTCCCGTGCGTGTGGTGACGCCCGCCGGCCCCATCGATCTGCGGATCGATGACGACGCGTACCTTACCGGTCCCGCCGAGATCGTCGCGGACGGCGAGTTCTTCTTTGAAGACGCAGGCTGAAGCCGGTTATTCGAGCGCCGTCAGCACAAGGCCCGCCTTGGCCAGCGCTCTTTGCAGCATGGCCGTGGCGTGCAATTCCGGAACGTCGCGGGAGCTGGCGATTTCCGAAACCAGCATGTGCCGCGCACGCTCCAGCATGGCCTTCTCCCGAAACGAGAGGGCCTTCTCCAGGTGGAGCTGCAAGAGACCCTTAAGGACCTCCGCCGCCTGCAGCAGGTCCCCGCTGCGCATCTTTTCCACGTTTTCGCGATAACGCACTTTCCAATCCGGACTGACGTTGCAGGACCCATTGGAAAGGAAGGAAAGGACGCGCGAGATTTGGCGGTCCTTGGTTACACCCCGTAACCCGATATTGGCCGCGTTCGCGAGAGGCACCATAACCGTCATGCGGTTACCCCCAAAGCGCAACAGATAGAACTTCTCGAGAGCGGCTCCAAAAGATCGAGTGCTGATATTCTCAACAGTCCCAACTCCCTGGTTGGGATAGACGACTTTGTCACCAATTTGAAAGTTCATACGCGGTCCCCCACGAACCGCTAATGTCGAGACAAGCGAGACAGTGTTTTAAGCGACTGTAGCATAGTACGAGTTCCCTTACGGCCTGTCAAGGTGCGTAGTGGGAAATACAGCACAGAACTGTTGGGATTTGCAGCAGGTAACTAAACCGAGTCGGGCGCCTCGCTGGCGTGTAACTCGTCCTGGGGCGGCGTGGTCGAGGTCTCCCGTTCAGAGAGCAGCAGACGACGCAAGGTCCGCAAGTCGTTGAGAATCCGGCGGCTGGAAGTGATATGCAGGTTGAGTTTGGCGAGGTTGAAGGAAACCAGCAGGAGGGCCTCTTTGCGGCGCTCGGCTCCCTCGGCCTCGGCTCGCGCTATATCCGCTTCTACGTCGCGGCGCGCTTCATCCAGCGCTTCGGCAAGCAGGGCTACATATTCATGCGAACCCTCGATGCTGTCGAACGGTGTTTCGGCTTGATCGCTCATATCAATGCCTTTCCGACCGCCCAGGACCGGGGTGGCCTGCTAATCCCCAGAGATCCAATTCTCCCACAGAAGTTGGGCATACATGGGGCCACTTCCGGGTGAGAATGGAAGGGGAGCCGCAACTTTGGCTGGCGGAGTACATCATCGAGCGCTGCGCGCCGCGATTGTGGACGATGAAGAACTGGCGCGCGCCTATTTGCGGGAGTTGCTGCGGGGCCACCCAGAGATTGAGATCGCGGCCGAGTGCGCCAATGGCTTCGAGGCGGTGAAGGCGATCTCCGAGATGCAGCCTGAAATCGTGTTTCTGGATATCCAGATGCCCAAGCTGGATGGCTTCGAGGTGCTCGAACTGATCGAGCGGCGGGAGAGCGCCGGGCCGGCGGTGGTCTTCGTGACCGGCTATGACCAGCACGCCACGCGCGCCTTCGACGCTCACGCCGTGGATTACCTGCTGAAACCCTTCGGCGCGGATCGCTTCGAGCGCGCGCTCGAGCGGGCCAAGGCTCGCCTGGGCGAAGCTCCCCTGCCGGCCGGGCTGGCTCGCGAGGCGCGTGGACCCGAGGATCGTCCGCGCCGCATCGTGGTGCGGGATGGCACGCGCATCCACCTGATTCCACTCGAGAAACTGGATTATGCCGAGGCCCAGGACGATTACGTGGCGCTGCACAGCGGCGGCAAGAGTTATCTGAAGCAGCAGCCCATCGCCGCCCTGGAATCGCTGCTCGATCCGGCCCGCTTCGTGCGCATTCACCGCTCCGCGATCGTCAATCTGGAGCGCCTGGCGCGCATCGAACCCTACGGGAAGGAGAGCCGCCTGGCGATTCTCGCCGACGGCGCGCGGCTCCCGGTAAGCCGTTCGGGCTACGCCAAACTGCTCGATGCCATGGGCGATTCGCAGGGGAATCGCAGCACCACGCGGTAGACCCGCCCGAAGACGCCGGCATCGAAGCTGGCCCGCTCGCCGTAGCGCACCTCCAGCCTGCGGCGGAC
>Ga0181520_10004670_pt1 | contig 22675 bp, 14 predicted proteins | sample PEATcosm2014_Bin_29_FD_132451 | JGI IMG/M metagenome (GOLD analysis project Ga0181520, IMG submission 132451) | Peatland microbial communities from MTU Mesocosm Facility, Houghton, MI, USA - PEATcosm2014_Bin02_30_metaG | ecosystem: Environmental > Terrestrial > Soil > Wetlands > Peat | place...
GACCCTGGCCAGGCACCGCCTAATCTGCTGTCGGCGGCGCATAAATCGAGTCGGCCGATGGCCTGGAAGATGCCGAGTCGGGTGTCCGGCCAACGGTCGAAACCGGCCGAGAAGGGTCGTGATCGAGGCGACATGGGGGTGTCAAATACAACCAAGAAGTCACTTCGGTGACCCAAAAAACAACCAAAAAGTGACTTTGGGAGGGTCGAGAACAACCAAAAAGTCACTTCGGGGAAATCGAAAAGTGCGAAAAGTGCCGTAAATTACGGGGTCAAATTTTACCACTACAATACACCACATATCACTGGGTGTGGCCGGGACGGCTTACGCCGCCCGGCCCCACCCTGCTATCAAGCTATCATCCTCGAATAAAGCTCCTGCAGGAACCTGTAGGAACCTCGAACCAAGCCTGATAACCCTCGAACCTAATCCGTTTCGGCCTCGAACCTAACCAGCTTTGGCCTCGACCTTAGACGGATTCAGCCTCGATCCGAACGTCGCTCAACCTCGAACCCAAGCCTATCCCGGCAACACGATAGGATTCCGAACTGGCCGCCAGGCTCGACCTCAACAGCTATGCGCAGCCCGAGTACCTGGATGCCGTCATATCGTTTGCGATTCCATTGTTTGACCATCTTTGCCTCCTCCTGGATACTGACCCTGGGTCTCGATTGTGCGCCCCAGCGTTGCCAGGATGCACCGACAGCGCGTACCATATGGAATTGGAGAGGTTCACCGACATGATCGTAAGACTGCTTGCCATCTCATTCTTGGCGGCGTGGTCCGCGGCTCATTTTGATAGCCGAATAAGCGTCGGTGCGGAAACGCCGAGCCGAGAGACGCTGGAAACCGATAAGTTATTCGCAAACGCGATAGCGGATCGTAACAACCAGTGGGATTCTTTACTCAAGGATGTGGGAAAGGTCAAAGAGGGACTTGGCCTGTCGGCGCGTCTTTCGAGCGAGTCAATCACCGTAGGCGAGAAGTTGCAGATCGACCTGTGCATCAAGAATGTCACCGAATTGCCATCCAGTTACGGTTATGACCGATATAATCCCACGGTTCCTTTTGTCCTGGTGCGCGATCAAGACGGCAAGCCCGCGCGGTTGACTGCTAGTGGATTGCATCGCGCCTTTCCCGACGCTTACATGAGCAGTGGCACGAATGTGCCGCTCTTGCCCGGAGATGGCTTTAACACGTCGTATCCTCTCAGCAGCGATTTTGCTCTCGAAAACCCCGGCAAGTATTCGGTTCTCGTTGGCTGGCACGGTAGCGCGGGAGGCGTAATCGTCGCGAAGCGGTTGGAGTTTACGCTCTGGAGCAAAGACGCAAACGGTGCGGGCAAGGCACGTTCTACAACGCCGCCTGTCACCGCGCCAGAGGCTATCGTGAACCCTGCTCCGGGTATGGACGAAGAGTGGAGTACGCTCCTGAAGGCAGCAGGCAAGGAATCCAACGGTTGCATCTTGACTGGAGTTCTGTCGCCCTATTCTCCAGACGCGGTTCACCTCGTGCTATCGATCACTTGCGTGCGCGACATGAACCCTCCTGCTCCATGGTATCAGTACCATGAATCAGGTTGCAAAGTCAAGCTGGGGAGCGTACCGTCCAATTATCGGATCCTGATTCACGATTCCGCCGGTAAGAGAGCCCCAATGACGCCTTTTGGCCGAGAGTTTTTCCAGAGGCGTTACGAAGAATATTCCCGGTCTGTGCGAGTAGGTCATTCCATCGGCACGTGGCTGCCCTTAGACGAGCTTTTCTGCTTGCGGTCGGGCGAGGCGTATGCGGTTGTTGCGGCGATCCCGGAGAAGCCTGGCTCATTGGCAGGACTCGTGTCGCCCGCCATCACATTCCGCGCGCCACAGTTCTCGATCGCTGGCCTCACGCGGCCGCTATATGGGTCGGACGAACTCTGGCCGAAGCTTGTCGCTCGCGCTTCCGTTCGCGACCCGATCCTTGCGAGCGAATGTAAGATCGTATACTCGAATGAGCCGTTTGGTCCCGATGGAGAGCCTCAGATAATGCTCCGCAAGCGGTCCGGGGAGACATTTGGCCTCGAACTAAAATCTGCGGAAACGACGGTACTGGTCCGCGATCATCGCGGGACGCCGACTTTTCCATTGGCGATCATTGATCCGCGTGACGAGTACGACAAGTGGCCTGGTGCCGCCGAAAGGGCGCGCGCAAAGCGGTGGATGGATACAACTCCTTTTGAGCCGCTTGATCGCCGAGTGGAATCGCCTGCAGGTACCAAGGCGATTGTAACCTATCCACGGTTTCCGTATCGGTATCTGATAATACCGGGTGAGCCATATACGATCGTTGTGGCAGTCCGTATGCGCGGCGATCACCCGTCGTTCGTGGTTCTGGGGCCGCTCACCTATGCCCTGCCGTCCCAAGGTGATTACCGTTCGTTCGATAGCCGCTCTCATGAACCTCTTCCGACTCCAGCTTACAAGCCGGCCCCGCCAATCCACATGCAGTGGGATTCCTTGGTGCGTTTCGCCGGCAAGCCATTCCATGATTTGGTTCTGACGGCATCCGAGGACAAACGCGGCGAATTGAAGGTAGCGCTCGCCAATCAAGGTAAGCAGTCGCTTCTGATCAAGACCTGGGATGGAATCGCAGGGTATGACGTTCAGGTACGCAACGCGGACGGCAAGCCGGTCTCACTCACTGAAAAGGGCAAGGCTCTGTTTCAAGGCGGTACAGCCCTCGATGCGCGCGAGCTAAAGCCACAGGAAAGAATCGAGGCGACGGTGCCGGTCGTGGACCTTTTCGATATGCACGTCCATGGCACGTACACCGTCCTCGCGAGCCTTCCGGTGATTGGTGAAGTGGACGCTGTTCTTACCGCTACACCGATCAAGATCCAACTCGGCAACGCCTCAGTTCCGAGAGGGCCTGGGTCATAGAACTTCGTCAGTATCGCGGTAGGAATGGCCCTCGCGGGCCACCCCCCGCACAGATCCGTACGTGCGGAACTACCGCATACGGCTCTTACCTCGGATGTTGACCTGCAAACCGCGCGTTCGGATAAGGATGTAGGATCTTCGGCGTCGGTAGCCATCTCCGGCTGAGCTGCGAGAACTTCTCCCATGTCAGGCGGCGTCCGCGTTGGCTGCGTCGGCGCAGCGTGCGGTACCACATGACCTGGAGCGCCTCGCGGAATTGGCGCAGGCGTGCGTAGTTGCCGGGGACAGCATAATACTGGCACCAGCCGCGAAACACGCTTTGCAGCCACGCCCCGACTTCCGTCAGGTCATCGTGGCGTCGCCGCGACAGTTCCTCCTTCAGTTTCGGCAGTGCGGCTTGGAATTTCTTCCGCGACGTTTTGCGGTGGATCGTGAAATCGCCTCGCCGGGTCTTACCGCTGATGTGCGTGAAACCCAGAAAGTCGAAGGTCTCCGGCGGGCCATCGCCTCGTTTCGCACGCCGCTCCTCTGCGTATCGCCCGAATTCAATCAGCCGCGTTTTCTCCGGGTGCAGTTCCAAGCCGAACTTGGTGATGTTGTCAAAGAAGCCCCGGATGTCCGCATCGATGATCCAGTTCACTTTGCGCTTCGTGATGCCCACGTACAAGGCGTCCAGGGCCCGGTGCTGGCTTCGTCCGGGACGAAAGCCGTAACTGAACCCCAAAAAGTCCTGTTCGTAGATACATTCCAGGACCGTGCGCGCCGCTTGTTGGACAATCTTGTCTTCCAAGGCAGCAATTCCCAGCGGTCGCATCCGGCCGTCAGGCTTGGGGATGTAGGTCCGCTTGGAAGGCTTGGCCCGGTATGCTCCGCGGTGGATTCGTCCGTCGAGATCGTCGATCCGCCGTTCGAAGTCGATCGCGTAGTCACGTCACGTCTCGCCATCGACGCCCGGCGCCGCTTGCTTCTTCAGTTCGAAGAAGCTTGCCCGCAGGAGTTCCGGCGTGATGTGGTGCAGCAAGCTGGTGAACCTCAACTTCTTATCCTTGCGTGCCGCTTCACGTACACCCAGCAACCCGCGCGACCTGGGTACGAACGGTGTCCCGTCCGCGTTCCGGCATTGAGTCCGGTCCAGTAGCGATTGCCCGGTGTTCTCCTTGGTCAGTCCCCTTCCCTCCGCCGACTCCGCAGGCAGCGGCACGCTGCCCTTGTTCGCCTGTTTCTCCGGTACTATGGAACTGTCTGACTCCCCGGTGACGTGCGCGTCGGACGTGTGGCTTCGCGCCTTCTCCGACCGATCCGCTTCCATGGGAGAAGCGGATGTCGCCGGGGTCTCTCGGCTTCCGTGAGAAAAGTTTCCAACCGTGCGCGTGGTCTCAGACTCCGTGGGGATCATGCCGGGCTTGCCGTTGACGTTCGACATGACTATTGCCTTCCCCTTGTCAGGACAAGGTCGGCCACCACAAAAGGATGTTTTCGGAGCTCAATACACGGCCCGGCTGTACCTCTGTGAACGCTTCGTCCCGCCGGTTGCCTGACAAAACGCATCACTCGAGGCCAAGGCGACTGGCTAGGTCTTACCTCGTACGACTCTTTCATTCGCTACCTTTCTCCGGCTTTCGCCGACGCACCCTGACACCTTTTTATGAAAACCTATCCTACCGAGGCGTCTGCTTGCCGTCTTGTCGTGCAATTTGCATGAGATGAAACATTCCTACGACCAAGCCCAGGATTCCCCCCACGACAACAAAAAGCGGCAAGGTGCCGATGCGACCATCAAGCCAATACCCGCCGGCGGGCGGTAGTGCCATTTCCAATCCGATCGTTGTCAATCGTGCGGACCATTCCATGGCAATGACCATGGGTGAACGATCATCCGACGCTTGTCGTGCCATGGAGTTTCCTTTCGAGCCGCTTTGAGTATATAGCGGTTATCTAATCTGGCAAAGGAAGGCATGAGCTTGCGGGGAAGTAGTCGGAATTGACACACCCATCCAATTAGTTGGAAACGAACATTTCCCAAACCAAACTGAAAAATCGTCAAAATCGTAACTGACTCGCCTGAAAACAGTTACGTCATGTATTTCCGTCAAATTCAGTACTTCGCCTTCGTCCCACTGATTGCGTAACCTTGGATATCTGAGTATAATTCTTAGATAAGGAGTTTCCATCGTAACCCAACCGTTGCAGAGCGACGAATTGGGGGCCCGCCACACGGTGGAAACTAGAATACAGGCATGATTATGAACAACATGCCTGGGTTCGAAACCACCGTCACCGGCCTGGACTTGGCTAGATTCGCATGAGCAAGGGAAGAGAGCTGATGCGATAGACCAAGGCCGGGTCCCCGCCTGGGACGTGTCCTTCAGAAGTGCGGCGCGGAGTGCCGGCAAGGAGCGAGAGGAGCTAGAGCGAATCGCGACTCGGGAAGATGGAACCCCGAGACGCCTACCGGTTCGTCGACCGCCTGCGATGGTGGATCGCGAATGAGCCGAACAACGGAGGTAGCCCGTGAGTAGCGCAGCAGATCTCAAGACGCGAACGGTTAAAGAACTGGCAGAAATGGCCAGGAAACACAAAGTGCATGGCTGGCACGAGATGCGGAAGGACCAGTTGGTTTATGCCCTCTTGCGGCAGGCCAGGACGGCTTCTGCGAAACGCAATGGCGTTCATCGCCCAGCCGCTGTTCTCAGCAAGAATGGCCATGCCAAGAACGGTTCGACGTCCGTAAAGTCCGCGACAACCAATGGCCACTGCAAGAACGGCTCCGCCGTGGTGCCCGCAAAGGTTGGAGCGGTCAACGGCCAAGCCAACGCCGCGCAGGCGAAGAACGGCGCTGCCGCCGTATTGGAAAAGCCGAAATCGTCCACTGCCCGCAACGGCAACGCCGTAGCTCTGCTCCCCGCCGAAAAACAGATCTTGCGGGAAAAAAAGGAATTGCTTGAGAAGGGGCCGAAGCCGCGTACCGCCAATGCCGAGCGCCGTTTGCAGCAGATCAAAGCCCGTCTGGCCGAAGCCAAAGATCTGGCGTTCCACACCGTGCAAGAGGAGCGGAACGGCACCAGGGACCGCTTGGTCGTAATGGTTCGCGATCCGTATTGGCTGCACGTTTACTGGGAATTGAGCCGGCGGAGCATTCAGAGGGCCGAGATGGCTATGGGCCAGCATTGGCATGCCGCTCGACCGGTGCTGCGGTTGCACGAAGTGAGTCGCAACGGCACAACCAGTGCCGCGCGGCAGACCGTGCGCGACATCGAGATCCATGGCGGCGTGAGCAACTGGTACGTCGACGTGCAGAATCCGCCCAAGAGCTATCAGTTGGAAATCGGCTACCTGGCGCCCGGCAACCGTTTTTTCAGTCTCGCCCGCAGCAACGTGGTGAGCACGCCCCCGCCCGGCTCGTCCGACAACTTCGACCGCAACTGGGCGGCAGTGGCTAAGGAGTGCGATCGGGTTTACGCCATGACCACCGGTTCCAACGAGCAGGAGGGCAACGGCGACCTGAAAGACGTCTTCGAGGAACACATGCACCGCACTATGGGCGAATCGTCGTTGACGCAGTTCGGTCCGGGAGCGGGTGGCTCGAAACAGAACTTCCGCTTCCAGATCGATACCGAACTGATCGTCCACGGGGTTACCCATCCGGATGCCCGCGTGACGCTCCGCGGCGAACCGGTGCGGTTGCGGCCCGATGGCAGCTTTGCCGTCCGTTTCAGCCTCCCCGATCGCCGTCACGTGTTGCCGGTGGTGGCCAATAGCAGCGACGGGGCCGAGCAGCGAACGATCGTGCTGGCTATCGATCGCAATACCAAGGTGATGGAGCCTGTGGTCCGCGATCCGGGCGAGTGAGGTAGAACTAGACCGATGTTGGCCCTCTACCGCCACTTGGACGACCTGCCGGAGCGATTTCGCGGCGGCGTGGTCTCGATAGGAAATTTCGACGGCGTACACGGGGGCCACGCCCGTATTCTCGAGTGCTTGCTGCGCATGGCCCGCCAACAGGGCGTCTGCGCGGTGGTCCTCACCTTCGATCCCCATCCGGCCCGGCTCCTGCGCCCGCAGCAGGCCCCCACACCGCTAAGTTGGACCGAGTACAAAGCTCGCTTGTTGCAGGAACTGGGAGTCGATGCCGTGGTCGCCTATCCCACCGATCCTTCCCTCTTGGCGCTCAGCCCGGCGGAGTTCTTCGAGCGCATCGTGTTGGGCCAATTCCGTGCTCGGGGAATGGTCGAAGGCCAGAACTTTTTCTTCGGTCACGACCGCGGGGGCAACATCAAGGTCCTCGGCCAGTTCTGCCGGCAGGCCGGCATTCCCCTGGAAGTGGTTGAGCCGGCCCAGATCGACGGCCAGGTGGTATCCAGTTCGCGCGTGCGGACGTTGATTTCGGCGGGCGCTGTCGCGGAGGCCGCCCACCTGCTCACCCGTCCTTACCGGATTCGGGGCACGGTGATCCATGGCCAAGGCCGCGGAAACAAGCTCGGCTACCCCACCGCCAACGTCGGCGCGATCGACGTCCTGCTGCCGGGCGAGGGGATCTACGCGGGCAGGGCCTGGATCGACGGCAAGTCCTACGCCACGGCGATGAGCCTGGGCGGCAACCCGACGTTTGACGAGTCGGAGCAGAAGGTGGAAGCCTTCCTGCTGGATTACGGCGGCGACATCTACGGCCGGCCGATTGAGATTGACTTTTTGACGCGTTTACGCGACATTAAACGGTTTGATTCCGCCGTAGAGCTTACCGAGCAGATGGCCTTGGACGTACAGCAAACGCGGTGGATCACAGGGAACAATTCATGACTTCACCGATTGCCTGGCCTCGATTTGCTGAAATAGTCCGCGCGCACCAGCGCTTCCTCTTGATCTGCCACGTGCGGCCCGACTGCGATGCCCTGGGTAGCGAGTTGGCGATGGCGGGCATCCTGGAAAAGCTCGGCAAGGACGTATTGTTGGTCAACGATTTCGCCGTTCCGCCGACGCTGACCTTCCTCAACACCGAGAACAAGGTAAAGCAGCTCGGCAAAGACATCCGCCCGGAACAGCTTGACGATCGTGAAGTGATCATGGTCCTGGACACCAGCGCCTGGATCCAACTCGGCAAGATGGCCGACGTGATCCGGCAGAGCCAGGCGATCAAGTTGGTGTTGGACCACCATGTCAGCGCCGACGACCTGGGGGCAGAGTTCTTCAAAAATACCAGTGCCGAGGCCACCGGCCGACTGGTCGTCGAAGCGGCCGACGCCTTGGGCGTTCCGCTGACGCCGGAGATTGCCGAACCGGCTTTTGCCGCCTTGGCCACCGATACCGGCTGGTTCCGCTTCGCCTCGACCTCGGCAGGCACATTGCGGATGGCAGCCCGGTTGATCGACGCCGGCGCGAGACCCGATCTGCTATACAAGCATCTTTATGAACATGACAGCCTGCCCCGCTTGCAGCTTATCGGCCGCACGCTGGCCCGGACCCGCGCGGAATTGGGTGGGCGGCTGATCCATACCTGGATCGAGCGGTCCGATTTCGCGGTTACGGGGGCCTTGCCCTGCGACACGGAAGACATCATTAACATGACGCTCACCGTGGGCGGCACCGAAGTGGCCGTGATCTTGGTCGAGCAGTCCAGCGGCCAGTTCAAGCTCAGCCTGCGCAGTCGATCGGATGTCGATTGCAGCAAGCTGGCCGAGATTTTCCGCGGCGGCGGCCATAAGCGGGCCGCCGGCGCGACGCTCGACGGGCCGTTGGAGGCTGCCCAGTCGCGCGTGCTCGACGTCGTGCGGGCAGCCATGCAGACGAAAACTTCGGAGCCTGTACTGAGTACTGAGTACTGAGTACTGAGTACTGAGTACTGAGTACTGAGTACTGAGTACTGAGTACTGAGTACTGAAAACCACAAACCGACAACCCATAACTCCTTGCCATGACCACACCATCCACTCCGGCTCCCGGCGATCGCCGGGGATTCCTGGCAAAACTCCTGGCCCTGGGCCTGGGGGCCGCCGCTCTGGCAGTGCCAACGCTTTCGGCCCTGGCGGCTTTCCTCAATCCCTGGCGACAAAAGAGCGAGGTGGGCAAGCTCATCCGCGTGGCCCGCTTGGACACGCTGCCCGTAGGCGGCCCGCCGCAACGCGTTCCGGTCATCGCCGACCGCTCCGACGCCTGGAACCGCTACCCGGACGAGGCCATCGGCGCGGTCTTCCTGTGTCGCGTCAGCGACAGCCAGGTTGTCGCCTTGCAGGTGATTTGCCCTCACAACGGCGGCTGTGTATCCTACGATCCGGAAAACAAGAATTTCTACTGCCCTGCGCACGGCGCGATGTTCGACGTGCAAGGCCGTCGGCTGGACGAGAAGAGCATCAGTCCGCGCGACCTCGATTCGCTGGATGTCGAAGTCCGTAACGGCACGGATGTCTGGGTGAAATTCGAAAAGTTCCAGGATGGGACCGCGCAGAAAATCGTCAAGACGTAAAGGCAGCTATTGTATCCGGCACCATGCGCAGCATGGTCGATGTGCCGATGGCAGCGGCACACGGAGTGTGCCGGATACATTGTAAGACTTGAAAGCCCTCCATCATGCAATCCTTGCTCCATTGGTTCGATCAACGCACCGGCCTGCTCACCGCGCTGGGCAATTGGTTCCAGCGGCCCATCGCCGGTGGCCCGGCGTGGCGGTTCGTCTGGCCTACGACCATCGCCTTCGCCATGGTCGTCCAAGCGATCACCGGGCTGGCGCTCTGGATGTATTACAGTGCCGGGGCGCAAAGCTCGTGGGAGAGCGTATACTACCTGCAATATCAGGTCATCGGCGGCGCGCTGCTGCGGGCGATCCACTTCTACACGGGGCAAGCGACCCTGGTGCTGGTGGGCATTTACCTCGTACAGATGATTTTCCGCGGCGCTTACCGCGCGCCGCGGGAGTTCCTCTTCTGGACGGTCCTGCTGATGGGCCTGGCAACGCTGGGTCTGAACCTCACCGGCGACCTGCTCGCCTGGGACCAGAACAGTTTCTGGGCCACGAGTATCCGCGTGGCATATCTCTCGCATCTGCCCGTCGTCGGCCCCTGGTTGTGCAAATTGGCGATCGGCGGCCCGCAGTTCGGCAGCCTGACGATTACGCGGTTCCTGGCCCTGCACATTGGGGCATGCACGGTCTTTTTGGTTGCGTTGATCTTGTTCCATGCCCATCTGGCCTGGCGCTACGGTCTGGAATCGAGCACGGGCGAGAAGGCGGCGTCCTATTGGCCGCGACAGGCCTGGCGCGACATGGCCGCTTGTTTCGTCGTGCTGGCCGTAGTCGTAGGGCTGTCGGCCCGACATGGCGTTACCGCTCCGCAGGCCGGCATCGAGCTAGGCGCGCCGGCCGATCCCGTCGATGATCCCGGCACGGCCCGGCCCGAGTGGTCGTTCCGCGGCCTTTACCAGCTTCATGAAACGCTCAGCGGATGGCCGGAAATGGTCTCAATCTTCGCCATCCCAGGGCTGACCGTGCTGTTTTTCTTTGCCATGCCTTGGATCGGCCAAAGCCCCGCGGGCCGTTTACTGAATGTCGCCTTGACGCTCTTCGTGCTGGGCGGCCTGGGGGTACTCACGTGGAAGTCCTACGCGCATGACGCGAAAGATGAAAAATACCAGGCCGCGCTCAAAGCCGGGCGAGAGGAAGCCGAGCGGGTGAAGGAGCTTGCCGCGTCGCCACAGAAGATTCCCGTCAGCGGCGCCCTGGCGCTGCTGCGCACGGACGCCAGGACTCAGGGCCCGCGATTGTTCAACCAGCATTGCGCCAGTTGCCACGACTACAGCGGTCCGGCCTGTGGCATCACCCGTCCTGAAAAGCCGACCGCCGCCGATCTTTATGGCTTCGCCGGCCGGGACTGGTTGACCGAGTTCATGCAGGTCAAGGGCTTCATCAGCCCCAAGTACTTCGGCAATACGAAGTTCACTCCGAAGAACAAGAGTAAAATGTATGAGTTCCTCAAGGAAACGTTCGCCGATTACGAGGCTAAAGAAAAGCAGCAGATTATCCAAGCACTTTCCCAGGAGGCAGGATTGAAGTCGTCGAGCGACGCAGACGCCGATGATAAGACAAGGGGCGATGCCGGTTACAAACTCATCAAGGAGAACTGCAGCGGATGCCACGCCTTCCATGCCAAGCGCGGTGACGACGGAAAAGGGCCTGACCTCACCGGCTACGGTAGCCGCGACTGGCTCATCGGATTGGTCGGTAATCCGGCGCACGAGCGGTTCTACGGCAAGGGAAACGACCGCATGCCGGCCTATGCCGAGTCGGCGGCCGAGCCGAAGAAGAACATCCTCAGCCAGCAAGAGATGGAGATGCTGGCTGATTGGCTGCGGGGCGAATGGTACGAAACCGACGCGAATTGAGGGCAGACAGGAGAGCCGTTTCCTGCCTTCGGATTTTACACCACGACCGTCTTCCCACCTTCGTTACCGGTAATCCCCACGACCACATACTCGACATCCTCGCTACCGCGGTTGCTCATGCGGTGGATCTCCCGCCGATCAATGGCGATCGTGTCGCCGCGGCGGAGAATCACCTCCTGGCCGGCGACGACCATTTCGGCCTCGCCGGCCATGATGATGAAGATTTCCTGCATGTCCTCGTGGTAATGGGCCGAAAAGCTGTTGCCCGCCGGTAGTCGTGCCCAATTGATCATCTGCAGCGTGCCGCTTTGCAGCTCCTCGCGTTGCAAGAGGACCTTTTTCCACACGCCGGGAGCGCGCGGATCTTCGTGGCTGGCGGGAACAAACGACTTGTCGGTGGCGAGAATGATTTTCATGGTGCTTTATTGTAGCGTGTTTTCTTGTTACGATAATAGTCTGTCGCCGCCCTAAGCGAACCAAGGCGGCCTGGACCTGGAAAACGCAACCCTCCCGGAGAATCCGTTATGAAACGTCGTGAATTCCTCAAGACCACCACCGCCGCGGCCGCGGCTGGCACGTTCCTTTTACCCAGCGGGGCCCGTGCGGGCAAGAACGCCCCGGGCAACAAGCTCAATGTCGCGCTGATCGGCGTCTGGGGCCGCGGCCTGGCGCATTACGACTCGCTGGCCGACGAGAATGTGGTCGCCCTTTGCGACGTGAACGAGAAGCGTTTTCCCGACGCCCTGAAACATTTCCCCAAGGCCAAGACCTATGTCGACTGGCGGAAGTGCCTCGAACAGAAAGACCTCGACGCGGTAGTCATTTGCACGGCCGATCACACGCACGCCTTCGTCGCCAATTGGGCTCTGAATCGCGACCTGCACGTCTATTGCGAGAAGCCGCTGGCGGTCAGCGTGGAAGAAGCCCGCGTCGTCCGCGCGAATTGGCTGAAGAAGAAGGACAAACTCGCCACGCAAGTGGGCATGCAGCGGCACGCCATGCAGAATTTCAACCGCACGCGGGAATTGATTCGCGACGGCGCGATCGGCGACATTTCGGCCGCCTATGCCTGGGGCAACCGGCAGATTCGTCGCGCCGGCTACTTGCCCGCCCAGGGGCAGCCGCCCGCCGGGTTCCATTTCGATCTCTGGCTCGGCCCCTCGCCGGACCATCCTTACAATCCCGGCTATTTTTCCGGCGGCGCGGGCATGAACTGCCTGTCGTGGAACATGTTCTGGGACTTCGGCGCCGGCCAGATCGGCGACATGGGCAGCCATACGATGGACCTGCTCTGGAACTGTGTCGATGCCGCCTTGCCGACCTCGGCGGAGGCCAAGGGCGAGAAGTTCAATCCGGATGTCACACCGGTCGAGTGCGAGTCGCACTTCGAACACCCGGCCAACGACTGGCGCGGCCCCATCCGCATTAGCTGGTACCAGGGCGGCGCCATGCCCCGTTCGCCCAAGCCCTACATCGATCTCCGCAATATCGACCACGGCGCGATGTTCAAAGGCTCGAAGGGATTCCTGATCGCCGACTTTGATTCGCGCATCCTGCTGCCCTTCGGCGATAACGCCGACCTCACCTACTACAAGCCGCGCGCCCAGGACAAGGTCCTGCCGCCGCTGGGCCATTTCCAGAAGCAGTGGATCAACGCCTGCAAGAACGGCGGCAAGACGGCCTGCGACTTCGAGTACAGCGGCAACATGATCGAGCAGTTGCTGCTGGGACTGGTCGCCTACCGCGTCGGCAAGAAGATCCATTACGATGGCGTCGCGGGACGCGTGACCGATTGCCCGGAAGCCAACGAGCTCCTGCGGCGGCAGTATCGCCAGGGCTGGACGTTGGACGGCTGACAACTCAACATGGCAACCCTTTCCGAAGCCTTAGCGCTTGCGATCCAGCACCACCAGGCGGGGCGATTGCCGGCGGCCGAACAGATCTACCGGCAGATCCTACTGGTCGAGCCTTACCACGCCGACGCCCTGCACATGCTGGGCGTGATTGCCGCCCAAGTGGGCAAACCCGAAATTGCCGTTGACCTGTTTCGCCGGGCGATCCGCGTCAACGGCAGTTCGGCGCCCTTCCATACCGACCTGGGCAACGCGCTGAAGGAACAGGGCAAGCTGGATCAGGCGGTCGCCTGCTACCGCTACGCCATCAAGCTGAAGCCGGATTATGCCGAGGCGCATAACAACCTGGGCAACGCGCTGAAGGACCAGGAAAAGCCGGACGAGGCCATCGCCAGCTACCGCAAGGCGATGAAACTGAATGCGGATTACGTCGACCCACACTACAACCTGGGGGTCGTCTTCCAAGACCAGGGCAAGCTGGACGACGCCATTGCCTGCTATCGCCGGGCCTTGCAGCGGAAGCCGGACCATGCCGTGGCGCACAACAACTTGGGCAGCATCTTCCGCAAGCTGGGAAGATTCGAAGAAGCTATCGCCAGCTACCGCCGGGCGGTGGAACTGCAACCGAACTACGCCGTGGCCCACTACAACCTGGGTGGCACGCTCCGCGACCAAGGGAAACTCGATGAGGCGGCCGCCTGCTGCCGCCGGGCAATCGAACTGAAACCCGATTTTGCCGAGGCGCACAACGTCCTGGGCAACGTGCTCCGTGACCAGGGCAAGCTGGACGAAGCGGCCGACTGCTGCCGCCGGGCGGTGGAGTTGAATCCCGATCTTGCCGAAGCGCACAATATCCTGGGCAACGTGCTCCGCGACCAGGGCAAGCTGGACGAATCGATCGCCTGCTACCGCCGGGCACTGGAGCTGGACCCGGACTCCGTCGTGGCGCACAACAACCTGGTCTTCACGCTCCAGTATTGCACGGGCGTGACGCCGTCCAGCCTGGCCGAGGCCCACGCCGAGTTCGATCGCCGGCACGCCGCGCCGCTACGCGGCCTCATCGTACCCTTCGAGAACCTCGCCGAGCGCCGTGGCCGGCTCCGCCTGGGCTTCGTTTCGCCCGATCTGAAACGGCACCCCGTCGGCTATTTCCTGATCGGCGTGCTGGAGAACCTCAGCCGCGAAACGTGTGAGACGGTGTGTTACTCCGACCGCGTCGCCAAGGACGATCTGACGCGGCGGTTTCAAGCCGCCGCGAGCCAGTGGCGCGACGTCTTCGGCATCAGCGACCAGCGACTGGCCGAGCAGATCCGCGCCGACCGTATCGACATCCTTTTCGACCTGGCGGGACATACTAGTCACAACCGCCTGCTGGTCTTCGCCCGCAGGCCGGCGCCGGTCCAGATCACTTGGGCGGGCTATGTGGGCACGACCGGGCTGTCGGCCATGGACTACCTGCTGGCCGACCGCTACGAAGTTCCGCCGGGCGCCGAGTATCACTATCGCGAGCAAGTGCTGCGGATGCCCGACGGCTATGTCTGCTACGAACCGCCGGACTACGCGCCCCCGGTGACGCGGCTGCCGGCCTTGGATGGCAACGCGGTTACCTTTGCCTGCTTCAACAACCCGGCCAAGATCACGCCTCAGGCGATCGAAGTCTGGGCGAAAATCCTCCACCGCCTGCCTCAGTCACGGCTGGTGCTGAAGTTCAAGGGCTGGAACCTGAACAGCGTCGCCGGGCGGTTTACCGAGTTGTTCGCCGCCCAGGCCATCGATCCCGCCAGGTTGGAGCTTCTCGGCCCCTCGCCCCACGACCAGTACCTGGCGGAGTACCAGCGCATCGACTTGGCGCTCGATCCGTTCCCATATTCGGGCGGGCTGACGACCTGCGAGGCCTTGTGGATGGGCGTGCCCGTGGTCACCTGCCCGGGCGAGACTTTCGCCGGGCGGCACTCGTTAAGCCACTTATCCAATGTCGGCCTGACAGAGACGATCGCCCGCGACTTGGACGAGTATGTGGAACTGGCCGTCTCCTTGGCCGGCGACCTGCCGCGGCTGGCGGAGCTGCGGGCGGGGTTGCGGGAGCGAATGGCGGCCTCGCCGCTGTGCGACGGGAAACGATTTGCAAACAACTTGGCATCGCTGCTACACGGCGTGTGGCAGCGGCGCAGTTAAGATGGCGACCATAGCTGAAGCACTAGCGGTTGCGGTCCGACACCATCAAGCCGGCCGGCTGCAAGCGGCCGAGCAGATCTACCGGCAGGTTCTGGCTGTCGCGCCGGATCACGCCGACGCGCTGCACCTCCTGGGCGTGATTGCCGCCCAAGCGGGCCAGTACGCGGTTGCCGCCGAGCACATCCGCCGGGCCATCGCCTTGAACGGGAACGTGGCCGCCTTCCATAATAACTTGGGGGGCGCATATCGTGCCTTGCAGCAGGCGGCAGAAGCGGCTGCCTGCTATCGCCGGGCACTGGAATTGAAGCCGGACTATATCGATGCCTACAGCAATCTGGGCCTCGCCTTGTGGGACCTGGGGCAGCCGGATGAAGCGCTCGCCTGCTGGCGCCGCGCGCTGGAGCTGAATCCGGACTTTACCGCGGCGCACGTCAATCTGGGCAACGCCTTGAAGGACCAGGGGAAGTTCGACGAAGCGCTCGCCTGCTACCGCCGGGTGATGAAACTCAAGCCGGACTGCGCCGAACCGCACTACCATGCGGGCATTGTCTTGCAGGGGCAGGAGAAACTCGACGAAGCGGTGGCCTGCTACCGCCGCGCGCTGGAACTCAAGCCGGACTTTGCCGTGGCGCACAACAACCTGGGCAATGTGTTGTGGAGCCAGGGGAAGCCGGACGACGCGATCGCCTGCTATCGCCGGGCAGTGAAACTGAAGCCGGACCTTGCCCAGGCGCACAACAACCTGGGCAATGCCTTGAAGGAACAGGGGAAGCTGGAGGACGCGATCGCCTGCTATCGCCGCGCGCTGGAACTGGATGCGGATTATGCCGAAGCGCACAACAACCTGGGCAACGTGTTGAAGGACCAGGAGAAGCTCGACGAAGCGGTTGCCTGCTACCGCCGGGCGCTCGCCCTCAGACCGGACTTTACCCAGGCGCACAACAACCTGGGCAACGCGTTAAAGGAGCTGGGGAACCTGGGTGACGCGATCGCCTGCCATCACGGCGCACTGGAATTGGATCCGAACTATGCTGAGGCATACTACAACCTGGGCAATGCCCTGAAGGCCCAGGGGGAACCGGATGAAGCGGTCGGCTGCTATCGCCGGGCACTAGAGCTGAAAGCGGATTATGCCCTGGCACACGACAATCTGCTCTACGCGTTGCAGTACTGTGCGGGCGTGACGCCGGCCGCATTGGCCGAAGCCCACGCCGAATACGAGCGCCGGCACGCGGCGCCTCTGCGAGAGGACCCGCCGCCGCGTTCTCGCGACCGCCACGCGCCGCTCCGCCTGGGCTTCGTTTCGCCGGACCTGGGGCGTCATCCGGTCGGCTATTTCCTCGTCCGCGTCTTAGAGAACCTGGACCAGGCGCAGTTCGAGACCGTTTGCTACTCCGACCGGCTCGGCAGCGATGATTTGACGCGTCGCCTCCAAGCGGTTGCCGCCCAGTGGCGCGACGTGTCGTGTACGAGCGACCAGCGGCTGGCGGAGCAAATCCGAGCGGACCGGATCGACATCCTTTTCGATTTGGCTGGACACACGGGCCACAACCGGTTGCTGGTCTTCGCCCGTAAGCCTGCGCCGGTGCAGGTCACCTGGATCGGTTACGAAGGGACGACCGGCCTGGCAGCGATGGACTATCTCCTGGCCGATCGCTACGTAATACCGCAGGGGAGCGAGCAACACTATCGGGAGCACGTGCTGCGGATGCCGGACGGTTACTTGTGCTACGAGCCGCCGGAGACAGCGCCGCCAGCCGGTCCGCTGCCCGCCGGGGAGCGAGGACATGTCACTTTCGGCAGTTTCAACAATCCCGCCAAGATCACTGCGGAAGTGGTGGCGGCCTGGGCGGAAATCCTCCGCCGCTGTCCGACGGCGCGGCTGGCCTTAAAGTATCGCGAGTTCGGCGACTCGACCGTAAAACAGCGGTATCTCGATCTGTTCGCCGCCCGCGACGTGGCGCCGCAGCGGTTGGACCTCTTGCCGGGGAGTTCCTATGCCGAATACTTGGCGACATATCAGAAGATCGACATCGTGCTGGACCCATTCCCGTTCTCCGGCGGCACCACGACCTGCGAGGCCCTCTGGATGGGCGTGCCCGTGGTCACCTGCCCGGGCGAGACCTTCGCCAGCCGGCACTCGTTTAGTCATCTATCCAATGTGGGCCTGACGGAGACCATCGCCGGCGACTTGAACGACTATGTGGAGTTGGCCGTTTCCCTGGCAAACGACTTGCCTCGGCTGGCGGCGCTGCGGGCGGGGTTGCGGCAGCGGATGGCCGTCTCGCCACTGTGTGACGGGAAACGTTTTGCGAACAACCTGGCGTCAGTGCTGCACGGCGCGTGGCAAAATGGCGACAACATCTGAAGCATTGGCGATTGCGATCCAGCACCATCAAAACGGCCGGCTGCAAGCTGCTGAGCAGATCTACCGGCAGATTCTCGCCGTCGCGCCGGATCATGCCGACGCGATAAATCTTCTGGGTGTGGTTGCCGCCCAAACGGGCCGGCACGCGGTTGCCGCCGAGTACATCCGTCGGGCCATCGCCCTGAACGGGAACGTGGCCGCCTTCCACAACAACTTGGGAAACGTGCTGAAAGACCAGGGAAAGCTCGAGGAGGCGGTCGATGCCTACCGCCGTGCCGTCCAACTGCAACCGGATTACGCCGAGGCCCACGACAACCTGGGCAATGCGATGAAGGACCAGCGGAAGTTGAACGAGGCGATCGCCTGCTACCGTCGCGCCATGGAACTCAAGCCCGACTACGCCGCGGCGCATAACAACTTGGGCACTGTCTTCCAGGAATTAGGGAAGCTCGATGAGGCGGCCGCCTGCTATCGCCGAGCGGTGGAACTCAAGCCCGATTTTGCCCTGGCGCACAACAATCTGGGCAGTGTCTTCCAGGAGCAGAGGAAACTCGACGAAGCAATCGCCTGCTGCCGCCGGGCAGTGGAACTCAAGCCGGATTATGCGGAGGCCCATAATAACCTCGGGATTGCCTGGAACGACCGGGGGAACCTGGACGAGGCGGTCGCCTGTTGGCGGCGGGCACTGGAGATGAAGCCGAACTTTGCTGTGGCCCACAGCAACCTCGTCTTCGCGCTGCAGTATTCCCCAGACGTGACGCTGGCGAGCCTGGCCGAAGCCCACGCCGAATTCGATCGCCGGCATGCCGTGCCGCTGCGCGCCGCCGTCGCGTCTTTCGAGAACCGTGCCGGTCGCCACGATCGGCTCCGCCTGGGCTTCGTTTCGCCCGATCTGAAGCGGCATCCAGTCGGCTATTTCCTGATTCGCGCACTGGAGAACCTCAGCCGCGAAGAGTACGAGACGGTCTGTTACTCCGACCGCGTCGCCAAGGACGATCTGACCGAGCGGTTTCAAGCTGCCGCAAGCCAATGGCGCGATGTGTTCGGCGTCAGCGACCAGCGGCTGGCGGAACAGGTCCGCGCCGATGGCATCGACATCCTCTTCGACCTGGCGGGACATACCAGTCACAACCGGCTGCTGGTCTTCGCCCGCAAGCCGGCGCCGGTGCAAATCACCTGGATCGGCTATGAAGGGACGACGGGATTGGCGGCCATGGACTATCTGCTCGCCGATCGCTACGTGATTCCCGGCGAAAGCGAGCGCTACTATCGGGAACGCGTGTTGCGGATGCCCGACGGCTATCTGTGTTACGATCCGCCCGCCACCGCCCCGCCGGCCGGTCCGCTGCCGGCGCTGCAAAGCGGTTACGTGACCTTCGGCAGTTTCAACAACCTGGTCAAGATCACGCCGCAAGTCGTGGCGGTTTGGGCCGAAATACTTCGCCGCTGCCCCACCGCGCGTTTGGCCTTGAAGTATCGCGGGCTGGACCAGCCGACCGTGAAACAGCGGTTTCTCGACCTGTTCGCCACCCGCGGCGTGCCGCCGCAGCGACTGGGGCTGTTGTCCTCGAGCGCATACGCCGAGTATCTGGCGGAGTATCAGAAGATAGACATCGTGCTGGATCCGTTTCCGTTCTCCGGCGGCACCACGACCTGCGAGGCCCTCTGGATGGGCGTGCCCGTGGTTACCTGCCCGGGCGAGACCTTCGCCAGCCGGCACTCGTTCAGCCATCTATCCAATGTGGGCCTGACGGAGACCGTCGCCCGCGATCTGGACCAGTACGTGGAGTTGGCCGTTTCCCTGGCAAACGACTTGCCTCGGCTGGCGGCGCTGCGGGTGGGGTTGCGGCAGCGGATGGCCGTCTCGCCACTGTGCGACGGCAAGCGCTTTGCAAGCAATCTGGCGGTGCTGCTCCGCGACGTATGGCAGCGGCATGTGGAAAACGTCTGCCCACTGCAGTGAGAGGCTCTCTACTCACTCGCGAACACGGGTGTTTCGTTTCTCAAGGGCAGGTTCAGCTTGCCGCCTTCGGCCTCGATCCGCTCGCTGTCGCCCATCAGGCCAGTCAACGTCATCGCCCGGCTGGCCGGCAGCGCCACGCTCTTGTCGCCGGAGGTGCTCCAGAGCGCCGTCACGGACGGCTTGCCTGGCGCGCCGAAACGGTAGGCGACCACACCCTGGCCGAGGTCCAGTTCCTTCTCCAGATTCAGCCCGCGGAGCATGCGCGTCATCGTTGCCAGAGCGCGGTAGGCGGGCTTGGGACGGAAATCGCGCGTGATGATGCCCATGTTGTGCTCGAAATTGAACGGATCGTCGCCGTCGTTGCGGAAGTCGTACCAGGAAATGTTCGGCGCCACGTCCGAAGCGACGGCGTCCATGTACGCGCGGGCAATCAAATCCGCTTGCCGCCGCTGCGTCGTCACCTGGAAGTCCATCGGCATGCTGTTGTGCGGCACGTGCGTGGCCCAGCCCATCTCCGTAATCCATACCTGCCGCAGACTGCCGTCGGGCCGCCTGGCCAGGTCCGCGACCTTCCGCAGGTCGCCGATGAACTCCTTGTCGTCCAGATGACCGCGGTAGGGGTGGATCGTAAGGATGTCGAACCGCCCGCCCAGTTCCATCGTCTTGGCGATGAAACTCCGGTCGATGCCCGCCGTCGAACAACCCAGCACTTGGGCGTTCGGATTGCCCTCTTTGACGGCGGCATAGGCCCGTTTGAGCAGTTCCGCGTACATAGCCCGCGGCCCCTGCCAGAAGAAGATGTTCGGCTCGTTCCAGATTTCCCAATGCTGGATGTCGTTGCGGTAGTGCCGCACGACCGCGGTGACGAAGCGGCAGTAGTCCTCGATCCCTTCCGGCGTGTAGGGCTTCGTCCAGCCGCTCCAGTAGCCAAGTTCTCCGTAGATCGTGATGCCGTTGCGTTTGGCGGCCGCCGCCACCTGGTCGTAAAAGGTCCAGTCGAATTGTCCCTTGACCGGCTCGATGCGCGCCCAAGCGAACTCTTCGCGTGTCCACTTCACGCCGGCCTGGGAACCCATCTTGGCTACGCGTTCCATCTCGCGCAGACTGGGCCCCCAGTTGCCGTAGCGATACAGATACAGGCCCATACCGAAGGGCGACGAGGGGTCCGGTTCCGCGGCTTTCTCGGCCGGTTCGACGGCTGCCACGAAATATGCCTGCGCCGGCGGGACGTCCTGGCCGGGCGTCAGGAAGGAGAATTCCACCTCCAGGAACTTGTGCGCGCCCGGGGGCAGTGGCACGACCGCCTCCGCCGGCTCAGCGCCGGCCGGCACAGTGAATTTGCGCGTGTTCTCGGCGATCGTCCTGCCCGCCCAGTTGCGGATCGTGTACTTCAAATCGCCAGCCAACGGCCGGTCGCACAAGCTGCGCAAGGTCGCGACGAACTGGCCCTGGCCCTGCGCTTCGCGCAGGTCGGCGACCAGGGTCACCAGTCGCCGCGGGGAACATGTGGCGTCGATGCGCAGGTCGAGCAACTGCAAATCGCCCGCATTGCGGCGGTTGTTGCACTCCAGGGAAAATCCGGAGATGCGCAGCGGGCCGTGCAGCTTGCCGTCGTTCTCGCCGCCGAACCAGCGCCAGCCGTCGCCCGGCGGCGCAGGCGTGGCGAACTCGAAGACGCCCTCCTCGCCCGCTACCGGCCGGGCTGCGCCGATGTTCCGTTCGAAGCTCATAAAGTGTGTGGCAAGTCTCAACTGCGCGCTGTGCCCCGACGCGTCGCCTTTGAAGCGCAGGCGGATCTGCTTGGGCGTGCCCGGCAGCGAACGGTCCGGCATCCAGATTCCGACCCACTGGCCTTGGGCAAAATCGAAATGCCAGACCTTGCCCTGTAAGCGGGATTGCGCGTCGCCGTGGCTGGACCAGCCCTCGCCGGGGCCGAATTTCGCCGCCACGTAGCTCCACAACGGGACGACCGGCTTGCCTTCGACCAGTCGCACGTCGTCGATCAGCAGCGCGCCGGTCTTGTGCCCGCTGTTCTCGATGCAGAAGGCGATCTGCGCCGGCGGACCGTGGACAATGCCGTCGTTGGCGCCACCCCAATGGCCGCTCCACTCCCAGCACTCGAACTCGATCTCAGTCCAACCGTCGCTCGGCGGCAGTGCGGTTGTCTTCTGCAGCGTCTGGCCGGTCGAGTCGGTATAGCGGAAGGTGATGCGATTGCCCGATGGGTTCTTCAGCCAGAGCCGCACACCCTTGATGTCCGGCGCGCCGTTCAGTTTCCGGATCGCGGCGACGTAGTTTCCGCCGCCGCTGAAGTCGAAGGCCAACTTACCGCCCAGCGCGCCCGCGTGCGCAGCGTCTTTGCTTCGCTCGAACGATCCCTTGGCGCCGGGGAACTCCGCACCGTTGGAGAACTGCCACGCGCCGTCCTGCCAGGTGGCGCCGAAGTCTTCGATGAGCTTCACTTGCGGGGCGGTCGCATGTGGCGAATCGGCTCCGAGCAGAGGAGGGCCTCCCCACCAACAAATACCGATGGCCAATGAAAACACGATCGTCTGGGGAATTGAAAACATGTTCTGCGATTACTCCTCGGGGGTTCTGGCGGGCCTGCGGACAGTGAGAGTGCCGTTATAGCTTCCCGTGCCGGAAAAATGAACCGCCCCGCCATGCCAGAAAGGGCCGGTATAGATGTTATCGAAGCGTGGGCCTTCGACGCGCTCGATCAAGCGGCCCGCCGTGCCGCGCTCGCCGTGGACACGTGCGATGGGAAGGCCAGGATGGCTGGGGCCTCTTGATGGTCGAAAGGTGGCTTCGCGGATTTCGTTGCCCTACGCCTACGCCAACCGTAGCCCAGCAGGCCGATGGCACCGGCGGCCAGGAGGGCGAGCGTGGAAGGCTCCGGCACTGCCTGAAAGGAAAGGTTGTCCACGACGAAGGGGCGGTCCGCGCCACCGCTGAGAACGACGCTATTCATGCCGCTCGGAAATGACACTGACAAGGGTTCGTAGCCACTGGTGCTGGTCGCAGTACTTGA
>Ga0181520_10004671_pt1 | contig 22674 bp, 19 predicted proteins | sample PEATcosm2014_Bin_29_FD_132451 | JGI IMG/M metagenome (GOLD analysis project Ga0181520, IMG submission 132451) | Peatland microbial communities from MTU Mesocosm Facility, Houghton, MI, USA - PEATcosm2014_Bin02_30_metaG | ecosystem: Environmental > Terrestrial > Soil > Wetlands > Peat | place...
CCTGTCCCCAGGGTGTGCCCGCCACGGCGCGCGCCGCGACGGTCGCGGCGGCGGAGGGCGTGGAGGCGACCGAAGCCGGTGGCCAAGAGGAGCCCGCCGGCGCCACACGAGGCTAGCCAGCGCGCTGGCGCGGCTGGGCGAAGGCGACCCGCAGCGCCCCGCCGAATCCCCGCTCAGCGGGCGATGATGACCTCGACGCCACGGCTCTCGAAGGCGCGGGCGTCCTCGTCGCGGATGCCGTCGTCGGTGATAAAAGCGTGGATCACGTCGAGCGTGCCGAGCCGGGTGAAGGACGAGCGGTTGATCTTGGTCGAGTCGGCGACGAGATAGACGCGCGAAGCGGCGCGAATCATCGCCTGTTTGAGCTGCAGGTCGGCGAAGCTCGGGTAGGTGAGTCCGGTGTCGAGCGCGACGCCGGCGGTGGCGAGGAACAGCTTACCGGCGTAGACGTCCTCAAAATACTCCGCCGCCTTGTCGCCGCTGAGCGACAGAGTCGGACCTTTGAACTGGCCGCCCGGCATATGCACCGCGTAGCCGGGCGCCGCGCCGAGCAGCAGCGCGATGTTGAGCGCGTTGGTGATGACGGTCAGCGACGAGCGTCCAAGCAGTTGATGCGCGACCTCGGTCGTGGTCGAGCCAGCGTCGAGGATGATCGTCTCGCCGTCGCCGACCAGACTCGCGGCCTTCGCGCCGATCTTTCGCTTCTTGTCGATGTTCTCCATGTGTTGGAGAGACATCGTCTCCACTTGGCGCGACACCGTGCGCAGGAACGCGCCGCCGTGCTGCCGGGTGATGTGACCGTCGGTTTCGAGTTTCTCGAGGTCCTGGCGAATGGTCGCTTCGGAGACGGCGAAAGCGGCGCTGAGCTCGCGCACGCGCGCGCTGCCCTCTTCCTGAAGCCATTCGAGGATCTTCATCCGGCGTGGCTCAGCGAGCAGACCATTGAGATCGGCGCTGGCCTGTCCGGCCACGCCGATTCGCGTGCTTCGCCCTGACGTCGTGGTTCTCGTCACCGTCATCGCCTTGCCCGTCCCGTTCAAGAGCGGCTGGGTCGAGTCCGTCGTCTTCGTTTCGACTGGCCGCAGGCGCGATCGGGTCGGTCAAACGTCGATCGACTCACAACAATTCGCTGCAACTCGAAACCATCTAGCTAAGACCGCAACAAATCGCAAGGTTCAACCGTGCTCCTTCCGCGCTCGTGGCGCGTTTCGCTTACGCAAAATTCAGGCCAACTGCGCCATCTGCTGCAACGCGACGCGCTGCTGCAGCTTGCGTTGCGCCTGATCGACGACCACCGCCGCGATGATGACGACGCCCTTGATCACCATCTGCCAGAATTCGCTCACGCCCATCATCACCAGGCCGTCGGACAGGATGCCGATGACGAACGCGCCGATGATGGTGCCGCCGATCGTTCCGCGCCCGCCCGACATCGAGGTGCCGCCGAGCACGGCGGCGGCGATGGCGTTGAGTTCGAAGGACTGACCGGTCGCCGGGTGGGCCGCCAGCAGCTCCGAGGAGATGATCAGACCGACGATCGCCGCGCAAAAGCCCGAAAACATATAGACAAACAGCTTGACCTGGTTGACGCGGATGCCCGACAGCGCCGCGGCGCGCTCGTTGCCGCCGACTGCGAAGATGTGCCGTCCGATCGGCGTCCAGCGCGCCAGATACGCGGCCCCCAGCGCGACGACGATCAGCAGGCAGACCGCCACCGGTAGGTGTGGATCGAACACGTAGCCGCTGCCGAGAAAGGCGTAGCCCGTGGTGCCGAGCGCGGGGACGCCCTCGAGGTTGGGGAAGGTCGCGCCGTCGGAGATCAACAACGCCGCGCCGCGCGCGACGTAGAGCGTGCCGAGCGTGGCGATGAACGGCGCGACGTTCAGCCAGGTGACGAGCAGCCCGTTGACGAGGCCAACGAGAACGCCGAGGACCAGGATAATGACGATGATCTCGGGGACGCTGAAGAACAGCGTGTAGCCGTTCCGCAGATCGACCCCGTGGAGGATCAGCCCGCCGGCGACCATGCCGCACAGGCCGACGATCGAGCCGACCGAGAGATCGATGCCGCCGGTGATGATGACGAAGGTCATGCCGATCGCCAGGAAGGCGTTGAGCGCGACGTGCTTCGACATCAGCACCAGATTGGCGGTGTGGAGGAAGTTCGGCGCCGCGAAGGCGAAGAAAATCAGCACCGCGAACAGCGCGATGAAGGTGCGCAGCCGCATCAGGTTCAAGGCCAGCGATCCGCGGACCGATGATGCGGCGGAGTCGACAGCGGCGCTCATGCGGACAGTTCCTTGTGCTGGTGGGCTGCGGTCGGTCCATGGCCGATCGACGACGCGGCGACCACTTTGGCTTCGCTCGCGTCGGCGCGGTCGAACAGCGCCGTCAGGCGGCCCTGGCTCATGACTGCGACGCGGTCGGAAAGCGCCAAGACTTCTTCGAGGTCCGAAGTGACGAACAGGATGCCGATGCCTTGCGCGGCGAGGCGGCGCATGATGCGGAATACGTCGCCCTTGGCGCCGATGTCGATGCCGCGGCTCGGCTCGTCCATCAGCAGCACTTTGGGCTCAGTCATCAGCGCCTTGCCGATGACGACCTTCTGCTGGTTGCCGCCGGAGAGCGACGAGACGGGCAAAGCGGGGTCGGCGACCTTGATCGACAGATCGCGCACCTCGCGCCGCACCTGCTCGGCCTCGCGGCGCGCCGGAATATGGAAGACCTTCGCCAGCTTCTTGAGGCTCGCCAGAGTCAGATTCTCGGCGACCGAAAGAATCGGCACCAGTCCGTCGCGCTGGCGGTCTTCGGGGATCAGCGCCAGGCCGCGCGCGATGCGGCCGCCGACGTCGCGTTCGCGAACCGGTTTCCCGTCGACGAATATGCGGCCGGTTGCATGAGGATGCCGCCCCATGACGCATTCGAGGAATTCGCTCCGTCCCGCGCCCATCAATCCGTACATGCCGACGATCTCGCCGGCGCGCACCGTCAATGAGACGTGGTCGACGGCGAAGCCGCCGGTGATGCGGGTCAGGCAGAGATCCTCGGCGCGCAACGCCTCGCCGCCGAAGTTGTGGTCGCCGGGCGTGGAGAAGTCCTTGGCGTCCGAACCGATCATCTGGCGAACGATCCAGTGGAGGTCGATCTCCGCCATCCGCCTTGAGCCGGTGACGCGCCCGTCGCGCAGCACGGTGATGTAGTCGCCGATCCGCATCAGCTCTTCGAGTCGGTGCGAGATGTAGACGATCGCCACTCCCTTGGCTTTGAGGTCGGCGATGACGCGAAACAAGATCTCGACCTCCGGCGCGCTGAGCGCCGAGGTCGGCTCGTCCATGATGAGAATGCGCGCGTTGCGCGCCACCGCCTTGGCGATCTCGACCAGTTGCTGCTGGCCGATCATCAGGTCTTCCACCATGGCGCGCGGATCGACGCCGGTTTGCAGGCGCTCCATCAGCGCCGCGGTCTGTCGCTCCTGCTCGGCATGGTCGATGCGGCCATGGCGCACGATCTCGCGACTGGCGAAAACGTTCTCCGCCACCGAGAGATTGCCGAACAGGTTCATCTCCTGGAACACCATGCCGATGCCATGCGCCATCGCGTCGCGGGCGTCGAAAAAGACGACCGGCTCGCCGTCAAGCAGGATGCGGCCGGCGGTCGGACCTTCGACGCCGGCGATCATCTTCACTAGGGTCGACTTGCCCGCGCCGTTCTCGCCGACCAGGACGTTGACCGCGCCGCGCCGTACGGCGAAATCGGCCTGCTTGACCGCGACGGTGCCGGAATAGACTTTGGTCACCCCTTCGAGGCGCAGGACGACGTCGGATTCGTCTTGAGCGGCGGCGGCGTCGGTCACGGCTTGGGTCCGATCGTGATTTCGACCGGCGTCACCAGCGGCGGCGCTCCGGGCGCGTCGAGCGCAAAGGCGCCGGTCAGCGTGATTTTACGGCCGATAAGGTCGTTGCGCGGCAGCTTCTCGAGCGTGTTGCGGTTGACGTATGTGTTGAACGACTTACCGAAGCGGGCGAAGTCGATCTGGTTGGTGAAATCGTTGAACGAGACGAAGTCGAGCGCGTCGCGGATCGCCGTGCCCCGCATCGCCGGGCCGATCTGCACGGTCGCGTCGGGTTTGCCTTGGCCGCTGGCGTCGACGCCGACGGTGGCGGCGCGCGATTCGGTGTCGGCGGCGACGATCGTCCCATCGATCTTGACCATCAAGGTCCACGGCGTGCCGTCGGACTTGGCGCGGTAGCCGTATTTGGCGCCGGCTTCGTCGGGCGATTTGGCGGCAAGGTCGCGCACGGCGACAAACGGGCCGGCCTTCTTCTCGAAATAGGGGATCACCTTCGTCGCCCACGTCGCGGCGACCATCTTGTCGGGATCGAACGACGCCGCGCCGTTCATCAGGCTGGTGTCGCCCATCGACTTGACATCGGCAGTCGGAATGAACCGGCACGACGCCAGCACGACGCCAAGGCAGAGCGCCGCGGCGCATTGGACCGATCGCATCGATTCGACTCCGGGACAGGAACGGGGCGCGGGACCGTAAGGCCCCCGCGCCCCCTCACTTTGCGCCTTACGGCTTGAGCGCGAAAGTCTCGAGCTTGGCGGCATTAGCGCTGTTGATCAGTACGCAGTCCATCAGCTGCTTTTCGGTCTTGGGGGCCGCCTTGGTCTTGATGAACGCGTCGGCCTGTTCGACGGCGAGCTGCGCTTCGCGGTATGCGGGCTGCAGCACGGTGGCCTTGATCTCGCCCTTGAGAATCGAATCGCGCACGTCGTTCGATCCGTCGAACCCGACGACGATCACGTCTTTCCGACCGGCCGCGACCAACGCCGCTTCGGCGCCCATCGCCATCGTATCGTTGCCGGAGATGACGCCCTTGATGTCGGGGTTGGCCTGCAGGATCGACTCCATCTTCGAATAGGCTTCGGGCTGGCTCCAGTTTGCCGACTGCCGCGCGACGATCTTCAGATTCGGGTAGTCGTCGATGACGTCGTGATAGCCCTTCGAGCGGATGCCGGCGTTGGTGTCGGATTCCTTGCCAACCAACTCCACGAAGTTGCCCTTCTCGCTCATCAGCTTGACGAATTCTTGTCCGCCGAGCTGGGCGCCCTGGTAGTTGTTCGAGACGATCTGCGCCATCGCGACGCCGGAGGCGTTGATCTCGCGGTCGATAAGGAACGACGGGATGCCGGCGTCCTTGGCCTTCTTCACCGCCGCGACCGTTGCGTCGGCGCCGGCGTTGTCGAGCACAATCGCCTTCGCGCCGCGCGCGATGGCGGTGTCGATCAGTTCCGACTGCTTGTTGGCGTCGTCGTCGTGCACCAGCGAGATGACGTCGTAGCCGAGCTCTTTGGCTTTGGCTTCCGCGCCGTCGGCTTCCGCTTTGAAGAACGGATTGTCGTGCGACGGGGTGATGACGGCGATGAGGCCGGCGGCGTATGCGGAACTCCCGATGAAGGCGGCGCTCGCAAGCAAGGCGCCGACCAACGCGTAACGAACCTTCATGACCTTCCTCCCAATTCCATTTTAGGCATCGCCCCGTTCTCGCGGCGCCCGGTTCGGTCGCCGTCGAGCGCGTTACGCTGGATGCCCGCAACGCACGCTAAGGTTCCTTGCAAGACTGAAGCCGGCGAAAACGACCGACCGGACCCCTGGATTCGGCGGCTCAGTTTCGTCTGCTTGCATTTGTCGCGGAATCCGAACCTCCCCACGTCTACGATTGGTTCGTATTATTGTCGATTATTGAGACAGCGTTTTCGATCCCTGTCAAGATGCGTGGGCGTCGCGGTCGCCAGCATTGCATCGATTTGCGGACAGCTTCGGCTCCGGCGAGAATGTGTTCGACAGGCGCCCTGCGGTGCCGAGGCCCTTTACAGTAAGCGGAAATACGACTAAAAGCGCAATAAACGAAAATTATCGAAACCAGTCAGCGGCTATAATCACAAGGGGGGCGGCGTCGCGCCGCCTGCCAATCGCGGGGCGACAGGGAATGGCCAAGAGAAATTTGCAAGCCATCAGGCTGGGGCTGGTTGTCGGCAGCCGCGAGTTCTTCAACGGCGCGCCCGCGATCGAAACGCGCCGACAACTCATCGCCCAACTGGACAAGCTCGGCGCCGGCTACAGCATCCTGCCAGTCGAAGCGACAAAGAACGGCGCGGTGCAGTCACGCGACGACGGCCGCCGCTACGCTGCGCATTTCCGGGATCAGCGCGACTCGATCGACGGCTTGGTCATCTGCCTGCCAAACTTCGGCGACGAAATCGCGATTATGGAGCTCGTCGGCGAAGCGAAGCTCAACGTGCCGATCCTGCTGCAGGCGAGCAACGACGACATCGACAAGGTCGACGTCGCCAGCCGCCGCGACGCCTTCTGCGGCAAGTTCTCTGTCGCCAACAATTTCTACCAATACGGCGTCCCGTTCACCGACACGACCGGCCACACCAGCGACGTCGACGGCGAGGAATTCGCCGCCGACCTCGACCGCTTCGTGCGCGTCTGCCGGGTGGTGCGCGGCTTGAAGAACGCGCGGATCGGTTCGATCGGCGCGCGCACTGGCGCTTTCCAGACCATGCGGTTCAGCGAGAAGCTGTTGCAGGCGTCCGGCCTGACGGTGGTCACGGTCGACCTCTCCGAGATCATCGGCGCCGCGCAGGCCGTGCGCGATGACGCGCCGGAGGTGAAGGCCAAGCTCGCCGAGATCGCCGCCTACGGCCGCATCCCCGCGCACATCAAGGCGGAGAACATCCTGCGCCAAGCCAAGTGGACGATCGCGGTCGACCGCTGGATCGACGACAACGGCTGCGACGCGAGCGCGATCCAGTGCTGGCGCAGCCTGCAGGACAATTTCGGCTGTGCGACCTGCCTGACGATGAGCATGATGGGCGAGAAGCTGACGCCGAGCGCCTGCGAGGTCGACGTGATGGGCGCGGTGTCGATGTACGCGCTGGCGCTCGCGGCGCATGCGCCGTCGGCGATTCTCGACTGGAACAACAATTACGGCCACGAGGCCGACAAGTGCGTGTGCACGCACTGCGGCAACTATCCAAGGAGCTTCATCGGCTCGGAGCCGGAAATTTCCGAGCTCGACGTGCTGGGCAGTGTGCTCGGCAAGGAGAAATGCTTCGGCGCCGTCAAGGGCAAGGTCAAGGCGGGCCCGATGACCTACTTCCGCGCGTCCACCGACGATCGACTCGGCGTGGTCAAGACCTACGTCGGCGAGGGTGAGTTCACCGATGATCCGTTCGCAATGGACGGCGGCATCGCGGTCACCAAGATCGCGCGGCTCAGGCGTCTGCTCGGCTTTGTCGCCCGCAACGGCTTCGAACACCACGTGGCGATGGTGCGCGGCCATTGCGCCGATGCGGTCGCCGAGGCGACCGGCCGTTATCTCGGCTGGCCGACCTATCGTCACCAGGCCGAGCCCGACGGCGACGCTTACGCTTCGCCAGTCTTCAGATCGTGAACAGATGGCGAGGCTCGTTTTGAAACCAACAAACCCCGAGCGCGCGGCGATTGTCGCGAAGATTCGCGATAAGGCGCGCGCCATTCGCATGCACGCGCTCAATATGGTCTATACGGCGCGCCTCGGCCATCCCGGCGGCGACCTGTCGGTCGCCGACATCCTGGCGACGCTCTATTTTGGCGTGTTGCGCGTCGACCCGAAGGCGCCGCGCGATCCCGGCCGCGACCGCCTGATCCTCAGCAAAGGCCATGCGAGCGGCGCGCTCTACGCAACGCTGGCTGAGGCCGGTTTCATCCCGCTCGACTGGCTGTCGACCTACATGAAACCGAAGTCGGCGCTCAACGGCCACCCAAACCGCAACTATGTCCCCGGCGTCGAAGCGAACACAGGCCCGCTTGGTCACGGCATGCCGATCGCGGTCGGCGTCGCCATTGCGGGGAAGCTCGACAAGGCGGACTTCCGGGTCTTCGTCATCACCGGCGACGGTGAACTGCAGGAGGGCAGCAACTGGGAGGCGGCGATGGCCGCCGGGCACCACAAGCTCGCCAACCTCGCGCTGATCATCGATCGCAATACTCTGCAGCAGGGGGCGCGCGTCGCCGAGACCAACGACGTCGAACCGCTCGGCGACAAGTTCCGCGCCTTCGGTTGGGAAGTCGTCGACGCCGATGGCCACGACCCCTCGGCCCTCATTGACGCGCTGACGCGGCCCGCGGGGCGCGCAAAGCCGCTCTGCGTCATCGCCCATACGATCAAGGGCAAGGGAGTCTCCTACATGGAGGACCAGGTCAGTTGGCACCACGGCGTGCCGACCAAGGTCCAGCTTGACCAGGCGATGAAGGAATTGAGTCTGACATGAGCGCTGAAGGAGCCGCATCGCCGCGTCTATTCGACTGCCGGGACGCCTTCGCCGGCGCGCTCGAAGCGGTCGCCGAGCAGGACGCGCGCGTCGTCATCGTCGTCAACGACAGCATCGGCTCGTCGAAGCTCTCGGGTTTCCGTAAGCGCTGGCCGGAGCGAACGATCAACGTCGGCATCGCCGAGCAGAACATGGTCGGGGTGAGCTCCGGCCTCGCCAACGGCGGCAAGATCCCGTTCGTCAGCGCCGCCTCCTGCTTCTTGACCGGACGCGCGCTGGAACAGATCAAGGCCGACATCGCCTACACCAAGGCCAACGTCAAACTGGTCGGCCAGTCGCCGGGCGTCGGTTATGGCGAACTCGGACCGACCCACCACTCGATTGAGGACTTCGCCTGGTTGCGCGTATTGCCCAATCTCGCGATCGTTTCGCCGGCCGATCCGTGGGAGACTGCGGAGGCGGTGAAGGCTGCGGCGCTGCGCGACGGGCCGGTGTTCCTGCGCGTCAGTCGCTTTGGGGTGCCGCAACTACCGCGCCGCGCCGACGCCGTCTTCGCCATCGGCAAGGCGGAAACGTTGCGTGAGGGCGGCGACGTCGCGATCATCGCCAATGGCGTCATGGTCGTGCGCGCGCTCGTGGCGGCCGAAGCGCTCGCCGAAAAGGGCGTCGGCGCGCGCGTCGTCAACATGGCGTCGATCGCGCCGCTCGACGTTGAGGCGATTCGCGCCGCCGCCGACCTCGGCGCGATTGTCACCGTCGAGGAGCATTCGACCCGCGGCGGCCTCGGCGGCGCGGTGGCGGAGATCGTCGCCGGCTACCGGCCGTGTCCAGTGCGCATCGTCGGCTTTCCGGAGTTCATGCCGACCGGCGGGATCGAGTTCTTGTTCGAGACCTATGGCCTGACCGCGGCAGGAATCGCGCGGGCGGCTGACGAGGCGATCGCCCTGCGGCGGAAGCCATGAGCGGGTTCATCCTCGCCCTCGACCAGGGAACGACCAACACCAAGGCGTTGGCGATCGACGAGCAGGGGCGAATCGCGGCTCGCCATTCCGTGCCGACCCCGGTCCGCTATCCCAAGCCCGGCTGGGTCGAACAATCGGGCGCGGAAATCTGGAGCGCGACGCTCCAGGCGATCGAAGGCTGCCTTGCCGCGTTGTCGGCCGAGGGGCGCCTTGCGGCGGTCAGCGTCTCCAATCAGCGCGAGTCGGTGCTGCTGTGGCGCCGGTCGACCGGCGAGACGATTGGGCCGTGTGTCACTTGGCAATGCCGGCGTTCGGCCGACCGGATCGACGCGATCCGTAGCCCCGAAGTCGAGGCGACGGTGGTCGCCAAGACCGGCCTCGGGCTCGACCCGCTGTTCCCGGCGGCGAAGATCGGCTGGCTGCTCGACGCCTATCCGCAGGCGCCCGCTTTGGCGAAGGCCGGCGACCTCTGCGCCGGCACCGTCGATTCCTGGCTGCTGTTCAACCTGACCGGCGGTAAAGTCCACGCGACCGACGCGAGCAACGCCTCGCGCACGCAATTGTTCGACATCCATTTGCAGCAGTGGAGCGCCGATCTGTGCGCGCTGTTCGGCGCGCCGGTCGGCGTCTTGCCGAAGGTCGAGAATTCCGACGCCGTCTTCGGGGCGACGGTCGCGCGCGGGCGGCTCGCGGCCGGCGTTCCGATCCGCGCGATGATGGGCGATTCCCACGCGGCCCTGTTCGGTCACGGCGTGCGGCGGCCTGGCGCGGTCAAAGCGACCTACGGCACCGGCTCGTCGCTGATGACATTGACCGACGCGCCCCTGCTCTCACGCTCGGGTCTGTCGACGACGATCGCTTGGCGCCGCGCCGGCCAAGTCGCCTACGCACTCGAAGGCAACATTTCCGTCTCCGCCCAGGCGGCGGCGTGGATGGCGGCGTTGATGGGTCTCCCCGACGTCGACGCGCTGACCGCGCTTGCCGCGACGGCTTCAGGCGAGTCTGAGGTCTGCTTCGTGCCGGCGCTCGCCGGCCTCGGCGCGCCGCACTGGAAGGATCGCGCCCGCGCGGCGCTGACGGGCGCGTCGCTGGCGACGACGCGCGCTGACGTCGCGCGCGCGACGCTGGAGGCGATCGCCTGCCAGATCGGCGACGTCTTTAGCGCGATGGAGCGCGATCTCGGCGCGGCGCTCGCTATGCTTTCCGTCGACGGCGGCGCGACGCGCAACGATCTTCTGATGCAATGGCAGGCCGATTTGCTCGGCCGACCGGTGCAGCGAGTGAAGATCCTCGAGCTCAGCGCTTTTGGCGCCGGGACGCTCGCCGGGCTCGCCAGCGGTCTGTTCGATGAAACGACGATTGGAGCGCGTCTCAGCGAAGCAGTGGACGTGATCGCGCCGCAGCTTGACGAATCGGCGCGGACCGCGAAAGCGCACGTCTGGGCGGCGGCGGTTCTTTCCGTCATCAACAGCACAACCGCTCGATAGCGAGGCGAACGTCGCCGCGGACGATCGGCTGGCGGCGGCTCGGACCGGCTGCGGCCAAGCAGACTGTCGATTCTGCGGATTGGAGCGGGATCCGGACACTGGCCGGCGTCGCAACCTCTTGATTGGCTTCGCGTCGACAGGGTCTGGCGTCGCCGCCTGTTCGCACCGGTTGAGGGCGACGGGCCGAAAAATGGGATCGCCCCCCAGTTCGACCCCGATGGCGGCCTCGCCGATGCAGCCCATTTCTTTCAAGTCGTAATGCGACTGCGGTCGGGGCCCTCGATGCGCAGAATAGGGGATGAACGCCCAGACGGTCGGCAAGAAATCTTGACTTTTGTCAATCAAGAGTCGACAGGAATCAAAACGCGTCGAATCGCGGGTTGGCAGCATGAGGAAACGCGTGACGCCGGTGCAAAGGTTGCGGGGCTCGATCAAGCGTTCGCCGGCGAAGTCACCTCCTCCATCCGCGCTTTGGAAGCGACGGGGCAATTCGCCGCAATGGTAAAGGCCAAGCGCGTCAGCCTCGCCGAGACGTCGGCGTTGGGCGTCAAGATCGTCGAGCGCAAGCTAGACCGCGTTCCGTAGAGACGCGGCCGAGGGCTGCTCCCTCTGCGGCGAGAAACCGAAGTTGCGAGGATCCGCGAAATGAGAATCGACAATCTCAAGCTTCGCACCAAGCTTCTGATCCCGTTGGCGCTGATGGCCGCTGGCGCGCTCGCCGTCGCCGCGTTCGGAGCGACTCGGTTGGTAAGCGTGAGCTTGACGGCGAGCGAGATCATCGAACGTCGAGACGTCGCCGCCATGGAGCTTGCGCAAGCCTCGCACCTGATGTCGGCTGCGCCGCACGCCGTTTTCGCTATCCTACTCTACGACAAGGATGACCCGCAGCGCGAAGCGTCGAAAAAGGAATTCGGAACGCTCGTCCCTCAAAGCGCCGCTCTGTTGGACCACGCGGCGGTCCTCCTGCCCGACCGCGCCAGGGATATCGCCAAGTTCAAGAAGCGGTTCCAGACGCTCGCCGAAGACGCAAAGGACGCCTTCAAGGTCAGCGTCGGCACGCCCGGCCTGCTGCACGGCCTGGAGATTCAACAGGCTGATCTTGTGCAGGAGGAGCTTGGCGCCAGGCTCGCGGCCGCCGCCGATATGCGCATCGGCGATCTGACGAACGAGATGAAGGCGTTCAACGAATCGCTGCTCGCCGCGAACGCGAAAGCCAGCCAGGACCTCAACCGACTGGCGAGCGACGCCACCGTGAGCATGGCCGTGGCCGGGATTGCGGCGACGCTGCTGGTGGGCGCGTTCGCGGTGTGGATGACCACGTTCAAAGTCGCGCGCCCGCTCTCTCGCATGGTCGAACGCATGAAGGCGCTCGCGCGCGGCGACCTCGACGTGGAGATCGAGGGACTGAGCCGCGGCGACGAGGTGGGCGAAATGGCCGCGGCGGTCGAGGTGTTCAAGACCAACGCCACCGAGCGGGTGCAAGTGGAGAGGGACGCCGCCGAGCATCGCGTCGCGACTGAAGCCGCGCGCGGGCGGGTCGAGGCCGAGAAGGCCCGCACCGCAGATATCCAGTCGCGGGCCATGCGCTCACTCGGCGAGGGCTTGCAGCGTCTCGCCGACGGCGACCTGACGACGCGGCTCGATTCGCGTTTCCCCTCGGAGTTCGTCAAGATTCGCGACGATTTCAACGCCGCCGTCGAGAAGCTGATGGCGACCGTGCGCGCGGTCATCAGCAGCACGAGCGTGATCGACTCCGGCGCGCGGGAAATCACCTCGGCCTCCGACGACCTTTCGCACCGCACCGAGCAGCAGGCGGTGAGCCTGGAGGAGACCGCCGCCGCGCTGGACGAGATCACCACGGCGCTGAAGACGTCGGCCGAGGGCGCGAAACATGCGAGCGAAGTGGTCGCCAGCGCCGATGGCGACGCCAAGAAGGGCGCGGTCGTCGTCAAGCTGGCGGTCGAGGCGATGGACGCGATCTCGAGTTCCTCCGAGCAGATCGGCCGCATCATCGGCGTGATCGACGAGATCGCCTTCCAGACCAACTTGTTGGCGCTCAACGCCGGCGTCGAGGCGGCGCGCGCCGGCGAAGCCGGTAAGGGTTTTGCGGTGGTCGCCTCCGAAGTGCGCGCGCTCGCGCAGCGCTCGGCCGAAGCGGCCAAGGACATCAAGACGCTGATCTCGACGTCGACGGCTCAGGTCGAGTCCGGCGTCAAACTGGTCGCAGAATCCGGCAAGGCGCTCGAGCGCATCATCAGCCAAGTCTCCGAAATCAATCGCACGGTCGCCGAGATCGCGGAGAGCGCGCAGGATCAGGCGGGCGGCCTGCAGCAGATCAACACAGCGATCAACCAGATGGACCATTCGACGCAGCAGAACGCAACAATGGTCGAGGAGTCGACTGCCGCGAGCCACTCGCTGTCGCAAGAGACGACCCAGCTGACGAGTCTCATCAAGCAGTTTCAGGTCGGCGGCAACGGCGAATCCATGGTCCTTCGTGAATCGCAACGGCGCCTCTCCGACTCCGCAGCCGCGTCGGCTCCGATAGCTAGAGCGGGCTGACGAAACACAGGAGCACAACCTGGCGGGACGGGATCCTGGCGATTGGGATGGCGTCGACGCCTTGGCGAACACCCTCTATTTCGGAAACGGCGAACAATCGCCGTCCGAGCCAGTAAGGCGGTCAGCCCGCCAAGTCGTCGTTTCAGCCGCCGATTCGCGGCGACGCTGTCTTGCGACGTCTTGTCTGCTGGCGGCGCAACTTCGGAGCCGGGCCTTGGGCGGCAAGCCCGTCGCCACGTTCGCGCCGGTGATGGTTTCGGTCAGCGACCAGGATCGTTGTGTGCACGTCGCGTCACGGACGCCAGACTGCGCGCCTCGGGTTTCAGAGGCAATTGACGGTGGGACTGGGCCGGGGAGTCTCAGCGGCGCGCCCGAGGCGCCTTTCGGCGAACGCGACGTCCGAAGATATTCGGAACGTTGCGGGGCTCCGACACATCTCGATTTTGGCGCATAAGCAGGCGTCGGAGGCTGGCGGCCTGACGCGGCGGATTGAGATTTTCACCGGCGCGGGCGGCGGCGCGCTTGGACCGCCGGCGAGAAGACGGACGTCGCTCTCGTTGCGCGCGAAGGCGCAAAGAAAAGCGCGCCGGCGGGGAGGTCGTCGCCGGCGCGTTCATAAGGTCTGGCAAGGCTCAGTAGCAAACGTTGACCGGACGACTGCCGATGTAGTTGCCCCAGCGGTCGTAGATCGGCTGATAACGGGTGCAGTCGTAATTGTTCGCGGCGATCGCGGCGCCCGCGGCGAGGCCGATCACGCCGGCGGCGGCGTAGGGGCCCCAGCCATAGTGGTGATGATAGCCCCACCAGCCTGGGCCGGCGGAGGCCGGCGCGGCGGCGAATACGGCGAAAGCCAGGGTCAGGGCCGCCGCCGCACCGGCGACCGTCTTTTTCAGCGAAGCGTTCATTGTCTTGGCTCCAAGGTTCGGCGCCGTCCGCCGAAGCGGCGGCAGTCGCGTTGCGCTTGGAGCTTACGGGATGACGACGCGCGGCCTTCGCAGCGCGTCGAAGCCATCCAGCGCCGGGCACAAAAACGTGATCGGCGAGCCGAAGCCTTTCCGCCTCACCAGTAACGGCAGACCGTGCGGCCGGCCGACCGGCTCCACCAGCAGTGCCGGCGCGCGTAATGCGGCCGAGTCAGGTCAGCGATCGCCACGCCGGCGGCGGCGCCGACGGCGCCGCCGATCAGCGCCCCGCCGACCGAATGGGACGCGACGCCGCCAACCACCGCGCCGGCGCCGCCGCCGAGCAGCGCGCCATTGCTCTCACGGTCGGACAGGCCGCAACCGCCGACCGACAGGGCGACGACGCTCACGAGAAGCAACTTGTTCACGGGGACCTCACGAGTCTGGACGGGGGTATCGGAGCGAAGGATAGCCAGGCGACGACGGCGCGTATAGCGGTCGCGGATACAGAAACGCCGAGCGCGTCATCTAAGACACACCCGGCGCTCAAATGCGAATTTCAGCCGCCTCAGGCCGCCTCTTCGACCGCCGTCTCGTCGCCTTCCGCGGCGTCCGTCTTCGCTGCGCGGCGCTGCGAGCGCTTGAGATGGCTCTCGATCAGCTTCAGCGCGTCGATCTCGGACAGCTTCTGCACCGCAGCGATCTCGCGCATGATGCGATCGAGCGCCGCTTCGTAGAGCTGACGTTCGGAGTAGGACTGCTCGGGCTGCGCCTCGGAGCGATAGAGGTCGCGCACCACCTCGGCAATGGCGTTGATATCGCCAGAATTGATCTTCGCCTCGTATTCCTGGGCGCGACGCGACCACATCGTGCGCTTGATGCGTGCGCGACCAGTCAGGATCTCCAGCGACCGCTTGGCGACCTCGGGATCAGACAGCTTGCGCATGCCCACGCCCGCGACCTTCGACGTCGGGACCCGCAACGTCATTTTGTCCTTGGCGAAGCTGATGACGAACAGCTCGAGGCGAAACCCCGCCACTTCCTGATCCTCGACGGCGACGATCTGGCCGACGCCGTGGGCCGGGTAGACGACGAATTCGCTGACCTTGAAGCCCTGACGCGGACCGGAGGCGGGCCTGGCCGACCTGACGGCGACAGACTCCGTCTCGATCGAGGCGGCCACATCAACTGGGCGCCCCTTGGCCTGGAATGGCGCGCGCTTGGCGAGCGGCGCGGCGGGCTTGGCCTGTACGACGGCGGCCGGTCGCGGCGCCTGAGCGGCTGCGCGGGTCGGCTTGGCTTCGACCGTGGGTTTGTTGGCGACGGTGGGTTTGACCATGGCGGGCTTGGCGGCCTCGTTGACAGCGGGTTTCGTTGCGGCAGCCTTGCCGGCCTTCGCGGCGGCAGGCCTTGCGGCCTGGGCCGTCGGTGCCGAACGCGCGCGACGCTTGGCCGCCGCGCGCGCGGCGCGGCGCTTGGCCTCGGCCTTGTCCGGCTTGGCCTTGGCGCCGCGCGCGGCTTTGGCCTTGGTCGCTCGGCGTGACGCCGAAGAAGCGGCGGAAGTCTTGCGCTTACGCGACGTTGTTGATCCGACTGGCGGTTTCGTCTTCTTGGTGATCGTGCCGGATCCCTTCTTGCTCGCCTTTTTGCGCGCCGCCATGACGGAAAAACTCCAAACGCGATGACCGCCCGGCCGGACGGATTTCCGAAACGCCGGTGCAGACAATCAAGAGATTAACGCTGTGCGCCCCACCTCTGAGCATATGGGGCGAGAATCGTGCCTTGCTAGGCCGCAATCGGCCTGACAATGTTTTCTTTAGCACAATTTCGGCGAAGAATCAAAAATGGCCGGGGTCAGCGTTAAGCCGCGCCGCCACTCAATCGCCCTGGCCGGGTTTGGGCGAAAAGAGCGCGGCGAATTTTCCTTGGCGACCGTCGTAGTCCTTGGCGTCCGGCGCCGGCTCGCGTTTGGCCGTAACATTTGGCCATGTCTTTGAATAATCAGCATTAAGGCGCAACCAGGCGTCGAGATTGGGCTCAGTGTCGGGTTTGATCGCCTCGGCCGGGCACTCGGGTTCGCATACGCCGCAGTCGATACACTCGTCAGGATGGATGACGAGCATGTTCTCGCCTTCGTAGAAGCAATCGACCGGACAGACCTCGACGCAGTCCATGTACTTACACTTGATGCAGTTTTCGACCACCACGTAGGTCATTTCGTCGATCCTCGGCCTTTCCGTCGGCGCCGCGTGTCGCGGGACTCCGTCCCGAAGTCGCAGCGTGGCGCTCTATACAGCAATCTCATAATATGACTAGTCGCCGCGAAGCGAGACGATCGAACGCCGCGCCTGCTGCGGGTCCCCTTACTGGTTTTTGTCGCGCCCCTGCAGCAGCGGTTTGAGGGCGAGCAGCTTGGCGAACGGGGAGTCGAGGTTGACGCGCGGCTCGGCCGGCGGCGGCCGCGGCCTGTCCTTGTCCGGCCGATTTGTCTCCTCGTCGCGCGGGCGGCGATCGCCCTTGGCGCCGGCGTCGCGCCGCCATTGCGACGGACCGCGCCGGCTTTCACCTGTTCTTGCGTCGCCGCGCGGCTCGCCGGCGGCGGGCGAGGGACGAGCGCCGTCGCCCGATGGGTTCGTCAACGCGCCTCCCGCCCCTTGGCGCTCACGCCATGGCTTGCGCCCGCGTCCCTCCTGGGCGCGCGGGCCCTCTTGGCCACGCGGACCGTCGTGGGCGTGTGCATCGGCTTGGGCGCTCGGGCCTCCGGCGTCGACCGCTCCGGCCGCTCGTTGCGGGCGATGGTCGTAATTGCGATGGTGATGAGGAGCGTGGCGCGGGCGGCGCGGCGCCGGTCGCCAGACTTCGATCGTCTCTTCTTCCGACGGCGCGGCTTCGATCGGAGCGGGCGCGGCCGCCATGGTTTCGGCCGGCGGCGCTTCAGTCGCGGGCGCGACCGCCTCAGGCGGCGTCGGCGCGGGCGCCTCCGCGACAGACTCGGACGCGGGCTCGATGGGCTCCGGCGCCGAGGCGACCTCATTGCCCGCTTCTGCGGCTTCGGGCTTGCCGACAGACGGCGTGGCCTCAACGACGACCGGTTCGGGCGCGGCCTCGATTGCCGACGGTTCCTCGACCGATACGGCGGCCTCGACGACCGCCTGATGTTCAGTCTGGGTAGCGCCCTCGGTCGCAACGGGTTCGGCCGCAGCCGACGCCGCTCCGCCGTCCACCGCAAGTGGCGCGACGACCTCCGCGACGGGGGCGGCAGCGGCGGCCGCCGCGGCCGAAGCCGCGGCGCGGCGGGCGATCGCCGCCTCATGGGCCGACTTTTTGACTTGGTGGGGGACAAAGCCGAGCGAACGCAGGATCGACGCGAACGGCTCGCCCGAACAGCCGGTCAGCGAGGTCATCTGCCCGGTGACGACGAAGCCGTCGGCCTCGTCCGCCGGTCCCGGCGTCGGCGAACGCGGCAGCGCTGCGCGGATCAAATCGGACAGCCGCTCGACGATGTCGACCCGAACCGCCCGATCGCCGCATAGGCGGAAGCCGGCTATGCGGCAGAGTTCGGCCGAGGCTGGCGGCTCGATGGCGAAGGACGTCCGCCCCGAAGCGGCGAAATGCAACAACCGCTCGGCCCCGTCCTGGTCGACGCCGGGCTGGGCCAACGCCCACAATTGCGCGCACAGCGTCCGCGCCGCTGGCTTCAGCAGCGCCGGGACATATATGTAATGGGCGCCAAACCGGACGCCCAGCTTGCGCAAGGCACCGCGTGCTTCCTGGTCGAGCGCTTTCACCTCCGCCTTGACGCGCTCGCGCTCCAGCACCCCGAGCGCCTGCGAAACCTTGAGGGCGACCGAGCGCGCCGCTTCGGGCGCGCCCTGCGCGTCGGCGAGCGCGATCAGCGGCGCGAGGACTTTACGCAGATGGGCGGCGACCCACAGCGACAGACGGCGTTCGGCCGCCTCGCGGCCTTCCTGCGGCAGCGCTTCGTCGGCGAGCAGCGTGGCGCCCGGTTCAAGCGACCCCACCCCGACGATGAGCTTGCCGATCGGATCGCCAAGCCAGCGGATGGCGCCGTCGCTGGCGAGCGTCAGCGCATCGTCGACCGCTTCGGCGAGACGCGCGGCGCGCGCGGAGAGTGTCTGGACGATCGCCTCCTTGCGCGCGGCTTCGTCGAGGCCGTCGGCGGCTGCCTCCCCTACGGGGGCGAAGACCTGGAGGCCGCGGATGACGCCTGGGTCGAAGGCCGGCGCGGCCGGCGCGTCGGGCGGCGTTTCGCCGGCCGGCGTCGCTTCTGGCTCTGACATCGCGATACTCTGCAACCTCGATACGGCGGCTCGGCGCCCGGCTCGTCGCCGCTCGCAGCCGAGCGGCGACGTTCTTTACCTGAGGCTGGCCGCGGCGCCAATGGCGTGCAACCGAGGCTCAGAGCCGCAGGCGCCCCGAGAAACCCATTATTTGCCCTCATGGCCTCAGGGTGCGATGCGGGCTCTTCGGCCCACTCGGGTGATTCGCGGCCAGCATGTACCGCAACTTCCTTTCGGTCGGCGGGTTCACCGCCCTGTCCCGGCTGACCGGCTTCGCCCGCGATCTGATGATCGGCGCGGTGATGGGCGTCGGCCCGCTCGCCGACGCCTTCGTCGTCGCCTTGCGGCTGCCCAACCAGTTTCGCGCTATCTTCGGCGAGGGCGCGTTCAACTCGGCCTATGTGCCGACTTACTCGCGCGTGCTGGTCGCGCAGGGGCACGAGGCCGCCAATCGGCTCGCCAGCCGCGTCTTCACCCTACTGCTCATCTCGCAGATCGTGCTTCTCGTCGCCGCGCTCATATATACAGATGAGCTCGTCGCACTGATCGCGCCGGGCTTCTCCGAGCACCCAGAGAAGTTCGCGCTCGCCGTTGGCATGACGCGCATCACCTTCCCCTACCTCGCTTTCATTACGCTGGCGACGCTGCACAGCGGCACGCTCAACGCGCACGGCTATTTCAGCGCCGCCGCCTTCGCGCCGGTGCTGCTCAATGTGTTCGTGGTCGGCTTCCTCGCCGTTGCCTTCCTCTTCCCCAACGCCGGCGTGGCGGCGTGCTGGGGCGTCTTCGCCTCCGGAATCGCACAGCTCGCGTTGTTGATGACGGAAGCGCACCGACGCGGCGTGCTCGAACGGCTCGCTGTTCCGCGCCTCGATCCAGACGTGAAGCAGTTCTTCGCGGCGCTCGGGCCAGCGGTGATCGGCTCGGCCGGCCAGCAGATCGCGATCCTCGCCGACACGATCCTCGCCTCGCTGCTGCCCAACAACGCGAACTCGTCGATGTATTACGCAGAGCGCCTCTACCAACTGCCGCTCGGCGTCATCGGCGTCGCGGCGGGTACCGTGCTGCTGCCGGAGATGAGCCGGCGCCTCGCCGCCGGCGACGCGCACGGGGCGGCGGCGGCCCAGAATCGCTCGATCGCGCTCACCTTCGCTCTCGCCGCGCCGTTCTTCGTCGCCTTTCTCGTGCTGCCCGAAGAGACGATGCGCGGCGCTTTCCTGCGCGGCGCCTTCACCGCCCAGGCGGCGCGCGGCTCGGCCGCGGTGCTGGCCGCCTATGGGCTCGGGCTGGCGCCAATGGTGCTCATCCGCTCGGCGGTGGCGAGCTTCCAGTCGCGCGGCGACACGACGACGCCGATGCTGTGCTTCTTCGCCGGGCTGGCGGTCAATCTCGCGCTCAAGCTCGCCCTCTACCAACCGACGGGACCCTCCGGCCTCGCCTTCGCGACGGCGACCGGCGCCTGGATCAATTTCGCCCTGCTGGTCGCGCTGGGGATGCGGTGGCGATTGTTTGCGCCCGACAAGCGGCTGATCGAGAACATCGCCATCGCCGCCTTCGCCGGCGGCGCGGCCTCGTTCGCCGCGCCGTTTTGTTTCTACGGCGCCGACCATTATCTCGGCCGTCTGCCTTTGCTGCGCAACGAACTCGACATCGCGATCGCCGGGGCGCTCGCGTTCGTCGTTTACGCAATCGTCTACGTCCTAGGCGCGCTTGCCTTCGGCCGCTCTGCGCCAAAGCAATTGCTGTAACGAAAAACTTGGCTTGCCCGCCGGTCCGATTGTGCTAGGTGGGCGCCTGATTTCCCATGGCTTCGGGGACCTTCATGTCGCGCCGCTCGATCGTCATCATCGGCGCCGGTCACGCCGGCGTCCAGGCTGCGGCCAGTCTGCGCGAGGAAGGCTCGGACGACGCAATCGTCCTGCTCTCGGGCAAGCCCGACCTGCCCTACCAGCGCCCGCCGCTGTCGAAGGCGTTCCTCAAGGGCGCGATGGACATCGCCGGCCTGCCGCTCCGCGCCGAGCAATTCTATCGCGAGAAGCGGATCGACCTCAGGCTCGGCGTTCAGGCGACGCGCATCGACTTCGCCGCGCGGCGGATTGAACTCGGCGCGGACGGCGCCGAGCCGTTCGACCATCTCATCCTCGCCACTGGCGCGCGACCGCGCCCCTTCGCCATTCCCGGCGCCGATCTCGACGGCGTGCTCGGTCTGCGCAACATCGCCGACGCGGCGTCGATCCGCGAGCGGCTCGGTCCCGGCCGGCGCGTCGTCGTCGTCGGCGCCGGCTTCATCGGCCTCGAGATCGCCGCCACGGCGCTCGCCGTCGGCGGCGACGTGACAGTGGTCGAGATCGCCCGTCCGCTCGGCCGCGCCGTGTCGCCGCCGACGTCTGACTTCTTTCTCGACGCGCACCAAGCGTTCGGCGCGCGTTTCCGCCTCGGCGTCGGCGTCGACGCGATCGAGGGCGCGAAGGGCGCAGCCGCCGCGGTCGTGCTCGCCGACGGGGAGCGCGTCCCCGCCGACCTCGTCATCGTCGGCGTCGGCGTGCTGGCCGAGGACAGGCTGGCGCGCGCGGCGGGCCTCGCCTGCGACAACGGAATCGTCGTCGACGCGCTGCTCGCCGCCTCCGATCCGGCGGTGTCGGCGATCGGCGATTGCGCGCTGTTTCCGCAGCATTCGGTCGGTCGGATGCTGCGCCTCGAATCGGTGCAGAACGCCGCCGACCAGGCGCGCGCTGTCGCGCGACGGCTGACCGGCAAGCCGGCGCCCTACGCGGCGCTGCCGTGGTTCTGGAGCGACCAGGGCGACCTCAAGCTGCAGATCGCCGGCCTGTCGCACGGCGTCGACCGCTGGATCCTGCGCGGCGATCCGAAGGACCGCGCCTTCGCCGCGTTCGGCTTCCGCGGCGACGCGCTGGCGGCCGTGGAGACGGTCAATCGCGGCGCCGAGCACATGGCCGCGCGCCGCATCATCGGCGGGAGCCTGCCGATCAGCCCCGAGGAGGCCGCCGACCCGGCGTTCGACCTGCGCAAGCTCGCGCTGTCGGCCAAGGCCTGAACGTCAAAGTGACGTCCACTTCAGCGCGTTGGCGATTTCGCCGATGATGCCGCGGCGAAACACCAGCACGCAAACGACGAAGACGCCGCCCTGAATGACCGTCACCCATTGCCCGTACTGGGCGAGATAGTTCTGCATCGACACGACGACGATCGCGCCGACGACCGGGCCGTAGAGCGTGCCCATGCCGCCGAGCAGGGTCATCAGCACCACCTCGCCAGACATGGCGAAGCCGACGTCGGTCAGCGAAGCGTTCTGACCGACGATCGCCTTGGTCGCGCCAGCGAGACCCGCGAGCGCCGCCGACAGAACGAAGGCGGCGAGCTTGTAGCGCTGGACGCGATAGCCGAGCGAGATCGCGCGCGGCTCGTTCTCGCGGATCGCTTTGAGGATCTCGCCGAACGGCGAATTGACCGCGCGATAGACGGTGAGGAAGCCGAACAGGAACACCGCCGCGACGAAGACGTAGAGCAGAGCCGGCTGGCTGAGGTCGATCAGCCCCAACGCCCGACCCTGCGGCACGCCCTGGATGCCGTCCTCGCCGTGGGTGAACGGGGCTTCGACGCAGAAGAAACTGATCATCTGCGACAGCGCCACCGTGATCATCGCGAAATAGATGCCCTGGCTGCGGATCGACAGCGCGCCGGCGACGAAGCCGAGGACCGCCGAACAGGCGACGCCGGCGAGGATCGCTACAACCGGATCGAGCCCCCAGACCCTGGCGGCGTGGGCGCAGACGTAACTCGCCGCGCCGAGGAACATCGCGTGGCCGAGCGACAGCAGGCCGACGTAGCCGATCAGCAGGTTGAAGGCGCAGGCGAACAGGGCGAAGCACAGGGCCTGCATGACGAAGAACGGATAGGCGACGAAAGGGGCGACGGCGATGAGCGCCAGCATGACGACAAAGGCGCCGGCGAACTGCCGCGTTTCGCGCAGCGGAGCGCCGGCCGGGACGACGATTGGACTCTCGCTCATCTCAGGCGACCTTGCCGAACAGGCCGGCCGGCTTGATCAGCAGCACGACCGCCATGATGACGAAGACGACGGTGTTGGAGGCTTCGGGATAGAAGACCTTGGTCA
>Ga0181520_10004672_pt1 | contig 22674 bp, 17 predicted proteins | sample PEATcosm2014_Bin_29_FD_132451 | JGI IMG/M metagenome (GOLD analysis project Ga0181520, IMG submission 132451) | Peatland microbial communities from MTU Mesocosm Facility, Houghton, MI, USA - PEATcosm2014_Bin02_30_metaG | ecosystem: Environmental > Terrestrial > Soil > Wetlands > Peat | place...
CGTCGGTCACCGCGCCCCTGGAGCGTCAGTTTGGCCAGATGCCGGGATTGAAACAGATGACCTCGGTCAGCTCGGGCGGCGGCTCGGTTATTACTCTGGAGTTCAATTTAGACGAGAATATCGACGTGGCCGAGCAGGAAGTTCAGGCGGCCATCAACGCGGCCAACAGCTTTTTGCCCACCGACCTGCCCAACCCGCCTATCTACAGCAAGGTGAACCCCGCCGACGCGCCCATCATGACGCTGGCGCTCACCTCTGACTCGCTGCCGCTGGACAAGATCGAGGACGCAGCCGACACCAATCTGGCTCAAAAAATCTCTCAAGTCACCGGCGTTGGACTGGTTTCCATCGCCGGCGGACAGAAGCCCTCGGTGCGCATTCAGGCCAACCCGGCGCAACTGGCCGCCTACAACCTGAGCCTGGAAGACCTGCGCACTGCTTTGGCAGCGGCTAACGTTGATCAGGCCAAAGGCACGCTGAACGGTAATCGCCAGTCGTACACCATCGGCGCTAATGATCAGTTGCTTTCCAGCGGCGATTACAAGCCTGTCATTGTGGCCTATCGCAACGGGGCCGCGGTGCGCGCCTCCGACGTGGCGTTGATCGTCGATGCAGCGGAAAACTCCCAGCAGGCCGCATGGATGGATCGCCAGCCGGCGGTAATCGTCAACATCCAGCGCCAGCCGGGCGCCAACATCATCGCCGTAGTGGACCGCATCAAACTGCTGCTGCCGCAATTGCAGACCAGCCTGCCGGCCACTGTTCAAGTGAAGATACTCACCGACCGCACCACCACCATTCGCGCCTCGGTCAAGGATGTGGAATTCGAGTTGATGCTCACCGTCGCACTGGTGGTGATGGTCATCTTCCTCTTCCTGCGCAATCTGGCTGCCACCATCATCCCCTCGGTTGCCGTGCCGCTGTCGATTGTGGGCACCTTTGGCGTGATGTACCTGCTGGGCTACTCGCTCAACAACCTCACCCTGATGGCGCTGACCATTTCAACAGGATTTGTTGTGGACGACGCCATCGTGATGATCGAGAACATCTCGCGCTTCATCGAGGAAGGCTTGAGCCCGATGAAGGCGGCGCTTAAGGGCAGCGAGCAGATCGGCTTCACCATCATGTCGCTGACCGTCTCGCTGATCGCGGTTCTCATCCCGCTGCTGTTCATGAGCGACGTGGTGGGGAAGCTCTTCCGCGAGTTCGCCATCACCCTGGCGGTTACCATCCTGGTCTCCGCCGTGGTCTCGCTGACGCTGACGCCCATGATGTGTTCGCGCATTCTTCAGGACAAGGCCACCGCCAAGCAAACGCGATTCTACTATTGGTCGGAGAAGGTCTTCAACTCCATCATTGCCGCTTACGGGCGCACACTTCAGGTCGTTCTGCGCTATCGCTTCATCACGCTGATGGTCACCATTGGCACGCTGGTGGCCACCCTGCTGCTCTATGTCGTGGTTCCCAAGGGCTTTTTTCCGGTGCAGGATACGGGCGTGATTCTGGGCATCAGCGAGGCGCCGCAGACGGTCAGCTTCACCTCCATGGCCGAGCGCCAGCAAAAGCTTGTGGAGCTGCTGTTGCAAGACCCCGCCGTCGATAACATCTCTTCGTTTATAGGTGTGGACGGAACCAACACCACGCTGAATTCGGGGCGCATTCAGATTACGCTGAAGCCGTTGGAAGATCGCAAAATCTCCGCTACCGAAGTGATTCGCCGCCTACAGCCCAAGCTCGCGAGCGTTGAAGGCATCCAGCTCTTTTTGCAGCCGCTCCAGGATCTGACCGTCGAAGACCGCGTCAGCCGCACGGAATTCCAATACTCGCTGGAAGATCCCGATCCGGTGGAGTTGGCCAAGTACACCCGGCAGATGGTGGCTAAGCTGGGCGAGGAAGCCGTGGTCACCGACGTGGCCAGCGATCTGCAGGATCAAGGCCTGGGCGCAAAGCTGGTGATTGACCGCGACACCGCCGCGCGGCTGGGCATCGCCATGGCCGATGTGGACAACACTCTCTACGACGCCTTCGGGCAACGCCAGGTCTCCACCATCTTCACCCAACTCAATCAATACCACGTGGTGATGGAGGTGGGGCAAAACTTCCAGACCGACCCCACGGTGCTGAACGATCTCTATGTCAAGTCGGGCAACGGGACGCAGGTTCCGCTCAGCCAAGTGGCCCATTGGGAGCAAACCACCGCGCAACTATCCATAGGCCACCAGGGGCAGTTCCCTTCCACCGTGGTCAGCTTCAACCTTGCGCCGGGCAAGGCGCTGGGCGACGCCGTCAAAGCTGTTAATGCCATCGAGAAGAATATCCAGATGCCGGCCAGTATCAATGCCAGCTTCCAGGGAACTGCGGCCGCCTTCCAGACTTCGCTGGCCAACGAGCCGCTGCTGATTCTGGCCGCGCTGATCACTGTTTACATTGTGCTGGGTGTGCTCTACGAGAGCTACATCCACCCCATCACCATCATCTCCTCGCTGCCCTCGGCGGGCGTGGGCGCTCTGCTTGCGCTGCTGATAACGCACACCGAGTTCAGCGTGATTGCGTTGATCGGCATCATACTGCTGATCGGCATCGTGCAGAAGAATGCCATCATGATGATCGACTTTGCCTTGCAGGCCGAGAGGCTCGAAGGCAAGACCGCCGAGGCCGCCATCTTCCAGGCCTGCCAGTTGCGTTTCAGGCCCATCATCATGACTACCATGGCAGCCATGCTGGGCGGCTTGCCGCTATGGCTGGGCGGAGGCGTAGGCGCCGAGTTGCGCCAGCCGCTGGGCATCACCATCGTCGGCGGACTAATTTTTTCGCAGATGCTCACCCTCTACACCGTGCCGGTCATCTATCTCTACTTTGACAAACTGGCGCAGCGTATGAGGCCGCGCGAGCTTTCCACTCACGAACAGCAACCGGCCAACGCCGACTGAGGAGAAGGATCAATGCATCTTTCCGCACCCTTCATTCAGCGGCCGGTAGCCACCTCGCTGCTAAGCCTGGCTCTATTATTGGCCGGCTCTGTGGCTTACTCGCTGCTGCCCGTGGCCTCGCTGCCCAACGTCGATTACCCGGTCATCGGAGTGGGCGCGGGCCTGCCCGGTGGCAGTCCGGAGACCATGGCTTCGTCGGTGGCCACCCCTCTGGAGCGCCAGTTCGGGCGCATCGCCGGCGTCAATCAGATGACCTCGTCCAGTTCGCTGGGCTCGGCCTCGGTCACCATGCAGTTCGATCTTAATCGCAACATCGACGCTGCAGCCCGCGATGTGCAGGCCTCGATTAATGCCGCGCGCAGTCAGTTGCCCGCGTACTTGCCGCAGAATCCCAGCTACCGCAAGGTCAACCCTGCAGAATCGCCGATTCTCATCCTCACCATGACCTCCGACGTGGTGACCAAGCGGCAGATGTACGATATGGCCGACTCCATTCTGTCACAGAAGATCTCCCAGATTGACGGCGTGGGCCAAGTCTTCGTGGGCGGCAGCTCCAGCCCTGCGGTGCGCGTCGAGCTGAACCCTATGCAACTGGGCGCAAACGGAGTGGGATTGGATGCGGTGCGCACAGCATTGGCCAACGCCAACGCCAACCGCCCCAAAGGCGCTCTGCAAGACCCTGACCATCGTTGGCAGATCAGCGACAACGACCAGATCTTCCACGCCAGTGAATATGCACCCATCATCGCCGGATATAACCGGCAGACCGGCGCGCCGGTGCGCGTCTCAGATCTGGGCACCGTTACAGACAGCGTCGCCAACATCCTCACCGCTGGAGTTTCGGGCATCAATACCGATGGTCAGCACGGCCAGTTGAAGGATGCCATACTCATCGTCATCTTCAAGATTCCCGGCGCCAACGTCATATCCACCGTGGACAATGTGATGGCCGAGATGCCACACCTCAAGGCCGCTATTCCGCCTACTATCCAGATCAATGTAGCGGTCGACCGCACCACCACCATCCGCTCCAGCGTACGCGACGTGGAGCTATCGCTCTGCATCAGCGTGCTGCTGGTGGTGCTGGTGGTCTTTCTTTTCCTTCGCGAGGTTTGGGCAACAATCATACCGTCAATCGCCGTCCCGCTCTCGCTGGTCGGCACCTTTGGCGTAATGTGGCTGCTGGGCTACACCATTGACAACCTCTCGCTGATGGCGCTTACCATCGCCACGGGCTTCGTGGTGGATGACGCCATCGTGGTGATCGAGAACATCACCCGTTACCTCGAGATGGGCGAAAAGCCATTCGAAGCTGCCATGAAGGGTTCCCGCGAGATCGGTTTCACGGTGCTGTCGATGAGCACCTCGCTGATTGCCGTTTTCATTCCGATCCTGCTCATGGGCGGCATTGTGGGCAAGCTCTTCCGCGAGTTCGCCGTCACCCTTTCTGTGGCCATCGCGGTCTCCATGCTGGTATCGCTGACCACTACTCCCATGCTCTGCGCCAGGTTTCTAAAGTCGCATGACGAGAGCCGCCATGGCCGCGTCTATCGCACCAGTGAGAGCGCCTTCCAGTGGATGCACAACGAATATGCCAGCGGCCTGCGCTGGGTGCTGCGCCACCAGTGGCTGATCCTGGGCATAATCATCGGCACCGTTGCCCTCAACGTCTACCTCTTCACCATCGCGCCCTTTGGTTTTTTCCCGCAGCAGGACACCGGACGCCTCACCGGACGCACCATGGCAGCACAGGACATCAGCTTCCCCGCCATGCGCGACAAGCAGCGCGAACTGGCACAGATGGTGCTGGACGACTCCGCCATCGCCACCGTCACCGCATTTGCGGGCGGCAGCGGTCCGGGCGGTGGCAGCAACAATACGGGCTTCATGTTTATTGCCCTCAAGCCGCTCAACGAGCGACCGGGACATGTTTCCGCAGACGCCGTGGTCAATCGCCTGCGCAGAAAGCTCACCAGCGTCCCAGGAGCTGTCCTCATCCTTCAGGTTCAGCAAGAACTCTCGACTGGCGCGCGCGGCAGTGCCGCGCAATATCAGTACACGCTCTCCGACGAAAACCTGGATGAACTGAATTCATGGGCGCCGCAACTGCTGGCCCGCACAAGAACTATGCCCGAATTGCGTGACGTGAACAGCGACCAGCAGAATCAAGGCCTGGCCGCTAACCTGGTGATCGACCGCGACGCCGCCTCACGCCTCGGCATTACCGCCTCGGCCGTCGACCAGGTGCTCTACGACGCCTTCGGTCAGCGCGAAGTCTCCACCATGTACACCGCGCTGAATCAGTATTTCGTGGTGATGGAGGTCGATCCCAAATACCAGCTAAGCCCGGATGCGCTCAACGGCATCTTTATAAAATCTTCAACCGGCGCCATGGTTCCGCTCTCCGCCATTGCCAAATTCGCGCAGCAGCGCACCGCCCTGCAGGTAAACCATCAGGGGCAATATCCGGCTGTGACGCTCAGCTTTAATCTTGCGCCCAACGTGGCTCTGGGCGACGCTGTCACCGCCCTGGAAAATGTCCAGCGCGAAATGGGAATGCCCTCGACGATTCATCCCACCTTCCAGGGAACCGCACAGGATTTTCAGACCGCGAAGAAGAATATGCCGTGGCTTATCCTGGCGGCAGTAGTGGCCGTCTACATCGTCCTCGGCATTCTCTACGAGAGCCTGATCCATCCGCTGACCATTCTCTCCACCATTCCCCCGGCCGGCGTAGGCGCCCTGCTGGCATTGAGGCTGTTTAATACCGACCTGAGCATCATCGCGCTGATCGGCATCATCCTGCTCATCGGCATTGTCAAAAAGAACGCCATCATGATGATAGACTTTGCCCTGCAAGCTGAGCGCGACCAGGGATTGCCGCCGGTTGAGGCCATTTATCAGGCCTGTTTGCTGCGCTTCCGCCCCATTATGATGACCACCATGGCCGCACTCTTCGGCGGATTGCCGCTGGCCATCGGTATGGGCGTGGGCTCCGAGTTGCGCAAGCCGCTGGGCATCGCTATCGTCGGCGGCCTCATCGTCTCGCAAATGCTCACTCTGTTTACGACGCCTGTTGTTTATTTATTCTTCGACCGCCTGCAATGGCGCGTGATGAAGCTGCACAAGATTGGCGAGGAGCTGGAAGGGGCGGCGGCGGACTAAAGAGCAGCGATTAGCTGTTAGCTCTTAGTTTCTAGCTCTGGTCCTACCTGATCACGGCGCATTTCTATTCTCAGTGCTATATTTCCGCTGGGAGTTTAGTTATGGAAAAACTCGATCTGAAGAAACATTGGAAGCCTCTTTACGAAGGAAAAGTTGGCGCAATTGTTGCCGTGGAGGTTCCTCCGCTGACGTATCTGATGGTGGACGGCGAGGGCGACCCCAACACATCTAAGGCATTTTCTGAGGCTATTGAAGCGCTCTACTCGCTCTCCTATACGCTCAAGTTCGCGATCAAGAAGAGTCTGCGGGACATCGACTACGGCGTGATGCCGCTGGAGGGGTTATGGTGGGCCGACGATCCGCGGGATTTTGGGTGGGCGGGCCACCAGGCCAACAAGTCGAAGTGGAAGTGGACGGCGATGATCGTGCAGCCGGAGTTCATCACCAAGGTGCAGGTGGAGGCGGCGATGGAAGAAGTGCGGAAGAAGAAGAACCCGGCGGCGCTGGACAAGGTTCGTTTTGAGACGCTTACCGAGGGTCCATCAGCACAGGTTTTCTACGTAGGGCCATTTGCCAACGAGGGGCCAACGATCCAGAGGATGCACGACTTTATTCACGCGGCAGGAAACGAACTCCGCGGCAAGCATCATGAGATCTATTTGAACGACCCGCGGCGAACCGCACCGGAAAAGCTGAAAACAATTTTGCGCCAGCCGATGGGGTAGGAAGAGCGTTTGCCTGCCTCAGTCCGCAAAAGTTTCTTCCCGCACTTTGGCCTTATCGATCATTTTCGCCGGGTAATAGGCGTTGCGGATGTACTGCCTTACCATACGATCGGTGTTGAAGAAGGAGCCGTTGAAGGCCAGCGTGGTGCGCATCAAGCGAGCCCATTTCTCCGGCGCATCCAGATAGAGCGGAACAATCGCGGTTTCGAGTTTATGGTAGAGCGAGTTGGCCTCAGCGGCATCATCGGCGCCGTCTTCGATGGCCCAACCGGTCACGCCCTCGATGCAGCCCTCGATCCACCAGCCATCCAAAATCGACAGGCTGGGAACGCCGTTCAGCGCGGCCTTCATGCCGCTGGTGCCTGAGGCTTCATAAGGCCGGCGCGGCGTATTGACCCACACATCCACGCCCGCGGTGAGCATTGCGCCCAGCTTCCAGTCGTAGTTTTCCAGGTAAACGACGTGCAGAACGTCGTTGGACAGCCTGATGGCGTCCGCGACGACCTGCTGAATCAGCGCTTTGCCGGGATCATCTTGAGGATGGGCCTTGCCGGCGTAAATAATCTGCAAGCCGCCGGCTTTGGCGGCAATCTCCAGTAGCCGCTGGGGGTCGGGGAATAAAAGAGTAGCTCGCTTGTAGGTAGCGGCCCGCCGCGCAAAGCTCAGGGTAAGCACTTTGGGATTGAAGACCAGACCGGTGCGCGCGGCTACCTCGGCGAACAATGCAGCCTTGTTGTGGGCGTGAGCGGCGAGAATCTCCTCTTCGGGCAGATCGATAGCATTGCGAAGATAGAGATTGTCGCGTTGCCACGCGGGGATGTATTTGTCCAGCATCGCCCGGAACGGCTCGGAGACCCAGGTGCGCGCGTGCACGCCATTGGTGATGGAACTGATTTGAAAATCCGGAAACATCGCACGGGAGACCTTGGCGTGTTTCATGGCCACGCCGTTGGCATAGCGCGAGAAGCGCAGCGCCAGCAGAGTCATGTTCAACATTCCATCTTGAAAGCAGCCCATCCGATTCAGACATGCGGTGCGATCGCTGCCCAGGATGCGGTTGGCCTGTTCGGTATAAAAGCGGTCGTGCCCGGCGGAAACCGGAGTATGCGTAGTGAAGACGCACATATTCCGCACCTGCTCGATGTCTGCTTCTGTTACCGCGCCCAGCGATCCGCCGCCTACCTCGCTCTCCAACAGCGCCAACGTCAGCAACGCCGCATGGCCTTCGTTCATGTGGCAGACATTGACCTGACATCCCAGCGCATGCGCCATGCGCACGCCGCCCATGCCCAGCACAATCTCCTGCTGCAAGCGATAATTGGTGTCTCCGCCATAGAGGTGATCGGTCAGAACGCGATCGTCTGCCGAGTTTTCGTCCAGGTCTGTGTCCAGCAGATAAATTGGCACCACGTGCCCGTAGCGGCCCACCAAGTCGTAGCGCCAGCAGCGCACCGTCACAATGCGGTTATCAATGGAAACCGTAACCCGCGCCTTCTCCTCGGTGCAGAAATCCGCCGGATTCCATGGTTGAACGTCCTCGCTCTGCTTGCCGTTCTTGTCCAGTAGCTGCTTGAAGTATCCCTTGTGATATACCAGCGAAAAGGCCACCAAGGGAACACCGAGGTCGGCCATGGAGCGCAGCGTGTCTCCAGCTAGAACGCCAAGGCCACCAGCGTATGTGGGAATGTCGGGCATGATCGCGATCTCCATCGAGAAGTACGCGACCAGGCCAGTGCTGGGATAAGTATCACAGGACAATGGCTCGGATGATGTTGGTTGCATATCTTTAGTTTCTCCACGCCGCTCCAAACCTGAGAAGCGACGCACGGGGAATACGAATTATTGCACGAGTGGCCGGGCGTGAGTGATCTTACCTGACCATTATCGAGGCTGACTTCTATTTATATTAGCAAGGATCGCTTCTTAGAACCGCCAGATTACCGTTGTTTGTACCCGGTGGTCCATACCGAATGGGTGTTACCGATGGGTCAATTCGAAGATGCGCACGAGATTCTCCACTGCAGCGTGAATCAATTGCGATAATCTCCCATCACTTCCGCACAGCTTGTGGTCAGCCGCTCCCAAATGCGGTCCAGCCATGCCTCATGCTCAGGTTTCATCATCACCGAGCGCAGGCAAGTCACCAGCCTGGCGCCGTTTGACGCGTTGCTTTGCTGCTTTGATTCATCCGTGTGCTCAAACCATGCTGACGGCAATTGCACCAGAGCCAGATGCAGATCCCGCGCGGCACAGGCGAAAAAAACCTTTTGCGCCAGCTCTGAAGCCCGCTCCGGCGATTCGGCGTTCATCTTCCACACCACAATATCAAGTTCCGGCGCTCCGGCTGCAAGCGGTTGAAAACGTCTTGACTTATCCTGACGCAACCGCCGGTCGAGTTCGAGCGCCGCCGCCCTGCTGCTGGCGAGGCCTTGGGCAAACTCGCCCCCCGGTACAAGCGGTAAAAGCCGCTGCGTAGCCCACAACGCCACCGCCGATGCTCCGGCCCGTGAACACTCCAGGCTGATCTCGCCGAGGTGCAACTGCTTTGATGTGAAGTAAGTGTAGGGAGAGTCGTGCTTGTAGAAGCGCCCAACCGCAGGGTCGCGGAAGAGCACACATCCGCAGCCATAAGGTTGCAAGCCGTGCTTGTGTGGGTCGATCACGATGGAATCGGCCTGGCTGATGGCCTCGTAGGCTTGTCGTGCAGGGGCATTTAGAGCATTAGAGATCAGCCGAAAGTAGCCGCCGTAAGCCGCGTCCACGTGGATGCGAAAGTTATATTTCTCGCGGAGCGTCAACACTTCATCTAGCGGATCTACCGCGCCGATGGCCGTTGTGCCCAGCGTCACGACTACCGTGCCTACATCGCCTTTACGCAGTTCGGTCTCCAGCGCCTCCAAACTTATCCGTCCGCTGCTGTCGGCGGCGATGGGCGCGTAGTCGAGCTTGAGCACGGCGGAGATGCGCTGGTGAGTGTAGTGCGCCTGCTCGGAACCTACAATGCGCTTTCCTGGAGCGAGTTGCCCTGCCACCCACAACGCCTCCAGGTTGGCGATAGTGCCGCTGGAGGTCAGGTGGCCCAGGAATTCCGTCCAACCAAAGATTCCGGCAATCTCCTGGACGGCCTCAATCTCCATCTCCGAGCTGGCCCGGCCACCATCGCGCGCGTGGTTGTTGGGGTTGATGGTCATGGCCAGCGCATAGGCGGCCCGCGCCACCGGATGCGGCGGCTTGAGCATCTGCCCGGCATAGAGCGGATGATAGTAGGGGTAGTTGTCGCCCATGCGTTGCGCCACATCCTCCAGCACCCGTGCCATCGCCTCCGGGTCGGTCGCGGACTCAAAGGCGGGTAATGCCGCGAAGTGCTTTTCAAGCATTTCGGTGGCGTGGGACAACAGTCCGGGGACGGGATCCTGGGGCATAGTAACCTCTCTCAGTAACATAGCAAGATTACGACGTTAAGGCTTTCCAATTCAACAAGTTCCAAACATTATAACGGGAAAAATGTAGCGGAACGATACATTTTTCGCACATTTTTATGAATAGGGATGCTACACTGCTCTCAGCGTTAGGCCGAAGCGGGCGTGAGCAGCACTCGCCCTACCAGCAAGATTCTGCCAGTGGTCGCTCCGATTCATCCAGCGCAATTCAATACAGGAAATACGAGCAATATGGAACAAGGCACCGTGAAGTGGTTCAACGACGCGAAGGGCTTCGGCTTTATCTCGCGTCAGAACGGCGAGGACGTATTCGTGCACTACTCTGCAATCACCTCCAGTGGTTTCAAGAGCCTGCAAGAAGGTCAAGCCGTGCAATTCAACGTGGTGAAGGGGCCCAAGGGGTGGCAGGCCGCGGACGTGCAGCCGCTGTGAACCCACCGGTTGGATTCCAGCAGAATCTAGCAAACACAAACGAGGGCTGGGAGCAATCCCATCCCTCGTTTGCTATTTATGCCGGATGATTGCGACCGAATTATTATTTGTAAGGAAGGGATCGATTCCCCGCATGAAAGACGGCACGGCGATCATCATCGGAGCGGGCCCGGCGGGATTGACGGCGGCCATCGAGTTGCAGCGCAATTCGGCCATCAAGCCGATTGTGGTCGAGGCCAGCCAGCAGGTTGGCGGCATCTCGCGCACCGTTCGCTACAAGGGCAACCGCATGGACATCGGCGGGCATCGCTTCTTTTCCAAGTCAGACAGAGTGATGCGCTGGTGGTTGGAGCTGATGCCGGTTGAGGCCGGCTCAGACGCGAATGGCGAGTTGCGTTACCAAAGCCAGCAACGCGATTTGCCCGCGGCGGTGGCGACGCACGACCCTCACACGGAAGACTTGGTCATGCTGGTTCGCCAGCGCAAGAGCCGCATCTATTTTTTGCGCCACTTCTTCGACTATCCCATCAGCCTTACTGCGGCAACTTTCAGAAATCTCGGCTTTGCCCGCACCTTTCTCTGCGGCATCAGTTATCTGCGCTCGGCGCTGCTGCCGCAGCGCGAAGAGCATACGCTTGAAGATTTCATTATCAATCGCTTTGGCAAACAGCTTTACCTGACGTTTTTCAAGTCGTATACAGAAAAGGTCTGGGGCGTGCCTTGCCATAAGATCAGCGCTGAATGGGGCGCGCAACGCATCAAGGGACTGTCGCTCAAGGGCGTGGTGACTCACTTCCTAAAGAAGACTCTTATTCGAAGACGTTCCGGCGACATCGCGCAAAAGAAGACGGAAACCTCGCTAATTGAGAAATTTCTTTATCCCAAGCTCGGCCCCGGCCAGCTTTGGGAACATGCGGCTGACTTAGTTCGCAAGGACGGCGGCGAGATACACTTCGGAATTCAGATTGACCGCATCAACCTAGATGGAAACAAAGTGGTCTCGGTGGAGGGACGCAACGAGGCGGGGGAACGGGTTACTTATGCGGGAGATTATTTCTTCTCCACCATGCCTATCCGCGATCTGGTGCGCGGCCTCTCCACGCCAGCACCCGCCGAAGTGAGAGAGGTCGCCGAAGGCTTGATGTATCGCGACTTCATCACCGTCGGCCTGCTGGCCAGCAAGCTCGCCGTTACAGAAAAGGACGGCGCGCCGCTCAAGGACAATTGGATTTACATTCAGGAGCCTGACGTGACCGTCGGCCGCTTGCAGATCTTCAATAACTGGAGCCCATGGCTGGTCGGCACTCCCGGCAAGATCTGGATTGGTCTGGAATATTTCTGCAATGATACTGACGCGCTTTGGCAACTCTCCGATAAGGAGATGGCGAAGTTCGCCATCGCGGAGGTCGCCAAAATCGGGATACTGAAGGCGGAAGATGTCGAAGACTCTCACGTTGTCCGCGTCCCCAAGACGTATCCCGCCTACTTTGGCAGTTATGACCGCTTTGATGTTGTCCGCGAATATTTGGATGGCTTCGAGAATCTCTTTCTGGTGGGCCGCAACGGAATGCACAAATACAACAACCAGGACCACTCTATGCTGACTGCAATGACTGCCGTAGAAAATATCATCAACGGCGTCAAGACAAAGGACAACATCTGGACCATCAATACCGAGATGGAGTATCACGAGGAGAAGTAATCCTTGTGCCGGACTTGTTCAGTTCAGCCGCCAGAATGCGGCATTCAGCACAGTAGCAAAGGTAACCCATGCCCAGTAGGGCGCCATCAGCCAGGCTGCCATAGGCGATACTCTTCCGAAAAACAACGTGGTAGCCCCAATGGCCGCCCACAGCGCCACCACATCCACCATCGCAGCACCAATGGCGTGATGGCGGAAGAAGATCAACGCCCAAATGGAATTCAGGAGCAACTGGACGAGAAACAGTGCCAATCCGTATGTACGCATCGGCGAGTCTGGCGACTCCCAGACTAGCCACGCGGCAAATGCCATCATGGCGTACAGCATCGTCCATACGGGCCCGAAGACCCAGTTCGGCGGCGTAATTGCAGGCCTGTTCAGCGTGCGGTACCATCCCGTGATCTCGCTCGCCGTCCACGAGCCGCTGACGTATGCGACCGTATAACAAATCGCCAACCAGAAAATCAGCGAAATCCAGATCATTCGGCTCTTTGTCCCTCAAGAGAATGGATTCCGCTTGAGGGACAAAGACTCGCCGAAATTTCAGATCTCAGTGCACGACAAGCGGTTGTACGGCTGGTTGCTCGGACGATTTTTCAAACAACTCCAGGTTTTCGCCCTTCCACACCATCGCGGAGTAGATGCGGTCGTAGCCGCTGGGGTGGTCAAAGAAAATCCGTTCCTCCCACTTGCCGGGCCGCATTTTGCGATATTCCGAAAGGTGAATCGCGGCCTGGGCAAAGCCGTCCGGCTGGCGCGCGGCGTTCAAGCCGAACATGTCGGCTTCTTTTTCGTGCATACGGGTCTCGGTGTTCATCACCGGCGTGAGAACGAAGAAGAAGATGCCGGCCAGCAGTAATACCAGCGGCAACACGGCCGGGTCAGTAATGCCGCGAATCTGCCAGTGAGTTCCCCAACGCGCCAGGGTCCATCCCAGCGCCCAGCGCAGGCCGGCAAAGAAGATCAGAAACACCACAGCCAGGAAGAAGATGCTTTTGGGAATGTGATTCATCACATAGTGGCCCATTTCGTGACCCATCACCGCCTGAATCTCTTCAGGCGAACCGCGGTGCAGCAAGTTGTCGTTAAGCGTGATGCGCATAGTGTTGGCAAAGCCGCTCACGTTGGCGCTCATGCGCGTAGTTTGCTTGCTGGCATCGATCTGGTAAACGTCGTTGGTGGGAATCCCGTTGGCGTGGGCCATGCGCAGAATGGGGACCGTAATCTTTGGATCGTTCAGCCGGGTAACTTTGTTAAAGATCGGCTGGAGAAAGACCGGACTGATCGCTACCTGAAGAATAAATAAGCCTGTCATCGCGACCGCGCCCCATAGCCACCAACTGCTTGACAGCTTGCGCACAATGGCGAAGAGCAGCATGACCGCCAGGGCGCCAAAGACCAGGCCGATCAGCAAACCTTTGCCCTCATCGCCCATCCAGGGCCAAAAACTTTGCGTGGCCAGGCCGTACTTGTGCTCGCGCACGTAGTTCTCATAGAACTCGAGCGGAAAGCCAAGCACTGAGGTCAACACAAGATATTGCCCCCAATAGAGCGCGGCTTGCAGCCACCGGAATCGCGTAATGCGCTCGGCCAGATCGCGCATCTTGGCTGACCAACGCATGTTCAAGAGCAACAGACAGATGGCCGAGGCATAGAGGAAGTCCCAGAGAACCAGCCAATAGCCGCCTTCAAAATATGCGTTGGATCTCGCCGTGGCCTCGGGCGGAATCATCGCCATATACGCTTCAGTAGCGGCATCGGCATCAAAATGCGCCGAGGGTTGGGCCGCGGCCGGAACCTTGGTGATGTCCACTGTGGGCTGAATGGCAGGCTGAGCCTGGGCTGAGCCTAGGCAGAAGACCGCAAGCAAAACGAGGAACATGAAGCACTGTAAACGCCAGACCATAGGGGAACCTCTTTCTGAAAGATGTTTTGGCTCAAACGGGGAAGAGTAAGGGCCGCTCTATCCAAGATAAGCCATGAAAAGCAGTTACGTTTAATTGCGGCGGGATGTTCCGGCGCTCTTCGGTATATCCTGAAGTGTTGCCGCGAAATGAGCGTACACGTGGCCGGAAAATCCAGGAAAGATTACCCATGAGCACAAAGACCATTGCTGTACACCTGCCCGACGGGGCGATTCGCGAAGTGCCCGCCGGAACGACGCCTCTGGAGATTGCCAACTCGATTTCGCCACGTTTGGCCACTGCCTCTGTGGCTGCGCGCCTGACCCCTGTCGGCGCTGCCGTGAAGCAGAGTTCATCTGCTGACGAGCATGCCTCTGAGGCGGCCATGTATACCGCCGAGGATGCGGCCGGCCCGCGCCTGGTGGACCTGACAACGCCGTTGACCGCCGACACGCGCCTGGAGTTGATCCGCGAGCAAGACCCCGAGGCGATCAAGGTGCTGCGCCACTCCGCGGCGCACGTGCTGGCCACGGCGGTGCTGGAGCTGTTTCCCGAGACCAAGCTGGGCCATGGTCCGGCCACGGACACCGGCTTCTTTTACGACTTCCATCGCGAGAAGCCTTTCGTCCCCGAGGAGCTGGCGCTGATCGAAGCCAAGATGGCCGAGGTAATTGCGCGCGATGAGCCTTTCAAGCGCGAATCTGCCCCAAGAGAGAAAGCTCTGGAAGAATTCGCGCGCGACGGCGACTTCATGAAGACGCACTTCGTGACCAAATTCACCGCGCCGGGCGACCAGGTCAGCTTTTACCGCAACGGCAAGTTTGTCGATTTTTGCCGCGGGCCGCATGTACCCTCGACCGGCCGCGTCAAGGCCGTCAAAGTGACTAGTCTGGCCGGCGCTTACTGGCTGGGCGATGAGAAGAATCCGCAGTTGCAGCGCATCTACGGCACCGCCTTCTTTTCGCAAAAAGAAATGGATGCCCACTTTGCCCGGCTGGAAGAAGCGGCCAAGCGCGACCATCGCCTGCTGGGCAAGCAACTGGACCTCTTCAGCATTCAGGAACTGGCCGGCGCGGGACTCATCTTCTGGCATCCCAAGGGCGGCATCGTCCGCAAGGTGATGGAAGACTGGATGCGCGAGGAATGCCTGCGGCGTGGCTACTCGCTGGTCTTCACGCCTCACGTGATGCGCCGCGAGTTGTGGAAGATCAGCGGCCATGAGGGATTTTACGCGGGCAATATGTACACGCCCATGGAGCTGGATGATGCCGAGTATCGGCTGAAGCCGATGAACTGCCCCGGCCATATTCTGATTTATAAAAACTCTCCCCGGAGTTACCGCGACCTGCCGGTGCGGCTGGCCGAGCTGGGCAATGTCTACCGCTACGAGCGCTCCGGCACCATGCACGGCCTGCTTCGCGTGCGCGGCTTTACGCAGGACGACGCGCATATCTTCTGCACTCCCGGCCAGATCGTGGATGAGGTAGTGGCGTGCGTCGACTTTGCCGAGGCGGTGCTGAAGACCTTCGGCTTCCACGAATTTCAGGTCGAGTTGTCTACCTGGGATCCCAACGATCGCGCCCACTATGCCGGCTCCGATGAGAATTGGAACCTGGCCGTCACCGGACTCAAGAGTGCTCTGGAGCGCAAGGGTATTGCCTACAAAACCATTCCCGGAGAAGCCGCCTTCTACGGCCCCAAGATCGACATCAAGCTCGTGGACGTCCTCGGCCGCCTGTGGCAGCTCTCCACGGTGCAGTTCGACTTCAACCTGCCGGCGCGCTTCGAGCTGGAATACGTGGGCGAGGACGGCGAGCGCCATCAGCCGGTGATGGTTCACCGCGCTTTGTTTGGCTCCGTTGAGCGCTTCTTCGGCGTGCTAATCGAGCATTACGCCGGAGCTTTCCCGCTGTGGCTCGCGCCGGTGCAGGTGGGTCTTGTCCCCATCAGCGAGAAGCATCACGCATATGCGCAGAAGGTCGAGGCCGAGTTGAAAACCGCGGGCCTGCGTGTTGAAGTTGATGTCCGCAATGAAAAGATGAACGGCAAGATTCGCGACTTCGCCAACCAGAAGACGCCCTACATTCTGGTCTTCGGCGACAAGGAGCAGGAGGCCGGGGCGGTCAGCGTGCGCACCCGCGGCAAAGGCGACCAGGGCTCGGTGCCGCTGGCCGAGTTCATCGCCAAAGCCAAGGCGTTGGTCGCAAGCCAGTCCACGGAACTGTAGCGTTCAGTAATCAGCAGGATTCGGAGCGGCATTCTAAACTGTTTCCATGATTCTCTACTATGCGCGGAACTGCATTTGGCTAGTTGCTCCGATTCTGCTGATGAATGTGCTCCTGATGAAAAAGCTTCCGAAGATGTACCAAACGGAGATTTTTTCAAACGGCATACCTATGTGGATTTCGATTGGAGAAAACACCTTTCGCGTAGCTATCTTTGCGCTGCCGCTGCTGATGCCGCTTCATATTGCAACTTTCAGTCAGAAGATCGGACTCGTAGTCTATCTTGCCGGAGTCATTCTCTATTTTCTGTCTTGGGCCATGCAGATAATGTTTCCTCAGAGTCAGTGGAGTATGAGCCGATACGGTTTTATGGCTCCCAGTTTTACTCCTTTGCTCTGGTTGATTGGAGTTGCGATGGTAGGAAATTCTCTCTACATCGAGATTCCTTATCATCCGTGGGTTTACATAGGGCTATCTATCGTCTTTCTAATCTTTCACAATCTTCATAGCTGGCGTGTGTATTCGCTCGCCAGGCACGGCTGAGCACTGAACGCGTCCCCATAACATTAAAACTTTGCTGTAGACCGGCTCAGCCAGCTGGCTCCTTGAGATAAATCTCCATGTAGTCCAGGTAGTTCTGGGCAAATTCGAGAATCTTGGCGTGGTCGGCTTCGCTTAGTTGGTGACGGAGTTTGGCGGGGACGCCGGCCCAGAGCGTACGCGGAGGAACTTGCGTCCCCTCGGGCACCACGGCGCCGGCGGCTATGAGTGAGCCTTCGCCGATGCGGCAGTTGTTTAGAATTCTGGCCCCGATACCGATGAGAACCGCGTCCTCGACCACACATCCATGGACGGTGGCATTGTGGCCAATGGTGACCCAGTCGCCCACAATCACCGGATAGAGGTTGCGCTGGCCATGGAGGACGGCGCAATCCTGAATGTTGGAGTTGGCGCCGACGCGGATGGAGTGGACGTCGCCACGCAGGACGGCGTTCATCCACACTGAAGAGCGCTCGCCGAGAGTTACGTCGCCGATAATCTGCGCAGAAGGGTCAATATAGCAACTGGCGGGGATCAGCGGCAACCGCCCCTGAAAGCTACGGATCATGAATTCAAGGCCTCCACGGCCAGTTTACGGGATGGTGCGCTGCAAGGCGGGTGAACCGGCCCACCCAGGACGCCGGATCAGCCCACCAGGGACGAAAAGCCGTTCCAAACAGGAAATTGTAGAGGTACGGAGGGCAAATTGTGCGCGGTATCACGCGTTTCAGGTAGAAATTATCAGGATTATCCTTTCCGCTTGACCCACGGAGCAACGTTTCCAGTATCATAAGAGATGCCAGTTGGCGGGTTTGGAGGTGGGATTTTTTGGCGGAGGTTCGTGTTCAAGAAGGCGAACCGCTCGAAAATGCGCTGCGCCGGTTTAAGCGGAAGGTTCAGCAGGAGGACATCATCAAGGAAGTCAAGCGTCACTCCTACTACCTGAAGCCCGGCGAGAAGAAACGCGTAAAGGCGGCTTTGGCGCGCAAGCGGAATCGCAAGAAGGCTCGTAAAGAGGCTGATTAGCTTCAAAACCATCGTGACAAGCGCCGCCCCGGCGACTCCCGCATCAAGATGCGGGCAGGAAACCAGAGATAACAGGCAAGGCTGGGGCGGTCTGTCGCGTTACTTCCAATTAGCTCCAACTTTCTGCATACAGATTGCTTGGAGGTTGTACCCAGGTCTAACCGGCTCTGCCGGGCAGACAATCAATTTGCCGCTGTACTTGTTGCGGCCCGGGCCCTGGTTGTTATCACAGTACGAAGCAGGGAAACGGGACCGGCAAGCTGATTGTGTTCATGGCCGATTTCTATGAATTTCCCTTCTTTGGGGAAGCCGGCCATGGAATTTACCGACAGAGTTTTAACGTGCAGCGACTGTGGAGCCGAGTTTGTCTTCACCGCCGGCGAGCAACTTTTCTTCCACGACAAGCAATTCAAGAACGAGCCCAGGCACTGCAAACAGTGCAAGGCGAAGCGTGTTCGTGGTGGCTCCAGGGTGCGCCCAGAGACACGGACCAACTGCTCGCAGTGCGGCGAGGCAACGACGGTTCCCTTCAAGCCCACACAGGGCAGGCCAGTGTTGTGCCGCTCCTGCTTCAAGCAGCAGGCGCCGCAACAGCCGCAACAAGGGGCAGCTCCCGCCTAGCAGTTACGCCCCCAGCCGAGTCCGGAGCCGCAACGCGTGGAAGGAGACTAATGCGTCTTCATCAACGGCGACGCCGCTGTTGCCTGACATGAGCACTGCTACTGTTATCGGTCGAGATGTGCGCGGAATATAAGTATGCCCACGTATCGGTCCATCCATGCGGCCTTTTCCGGCGCGCTCGCGCGTAATTCCTCTGTGACGGCTGGCTCGTCCATTGCCACAATGCGCAAACCGGCCGCCGCGATGGCGTTGGCGTAGTCTGAAACGCGCGGCATGGCGTGTTCCAACAGGAGATCTTCCTTCCACGGCGATGGATAGCGATAGGGAGCGATCTTCTGGTAAGCATAGCCGTGGCCCCAACCCTCAATCTCGTTTCTCAGAATCGCAAAACGAAAGGGATGCGGCACTGAAATCACAAGGTCTCCGCCGGGAGCCAGAAAATTGCGGAGCGTTCGTACGGTTTCCGTCAGGCTGGCCGCGTACATCAACGCCTGAAAGCAGACGATGAGGTCGAACTGCCGCGCGGTGAGTGACGGCAACGCCGACAGGTTCTCAAAACCGCCAATCGTTAAGAGGAGATTGGAGCAGGCGGCGTGGTTCTTCCAGTTTTCCGCGAAACCTTCACTGGGATCAACGCCAACCACGGCCACGGCGCCGTGCTCGGCGAAAAAACGCGCCTTGTCTCCCGTGCCGCAGCCCACATCCAACACACGCTTGCCCTCAAATGCGCCGCACATTTTGAGTTGAGCCGGCCACTCGATGAGTTGATCGGCAGAGAATTGCCGGGAAGCTGCATAGACCTGTGCTAACGAGTTCCAAGTTTGCGAGGCGTGCGTTTCGGGAGGCTTGTCGTGCATGAATCAAGTTTAGTGCGGACAAGTGCGGAAGAGTTGTGGAGTTCCTTTCCCATATACTGATGCGTAGTGCGCTGGCACATCCGGGCGCACAAGATGGTGGGAGAAAAGCGCCATGGTGCAGACGCGCATCAAGCCTTACTTTCAGGAAGTCGCCGAGAAGGCGCGGCGCAGGGAGCAGCAACGAGTTTTCCGGCGCAATCAGGTCTTCGGGCTGGTGCTGGTGGCTGCGGCGATCCTGCTCTTCTGGCTCTTACGTACTAATCCCAAGTGGATTTTTCCGCCGGGATGGTGGCGGCCGTGAGTCCCGCGCGGACGGCGAATGGCGGCTTCGCCGCGGCAGACCCTTTGGCAGTTCTACTGCTGGGCCCCACGGGCAGCGGCAAGACGGCGCTATCGCTCGCGCTGGGTGAACGCTTCGGCGGCGAAATCGTCAGTTGCGATTCGGTGGCTGTCTATCGCGGCATGGACCTGGGCACGGCCAAGCCAACAATAGAAGAGCGGGCGCGGCTGCCGCATCACCTGATCGACGTAACCGATCCGGACCAGCCCTTTACCGCGGGCGAATATAGCCGACAGGCGCGGGCGGCTTTGCGGGAGATTGCGGCGCTCGGCCGTCTGCCCATTGTGACCGGTGGAACCGGGCTTTACCTGCGCGCATTGACCGAGGGGCTTTTTGCCGGTCCGGAGCGGCAACAGGAGTTGCGGCTTCGGCTGCAACAGAGTCGCAAGCAGCACGGCGAAGCATGGCTGCATCGGATGCTCCAGCGGCTCGATCCGGCTTCGGCCACGCGCATTCACGCCAACGACGCAGCCAAGCTGATTCGCGCCATCGAGGTCTGCCTCGCGGCTCGCAAGCCGCTTTCCCACGTATTGAGCAATCAGGTGCTGGCCCGCGATCCGCTTACCGGCTTCCGTCTCTTGCGCATCGGGCTCAATCCCCCGCGTCAAGCGCTTTACGACCGTCTCAACCGGCGCGCCGCAGAAATGTTTGCGGCCGGCATCGTCGATGAAACCCACGGCCTGCTTGAACGTTACGGTCAGGTGAGGGCGCTCGATTCGCTGGGTTACCGGCAGGGACTTGCCGTCCTGGCGGGGACCTTGAGTGTTGAGGAGGCGATAGCCGCTGCTCAACAGGGCCATCGCAACTACGCCAAGCGGCAGATGACCTGGTTCCGGAGAGAACCGGAGGTGCATTGGATCGCGGGCTTCGGCAACGAGCCGGAGGTGCTAAGCGCGGCGATGGAACTGGTTCAGAAAAATCGTTAACAATTGTTTCGCGGGATGGGTTAAACAGTCACAGAAGCGAAGTGTGCCTCAGGCGCATCCATTAGACTGGACGGTGGAATGCAGTATTTGCAGTTCCTGAGCAGCGCACCGGATTGGAGTTCCCCTTGGAAGATACGATTTACGACGTGGCGATTATTGGCGGCGGGCCGGCCGGTTATACGGCGGCTATTCGCGCGGCGGAGCACGGGCTGAAGGTCGCTCTCATAGAGGAAACCGATAAGTTGGGCGGAACCTGCCTGCATGTGGGCTGCATCCCCACCAAGGCTCTGCTCTTCAACGCCGAGATCTGGGACCATCTGAAACACGCCGCCGAATTTGGCATTGAAGGCATCGGCACGCCCACGCTCAACTGGGCAGCGGTGCTGCAGCGCAAGAACTCGATCATCACCAAACACGTTAAGGGCCTCGACTTCCTGATGAAGAAGCACAAGATTGCGCGCATCGAGGGCTATGGGCGCCTCGCCGGACCCGTGCGCGACGGCATCCACACTGTCGAAGTCAAGGCGGCGAGCGGCGAAGCAAGCCAGGTCAAAGCGAAGAACGTCATCCTGGCCACCGGCTCTGAGGCCAAGATGCTGCCCGGCCTCAAGGCCGACGACCGCATTCTGACCAACATCGAAATCCTGGCCATGGAGCAGGTTCCCAAGTCGCTCATCATCATCGGCGCGGGCGCGGTGGGCATGGAGTTCGCCTCGATCTTTCGTACCTTCGGCACCGAGGTGACGATTCTCGAGTTTCTGCCGCGCGTGGTTCCGGTGGAGGACGAGGAAATCTCCAAGGAGATCACGCGCCTTTTCAAAAAGCGCGGCATTGATGTGAACACCGGCGCAAAGGTCGAGAAGGCCGAGCGCACCGAAACCGGCGTGAAGGTGACCTATATCGATCAGAGTGGAAACCCAAAAATAAAGGAGAGCGAGAAGCTCCTCGTGGCCGTGGGGCGCGCCGGAAGAACCGGCGATCTTGGCCTGGAGAAGACGCGCATCGAGCTTGATCGCGGGCTGGTCAAGGTCAACGAGGCCCAGGAGACCGCCGAGCCGGGCATCTTTGCCATCGGAGACATCGTGGCCGGGCTGCCGCAACTGGCGCATGTCGGCGCGATGAGCGGCATGATCGCCGCGGCCAGAATCGCTGGCCGGCCTTTCCGCCCGGTGCGCCGCGATCGCATCCCCGGATGCACCTACACCGAGCCGCAGATCGGATCGGTGGGCCTGACCGAGGCGCAGGCCAAAGAAAAAGGCTACGACGTGAAGGTGGGCAAGTTTCCCTTTGCGGGCAATTCCAAGGCCACCATTCTCGGCAGCCACGACGGCTTCGTGAAGGTGGTCGCAGACGCCAAATACGGCGAGATTCTGGGCGTACACATCCTCGGACCGCAGGCCACGGAACTGATCGCCGAAGCCGTCGCCGTGCTGGAGCTGGAAGGCACGGTCGAGGAGCTGATGTTTACTATCCACGCGCATCCCACTCTGGCCGAGTCCCTGCTCGATGCCTACGGGGCCGTCGAGGGAATGGCGATCAACGCGTGAGAAGAATTGCAGCCTCCAGAAACCGTTTGCAATTGAATTATATTGTAGCTACAATTAAATTATGTTCGTCTGGGATGAGGCAAAGCGGAAGTCGAATCTGAACAAACATGGACTCGACTTCAACGATGCGCATCTGGTTTACGACAACCCGAATAAATGCACCTATGACTCAACAGCTTGCGGAAAAAAGGCGTTCTTTTCACGATGCTATGCCCTGGCGTTGCTTTTTGAACCTCAAATCAGTTGTGCTGCTGTTGATTTGTTCCTCTGGAGGCTTGATTTGCGGCCTCCAGA
>Ga0181520_10004673_pt1 | contig 22672 bp, 23 predicted proteins | sample PEATcosm2014_Bin_29_FD_132451 | JGI IMG/M metagenome (GOLD analysis project Ga0181520, IMG submission 132451) | Peatland microbial communities from MTU Mesocosm Facility, Houghton, MI, USA - PEATcosm2014_Bin02_30_metaG | ecosystem: Environmental > Terrestrial > Soil > Wetlands > Peat | place...
CCGGATTCATCTTCAGCTCCGTCGGCTGGAAATGTAAACCGCAATTCCGCGGCAGAAAACGAAAAAGTGTCAGGGATGTCCCCGGTCTGAAATGTCAGGGATGTGCCCGGCTGCACACCCCAGTGGTCAGTGAACAGAGGTCAGTGGTCAGTAAAAGCCCGAGGCTGTGGCTGTGGTTCATGCTTTGATTATGCGCGTTGGGAGGGTAATTATCTGCAAAGCACTTTCGACTTCGCTCGAGGCAGGCTCTGCGGTGGGGCCAACTGGTTTCGGCTTGTCCGCGCGAGAAATAAGGCGCGGGAATGGGGTAATCGCTCGGATGAGACTCAGTGGGGTTCGTGGTATCCCACCCATTCGCAAAAAACGCGAATGGATGGGGCACCAAGGATTTGTGGATTACCTATCGACGAAAAACTAACGCAGGTCCTTCGACTCACCACCCCCAGGCTGTAAAACGCCCGGGGCCCTGTTCGCTCAGGATGACAGCAGTGATTATGCTGCGAACTTCTGAATCATTTTCAGGGCGTTAGACCTTGATCGTCTCTTCGCCCTTGTGCCAGCCGCAGGGGGTCAGGCCTCCGTTCTGCAAAGCATCAAGGACGCGCAGAACCTCCTGGGGATCGCGGCCCACGGAGAGATCGGTGACGTAGACGAAGCGGATCTTGTCCTCGGGGTCAACGATGAAGGTGGCGCGCTGACTGACACCGGCCTTGGGGTCGAGTATGCCCAGCGCAGAAGAGAGTTCGCGCTTGATGTCAGAGATCATCGGGAAGGGCAGGCTCTTCAGCGAGGGCTGCTCATTGCGCCAGGCCCAGTGCACGAACTCCGAGTCGATGCTGCCGCCGAGCACCTGCGCGCCGCGCGCGGCGAACTCCGGATTCAGCTCGCCAAAGGCGGCAATCTCGGTGGGACAGACAAAGGTAAAATCCTTGGGCCAGAAGAAGTAGACCTTCCACTTGCCGGCGAAGCTCTGATCGGTGAGGGTGGGAAACTTCATCTCGCTGTTGACGACTGCGGACAATGAAAAGGCAGGAAATTTTTCTCCAACGGACAACATTCTGCGAATCCTCCGGGAAAGGTTGATTGGTGTGATTGATGCAGCGGGGAAAGCAGCCTCCGCCAACGAGCCCGCAGAGGGGCAGAAGAACTGCGCTGCTCCTGCAGCGAGTTCTCTCTCATCAGAAGGGATGCGCGCCGGAGCCGACGGGATTCGGAAAAGAGGGGTCAGGGGTTTCAGCGCAAATAATATCCGTGCGCCGTTCCTTACGGGACTCCGAATGAATTTTTGGTTTAGCTGACCCCACGCTGAAGCGCGGGGCTAATAACCACTGCGCCTACGGCGAGAAACTGATCCCTGATCCCTGTATTTTCAATTCGGCCGGTTGCCGGAGGCGGATCGGCGTCGGAAGCGCTCATCGACTGGCTGGCGGTCGCTGAAGCCGGAGTTGACGGGGTGCCAATGCTCGATGGCCGTCTCTCCCATGCGCCAGCAGAGCAGCACCACCTGATCGTCCACGCGGCAGGGAAAATCCAGCAGGCCGGCATCGATGTCTTTCACCTGCACGCCGATGGAGTCAATCTCGCTGATGCTCTCGCGCACCCGCTGCACATGGCCCTCCATCTCGGCGCGCAGTTTGGCCACTTGGTTGACGTCCACCTTCATGCCGCCGGAGAGATAGATGCGCCGCGCCAGCTCGGAGAGGCCATTCTCGACCTGCTCGGCAGATTGCTTGCCTTCGATGGCGCGCTTCAGCAGCGACTCCAGCACCGGGAGCAGAGATTGCGCTTCGTCGAGAGTGAAGGTTCTCATAAAGACAGTTTACAGTTGTCAGATGTCAGTTGTCAGTTGTCAAAGTTCAATGCAACAGGTTACAAGGATAAGGTCTGGTCAAGCAGTTTATCAAGGTGTCGAAGCCGCTCGCCTCTCGTGGACGACTGACAACTGACAACTGATCACTGACAACTGTCTTACCCCACTTCCAGCATCCGGTCGAGGCCGACTCGCGCCCATCGTTTGACGTTCTTGCGCACCTGGATGCGGTTGACGACATGGCCCTCGACCAGGTTCTCCAAAACCCAGGCCAGGTGCTGCGGGCTGATGCGATACATCGTCGTGCAGAGGCAGCCGGTCGAATCCAGCGTGATGACCTTCTTGCCCTGCTCGGCGAAGCGGCGGGCCATGCGGTTGACCAAGTGAATCTCGGTGCCGACGGCGAAGGTAGACCCCACGGGCGCCTGATCGACCAGAGCAATCAGCCGCTCGGTCGAGCCGAGAGCGTCGGCCTTCTGGCAGACCTCCCAGCGGCACTCGGGATGGACGATGACCTGGATGCCGGGGTACTTGGCGCGCACCGCATCGACGTGGCTGGGCAGGAAGCGCTGATGGACGGCGCAATGGCCCTTCCAGAGGATGATGCGGCTGGCCTCCAGTTTTTCCCTGGTCTGGCCGCCTTGAACGGGGCCGATCTGCATCGCCCAGGGATCCCAAACCACCATTTCGTCCAGCGGAATGCCCATCGCGTAGCCGGTGTTGCGGCCCAAGTGCTGGTCGGGCAGAAAGAGAATCCGTTTACCGCGAGCAAAGGCCCACTCGAAGGCGGCGCGAGCGTTGGATGAGGTGCAGACCAAGCCGCCCCGTTCGCCGCAAAAGGCCTTGATGGCCGCGGTCGAGTTGATGTAGGTCAGCGGAATAATATCGTCCGCGAGGCCGAGTCGCTCGAGCGATTCCCAGCAAGCTTCGACCTGCGAGATTTCGGCCATATCGGCCATCGAACAGCCGGCGTTCAGGTCGGGCAAGATGACCTGCTGGCCGGCGTTTCCGAGGATGTCGGCGCTCTCGGCCATGAAGTGCACGCCGCAGAAAACAACATACTTGGCGTTGGTTTCAGCGGCAATGCGAGAGAGCTTATAGCTGTCGCCCGTGGCATCGGCGAAGCGAATCACTTCGTCGCGCTGATAGTGGTGGCCGAGCAGCAGCGCCGTCGAACCTAATCGGGCGCGCGCTCGCTCGATACGGCTGTCCATCGTGTGGTCGGGCAGCGCCAGGTAGTTTTCGAGGCTACAGGTATTGCCAGCCTCCGGCGAGGCCGTCGCCAAATCGTCAAGAACCAGAGTCACCGTTTTCCGCCTTCAGTCCGACTCGCCTTTTGGGCAGCGGACGGGGATGTTGAAAGCAATCATGCGACTTGCAGTGGATGCACTGGCGTTGCTGAATAGGATCGGCGCTTTTGCCACTCCCTGAGCAAAACCCCCACCCACGGGGTTGTTGCAAGCCTTTAACACTTGGATGCAGCTGACGGCCGGCAGATTCGAGAATCCAGACCAGCATCAGCCGCTTCCATTGCCTAATAGTGTAACAAAATCTTCACACGGAATCCAAATCGCGCGTCTCAGAGGGTGGGCTGGCGAGCTGCGCCGAACCGCATTGGAACCCAAGACCATTTCCGATTGTGAGCGCTGAGCGCGGGCGGGTATCATTATTGTTGATGATCACGCCGCCGCCAATTGAAGTTGCCAATCTGGGAATGTGGGACACGCTGATCCTGATGGTGATGGCGTTGGTAGTGGTTGGGCCGCGGAAGCTGCCGGAACTTGGCCGCCAGATCGGCAAGCTGATGTACGAGGTGCGCAAGGCCTCGAACGACTTCAAATTCCAGATGGAAGAGGAGCTGCGCAAATCCGAGGAGGCCGACCGGCAGAAGAAGGAAGCGGAGCGGCAGGCCGCGCTGGCGCTGGCGGCTCCAGCTCTTGGTTCTCAGCTTCCGGAAGTGAGCGTCGAGGCGCCCGCGCCTACTTTTGAAAACCCCTATCCGGAAGGGGCTGTATATCCGGCAATTTTACCGGAGGAGTTTCCGCGCGATGAGCCTTATCCGCGCATTCAGCCGCCCTCGACGGGCGAGCCGGTGGCGGCGGATCAACCGGGCCGCATGGCAGAGCGGGGCGAGATCCCGGCAGAGGCTCCCGCCTCAGTGACCGAGCAGGCCCACCATGGTTGATCCGGCAGAGGCAATCGGCAAGGCGAGGGCCGCAGTGACCGAGCGCGCGGAGCTGCCGGGCATGAGCCTGATGGAGCATCTGGAGGAGCTGCGCAAGCGCATCGTGCGCTCGGCTATTTTTCTGGCGCTGGGCTTCGTGACTGCCTGGTTCCTGCGGGACAGGCTGGTCGATTTCATCCAGGCGCCGCTCAAGCACGACGGCAAATCGCTCAACATGATTCATCCCATGGATGGAATGAATCTGGCCATCCATGTCTCGCTGGTTGGCGGTTTGATTTTGGCCTCGCCCTTCATCCTCTATCAGGTGTGGCTCTTCATCGCGCCGGGACTTTACCAGAAGGAGAAGCGGTTTGTCATTCCCTTCATGGCGGCCACGGTGGGTCTGTTTCTTACCGGAGCCTACTTCGGCTACTATTGGGTGCTGCCCAGCGCAATGCATATTCTGCTCGATGTCTTCGGCGGAAAATTTACCTCTGTCATCAGCATCGAGGAGTATACCGGCTTCTTTCTCTCGGTGATTCTCGGCCTGGGCATCAGCTTCGAGCTGCCGATTCTAATCTTCTTCCTGGCCATGTTCGGCATTGTCAGTCCGCGCTTCCTATGGAAGAATATGCGCTACGCAATTCTGTTGATTTTCCTGGCGGCGGGCATCATCTGCCCCATGCCCGACGCAGTGAGCATGTGCATCTACGCTGTCCCGCTGCTGGTGCTTTATCTGATTGGCATCGGCGTGGCCTGGTGGGTTCATCCCTCGCGCCGCAAGAAGAAGGAGGCCGCGAAGTGAGTCATACCTCGTTTTTGAAGCAGGTAGCGCGAGGAATTCTGGGTGCCCCATCCATGGCGCGTTTTTGTTTTTACTCCAAGGGTGGGAAACCACAAAGCTCGACCAGCATTTCGTTCTTGAAGATCATTGCGCTCAGCCTGCTTTTGCTGGCCCCGCTGGCTGCTTCCGCCCAGCAACACTTCAACGGCGCTAAAGCCTACGAATACGCCCGTCAGTTTGTCGCGATTGGCCCGCGCTGGCCCACTGGACCCGGCCACGCGAAGGCTGAAGCCTTTCTGCGCGACCACTTCAAGCAGGACCAGCTCGAAGAGGATGCCTTCACCGCCGACACGCCCATCGGCCCGGTCTCGATGCGCAACTTCATCGTGCGCTTTGCCGGCAAAAAGGACGGGGTGATTGTGCTGGCCACGCACTACGAGACCAACTACTGGCTCAAAGACATCAACTACGTTGGCGCCAACGACGGCGGCTCGACGACCGGCCTGCTGATGGCCATCGGCGACCGGTTGCGGGTAAAAACAGCCGGCGGCAAAAAGCTCGACGGCTACTCGGTCTGGCTGCTCTTCGACGACGGCGAAGAGGCGATCAAGGAATGGACCGACTCCGACTCCCTCTACGGCACGCGCCACCTGGCCGCCAAGTGGGGCCGCGACGGAACGCTGGGCAAGATCAAGGCCTTCATGCTCGCCGACATGATCGGCGACAAGGACCTCGATATTCTGCGTGACACTCAATCCGCCGACTGGCTGGTTGAACTCGTCCGTCAGGCAGCCAAAAAATTCGGCTACAGCAATTACTTTTTCAAGACGAGTAATGAGATTTCAGACGATCATCAGCCCTTCGTCCGGCGCGGCGTGCCATCCATCGACGTGATTGATCTTGACTACGGGCCCAACAACAGCTACCACCACACCACCAAAGACACGATGGACAAGATCAGCGCCCGCAGCCTCACCATCGACGGCGATGTGTTCATGGAGACGATACGGCTGGTGAATCTGCGGTGAGCGTGCCTACATTGAGAAACCTCGACCTTCCACGGCCCCGGTGTGGAATAATTTGCCGGTGAACCCTGCCGCTTCCGCCCACGATTATTTTCTTCTCGCCTGCGCCGCCGGCATGGTTCTGCTGCTGCTCGCGCTGATCGCCAAGCTGCGGCTGCATCCGGCGCTTGCCCTGATGATCGCCGCGCTGAGCCTGGGCGTGGCCTCGGGAATGCCGTTCAGTCAGGTTCCGCTCTCCTTCACCGCCGGCGTGGGCAGCCTGATGAGCCACATCGCCATCATCCTGGGTCTGGGCGCAATTCTGGGGCGTCTGGTGGCCAGCTCCGGCGGCGCTGCTTCGCTGGGAAAGCTTCTCGTCGAGGGCTGCCATCCACGAGGCTTGCCCTGGGCGATGCTGGGCCTCGGTATTCTGGTCGGTATGCCGGTCTTCTTCGAGGTCGGACTGGTGCTGCTGCTGCCGATCGTCGCCGATGCCGCGCGGCGCAGCGGGCGGCCTCCGATCCTGACCGCGCTGCCGGTGCTGGCTGGGCTTTCCATCGTGCATGGTGTGCTGCCGCCCCATCCGGCGGCGATGCTGGCGGCCACGCAATACCACGCCGACCTGGGCCGCACCATTCTCTGGGGTCTGGCTGCTGGATTGCCCGCCGCCGCCTTGGCTGGCCCCGGCTTGAGCTGGTTCCTGATGCGCCGCTGGAAGAAGCGAGTCGCTGCGGCAGAGGGCGATTGCACAACACTTGAAAACGATAGTCCGAGCGTGAAAGATCTCGAAGTTTTGTGTGCTGCGAGCGAAGAACATCCCTCAGGGGTTAAAGCCCAGGTTGATTTTGCGGCAGCTTCGGCACGACTGAAGTCGTGCCCTGACACTGCCCCCGCGCCCGCCGGCCCCATCCGTGCCGCCGCGGCGATTCTGCTTCCCGTGGCGCTGATCTTCCTGGGCAGTTGGGCCAATGCGCTGGCCGCTCCCGGCAGCATCATCAACCAAGCTCTCCGCTTCATCGGCAGCGCGGATGTTGCCCTGCTGATCGCCGTACTGGCAGCTCTGGTCACCTTGGGCGGACACATTCAGAGCGGCCAGCATCACGGTCCTGAGCTTTTGCGCAAACTAACCAGCGAGGCCTTCGGCCCCATTGCGCCGGTACTGCTGATTCTGGCCGCCGCCGGGGGCTTGAGCGGCGTTCTGCGCGACTCGGGCGCGGCCCAGGCGACGGTCTCGCTGGCCCTGGGCGCGCATCTGCCGCCGCTGGTGCTGGCATGGCTCCTAGCCGCCGTCGTGCGCGTCTCGATGGGTTCGGCGACGGTCGCCATGGCCGTGGCCTCGGGGATTCTGGCGCCCATGGTCGCGCATCTCGGCGTGCGCCCCGAGTTGCTGGTGCTGGCCACCGGCACCGGCTCCATCATCCTCTCGCACGTAAACGACCCCGGCTTCTGGATGATCCAGTCCTTCTTCAAGCTGGAGTTGAAGGAGACTCTGGCCACATGGACGGTGCTGGAGACGATTTTGTCCCTTGCCGGGCTGGGAATGACGCTGGCGCTGGCGGCGGCGCTGCGATGAATATGAATGCAACCAAATCAAGGATGAAGCGCAATTGAGACGATCCGGCTCGTTATACAGCCCGAAGCCGTTCCCGATCCGCTTCAATACTTGAACTGGCAGCGTCAGCGGCCCCATAATTGGCGTGCATCGCATCTTCTTGAACTTCGGCATACCCAGAATTACTTGTGGTATCACCAAAGCCAGAATCCTGTTCATATTGAACTTCGAGATTCTCGGGTCGAGGTTGCTTGGGCGATGCAGGAACCGGCGGAAGAATTCTTACAAATTTTGAAACCGGGAAATTCCCAAGTGAAAATGTATTCTGCCAAACAGTGGTCAGATCACTTGGCGGGGTCAGTAACCCGCGTACACCAGGCTTATCTAGCCAGGCTTCGAGGTAATCGTTTCTCTCGGACTCTCCATAAGTTAGATAAATCTCTATATCCTTGAATAGAGCTGCATTCTTCAAGGATTCCGCGAGTATCTCTGGGTAACAACTTGTAAGAGCCACAAACTTGCCAAGCTGTTCTGGAGTAATCTCGGCCTTTCCTGTCTTCAGATCTTTGTCAAAGAGTCCCTGACTGCTGGCAATGTACAGCGAGAGACGATATCGATTGAGAAACTGCTTAATTCGCCGCGGGTTATACCCGAAAACCTCTCGCACCAAAAAAAGAACCTGCCGGATGCGTTCAGACTCAGGCCCGCTCTCGACACGAAAGGGATCACGATCGGGGTTGCTGATTTGTTGAGATGTAACATTTTGGGGCTTCTGCAAATCCTTCATCTTGAGCCGGGGAAATAGGCGGTGCAAAAGGTTAGGCTTGGGCAATTCTTCGACAGGAGCAGATACAAGACTATTGATAAACTCCGTTGTTTGCTGTTCACCGTCGGAAACTGGAATTCTGAATGAAAGCTGAATGAACTTCTCAAGATATTCGTCTCCGAAGGCCCGCAGCCTACCGTAGTCAGGCTCTTTCGTGCCGTCCGCAGGCTGCGTACTTTCCGATTGCTGAAAAAGAAAGGGGGCAATGTTGCGGAACTTGTATGCGATGGACGCTGCAACTTTATCTCGATCAAGACCGATAATGAAGTAAAGCTGGTTGTTGTCTCCGATCATCATATTGATAGCCCGCATGATTTCAGCCGCCTGCGGGACATCGCAACGATCCAGGTCGTCGATAAATACAAATATCTTTGCTTTGCGCTTTGGGGCATAAGCTTTTATTATTTTTCCAAAGTCATCTGAAAACGCATCGATGAATGCTGCTTTTCCGTTGTAGTCCGGTTTATCTATATATTTTTCGAGCTCGAACTCGAATAGATTCTTGTGGAAACTCATCGGAATTTTCCTGATAGCTCCAATGACTAAAATGAGGCCGGTAATCCAATGCGAATTTGCTATTACAAAAGATGAATTATGCTGATGAGATGCGCCCTCTTCCGAAGACTTCAATTCAGGCAGAAACTCACGCGTCAATTGTTCGACTCGCTGAACGCGATCCGCGGAATTGGAGCGAAGCGACCAGTAAACGCTTCCGGCGAAGGCGCCGACGAGCAGTAACAAAATCAGAATCTTGCCCGTAAACTTGATAGCTTTCTCCGGCCCATTCAAACGGTAACAATAAAGTCGAACCTTGCCCAGTATGCGACGCAAAAATGGAGTTTTCTCGCGAAGAGACCGGGCAATGGTGAGAGCAAATGCCGCCCAAAGCTCCTCCTGCTTTTCATACTTCCAGGCATTGAAATCGACGGCAGTTGAATTCGGAGATTGAACCTTCATTCGTTCTTTAAGCTGGAGCATGAACGAGGATTTGCCGCTCCCCCAACTCCCCTCGATGGACAAGGTGAATGGCGCTCTGGTCGCGGGTGCGAGGAGAAAATTGGCAATCGCATCAACGTAGAGTTTGAAGCCGAGGGTGTCGCTATTCGCCGTCTGATCGCTGACCGCACTTGTCTGCGCATAGACAGATTCTGATTCGGAGAGCGAGTCTTGCGCTTGATCACCGGGGTTTTCTTTTGTAGGCATAACCATCGTTTTCCACCCCACCAAGAATGGATAGACGGCATATTAGCAGATAACGCAATGGCGGAACACCATTTAGTTTTTCCGAGTCTCCGTGCTTCACAGCCCCAGCACCACCCGCTGCGCCGCGAAGATCTCCTTGAGTCCCGCCTCGGCCAGATCAATGAGCGCATTCAACTGCGCGCGCGAGAAGGAACCCTTCTCGGCCGTGGCTTGCGTCTCGATCAGCCCGCCGTCGGCCGTCATCACCACATTCATATCCACCTCGGCCTGCGAGTCCTCCTCGTAACAGAGATCGAGCAGCATCGCGCCGCCCACCAGCCCCACCGAGGTCGCCCCCACCAGTTGCTTCATCGGCGAAGCCTTCAGCGTTCCGGCTTCTACCAGCGCCTTCAGCGCCAGACCCAGCGCCACCGCGGCTCCAGTGATCGCCGCGGTGCGGGTGCCCCCGTCGGCCTGGATCACATCGCAATCCAGAATCACCGTCCGCTCGCCCAGCGCCTTCATGTCGACGACCGAGCGCAGGCTCCTGCCAATCAGCCGTTGAATCTCATGCGTCCGTCCGCCGATCTTGCCCTTCTCGCTCTCCCGCGGCGTGCGCGTCACGGTGGCGCGCGGCAGCATGGAATATTCAGCGGTAACCCACCCCCGCCCGGAGTTCCTTAGCCAGCCGGGAACGCCTTGCTCGATGGTCGCGTTGGTCAGTACCCGCGTGTTGCCCAGCGCGACCAAAACGGAACCCTCCGCCGTCTGCACAAATCCCGGCGTGAGTGTGAGAGGACGAAGCTGGCGGGTTGTTCTGCCGCCGGGACGATAAATCGAAGTGTCAGCCATGGTGGAATTGTAAGGGAAGCGGCTTGCCGCCAGCGTTGCATTCACCCCCGAAAAGCTCCCAAACCAGTACGGGAATCCGCCTGTTCCCATTCCCGGAATAGGAATCCTCACGTAAGCTCTTGAAACAACAACGATTCTTCTAATCGCGCCGACCCCTCCCGTCCCATTTTGGGAGAGAATGCTCATCCAGGCCTTAGCCAGACTGTTCTGGAATCGGAGACTCAAGCCTTCCCTTATCAGGAACTTAATCAAGCTGTCCTAGTTTGGCACGCCACGTGTAATAGAAGAGGACAGTTCACCCCCCATTGAGCAGGATCGGGAAGTTGGGAATGGAGATTTGGGAATAGGGAACAGCGGTGTTGCGGGGAATCGGAAACAGATATCTGACTCTGACCCCTGATCTTTGAAGAGGAAGGAAGCAAGTGATGCAGCAGACAGGACAAACAGCGGAGTTCACCGCAACCGGGCCGTCCGCAATGGGCTGGACCGAAACAGGAGTCGGCGGGGCGGGCTTGGCGGGAATGGGCCTGACCGCAACCAGCGAGACCGACACGGAACGCAAACGGGTCGAGGCGGTGGTCGAAACCCTGGCCAATCTGCGCTGCCAGGGCGAGAGCCTGGCCGAGGTGGCGCACGATGCGCGTAATATGGTCACGGCGCTGGGGCTCTACTGCGATCTATTAGCAGAGCCGGGGGTGCTTAGCCCGGCCTTCCTCCACTACGCCAACGAACTCCGGCTGGTGGCCACGGCCAGCCGCCGGCTGGTGGAAAAGTTGCTGGCCCTCGATATTCGCCTGGGATCGGCCTCAGAACTCAATCACGCGGCCATCGCGGAGCACGCCGGGGCTGAGCCGCTCAGCCCGAGCCGGATGGCGCAAGCCCGCCACTGGGATCTGCTGCCCGCCCGGCCGATCGAAAACCTGGCCGATGAGCTGCTCTCCAGCCGCAACCTGCTCTCCGCCTTGGCCGGACCCTCGATTGCTCTGACCATCGACGTTGAGGGCGGTGCGCTGCCGGTGCGTCTGACCGGCGAGGACCTGACCCGGATTCTGGTCAATTTGGTCAAAAACGCCGCCGAGGCGATGCCGGAGGGCGGGCGAATCTCCGTGGGCCTGCATGAGTTTCATGCCGGAGAGACGATTCCGCCGTGGTTGATGCTCTCGGTCGAGGACAGCGGGCCGGGAATTCCGCGCAAGTCGCTGGAGAAGATCTTCGACTCCGGCTTTACCACACGCGCTGGCGCTTGCGCCCACGGCGGCCATAATCAAGGCGGCTGGCCGGCCTCCCATCGCGGACTGGGCCTGTCCATCACGCGCTCCATCGTCGAGACCAGCGGCGGCCGCATTCATGCCGTCCACCGCGCTCTGACCGGCGCGCGCTTCGAGATTGAGCTGCCCGTTCGTCCCCGCTGACGGGGACCAAAATTGGCGGCAAGCCGTTGAAAATACTCCTTCGGCAACGACAACAAAAATCTAGTTCACCCTTTTGCGCGTGAGGCGAATACAATGCTCGAAACAGTTCTTAGCACGAGAACCATGGAGTTTATCCCCCAACAATTCGCGGAGCCGCCCGTGCGGCTGCACCTGCTGGTGGTCGACGCCGATACGGCCGTCCGCTCGGCCTGCGTCGAAATCGCCGGCAGCCTGGGTTACGCCGTTGAAAGCACCGGCGACCTGGGTCAGGCGCGCAGTATGTTGCGAGGTTCGACCGCCGACATTCTGCTGGTCAACCTGCCGGCGGGATCCAACCAGGGATTGGAGTTGGTCTCCGAGGCCAAGCTGCTCTACCCGCAAACCGCGGTCATCGCGATGACCGCCTCAGGCTCAGTCAACGCCGCCGTCGAGGCGATGCGCTGCGGAGCTTCGGATTATCTCGCCAAGCCCTTCGCGATCGACGAGCTTTCCACGGTTCTCGATCGCGCCGCCGCATCCTTGGTCACCGACACCGCGACCCGCCAGTTGCGCGAGCGGCTCCGTCTCAGTCAAGGCTTGGGCGCGATGATCGGCCGCAGTGGTGAGATGGAGAAGCTCTATCGCATCTTGTCCAAGGTCGCCCAAAGCACTCACCCGGTATTGATCCTGGGCGAGAGCGGCACCGGCAAGGAGTTGGTGGCGCGCACCATCCACGCCTACGGACCGAACTCGCAAAAGCCCTTCCTGCCGGTCGATTGCGGCTCGCTTGTGCCCACCTTGATCGAGAGCGAGTTGTTCGGTTACGTCAAGGGAGCCTTCACCGGGGCCAACCGCAACAAAGACGGCCTGCTGGTTTCGGCCGAGGGAGGCACGGTCTTCTTGGACGAAATCGGCGAGCTCTCGCTCGACCTGCAAGCCAAACTGCTGCGCGCTCTTCAGGAAAAAGAGGTCCGTCCGGTCGGGGCCACGCATCGCGTTCCCATCAAGGCGCGCATTGTCGCCGCCACCAACCGCGACCTGGCGGTGATGGTCGAAAAAGGCGCCTTCCGCAAGGATCTCTTCTACCGCCTCAACGTCGTCAACCTGCGCCTGCCCCCGTTGCGCGACCGCCGCGAAGACATTCCGCTGCTCGCCGCGCACTTCCTTGACCACATCAGCCGCGAGCATGGCACTAAATTCACCTTGAGCGACGAGGCGCTGCGCACCATGATGCGCCACGACTGGCCGGGCAATGTCCGTGAGCTTGAAAATTCCATAGAACGGGCTTGCGCTCTCTCCAGTGGACCGATCCTGCACCTGGGCGACCTGCCCACGCAGTTGCAACAGCAGGGCCTGGAGGCGCGGCGCTCGGCTGCCACGGTCGGCGAGATCGCGGCCGAAGGCTCCGCGCCGCAGTTGACCACACTGGCCGATCTTGAACGTCAGGCCATCCTGGGAGCCATCCGCGCCCTCAACGGCGACAAATTGCAAGCCGCCAAGCTGCTGGGCATCGGCAAAACCACCCTCTACCGCAAGCTGAAGGAATACGGCATCGCCGACCCGCTTCGGGAAGAGTGACCTTGGTGGACTAAAGCCGGAATGAATCGCGCCGATAGCACAGATACGGGACTTCACTGGTCCGAGGCGGGAATTGTCCGCCAGAACCGCACCAGGCTCCAGACCCAAGCTGGCCGGGAGCCTGCGCAATCTAAGAGGAGCTGGATATGAGCATTCTAATCGTGACCGGAGTTGAAGGCGCCCGTAATTGCGCCGCCGTTGTAGCCGCTCAGTTGGGCATGGAAGTCGAAGTGGCCGAGGGACGCAAGGCCGCGCTGGGAGCGTTGCGCCGCCATGAGTTTGCCGCCGTGGTCGTCGATGAGACGATGACCGAGTGTGACCCGGCCGCCGCCGAGGCCATCTGGGAGCACGCCAGTCTGGCCATCCCCCTGCAAATCAACTTCGCTCTCTCCGGCGCCGCCCGCCTGATCCGCGAGATTCGCGCCGCCCTGCATCGCCGCGAACGGGAGCAGACGCTGGCCCGTCGCGCCGCCGCCGCCGCCATTGAGACTGAGCTGAAATCCACCGTCGCCGGCCTGCTGCTGCACTCCCAACTGGCCCTCAGCGGCAGTGAGATCTCCTCGCCGGTCGCCGAAAAGCTGCGCGTCGTCGCTGATCTGGCCGGCAGCCTTCGCCAGCAGTTGAACACGCCCATGATGAGCCGCGCCGACAACGCCGCCTAACCACCTGCGGTGGGGCCAATCGCGCCTTCGGCGCATTCCGCGCCCAATAAAAAGGCGCGACCCCGAGAGGACTTTGGGTGCCCCACGCTCCCGCGTTCTTGTTTATGCGGCTACAGCGGTTCTCCAATTGCTGTACACCGAAACCAGACAGTTCAGTGGCTTTTTCCTCGAGAGAAAGCTACCGCGACAGAGCTGGTCAGGAGATATCTATTGGAGAACCGCCCTAGGGTGGGATACCACGAACCTTATGGCGCGCAAGCGCCAGTTAGCCGTACCACAGCTGCTGCGCATCGCCGGGGCATTCATCGCTCCGACGTTTTTTTGCGCCGCGGCACTACCGTCCCAGAAACAAGCTAACTGGCCAGCCCACCGTCTTCGCGCAACAGAAGCTAACTCGCTGTCATTGTCAAAACTAACGCGCCGATTCACCCCTGTCTTCCATCCATTCGCGTTCGTTCCACCCCAACGCTCAAAGTTCCTGCGTCGAGGACCGCGGTTTGCGAGAGGGTGGGATTCCGCGAACCGCCATGGCGCGCAAGCGCCAGTTGGCCGCACCGCAGGTGCCTATTGCGCTCGCCCTCTTCGGGTGGAAGAATGGACCCGCCGCACAATCTCCCGAATCTGAGGCGCGAACCCGTGAAACACTGCCCGTAGTGCGCAACCGGCCATCCCGACACTCTCGCCGCTTGTCCCGCGCATGGTCTGCCGCTCAACGAGATTCGCGATCTCCCGTCCGGAATGGTCATCCACCACAGCTACCGCATCCTGCGCAAGCTCGGCCAGGGCGGCATGGGCGCCGTCTATCTCGCTCAACATGAATTGATGCAGGAGCCTCGCGCCCTGAAATTCCTCTCCTCCGAATTCAGCAACGATCCGTCCTTCACCAGCCGCTTCCTGCGCGAGGTCCGCACCCTCCGCCAACTCCGCCATCCCAACGTAGTCGATTGCGGCGACCTAGAATCCGGCGAAGACGGCACCCTCTTCTTCCCGACGGAGTACGTCGACGGCCCCGACCTCCGCGCATTTTTAACCAACTGTCATCCTGAGCGAAGCGTCGCGGAGTCGAAGGACCCGCGGTTGCCTCTCGGGACCTTGAAGGGTACGGGCTTCAGCCCGTACATTGATTTGCCCAATAAAGACGGGGCTTTAGCCACCGGGGGAATGCCGGTTACGCAAAATGCCTTATCTGCTGGCTCTCTTCCCGTCCCCCAAGCCCTCGCCCTCACCCGCCAAATCGCCGCCGGCCTCGCCGCCGCCCACGCCAAAGGCATGGTCCACCGCGACATCAAGCCAGAGAACATCCTCCTCGCCCGCGACGGCAACGCATGGCTTCCCAAGATCGCCGACTTCGGCATCGTGGCCACCAAGGAATCCAGCACCGCCTACACTCGCACCGGCGGAACTCTGCTGACCATGGCCTATGCCGCCCCCGAGCAGTGGCGCGGAACCCCAGCCGCCTCGCTCGACGGACGCACCAACCTCTACGCCCTCGGCGGACTCCTCTACGAGATGCTCACCGGCCAGACGCCCTTCCACGCCGAAAGCTACGAAGGCTGGGCGCGCCAACACCAAACCACTCCGCCCCCTCCGCCCAGCCCCCTCCGCCCAGAACTGAAAAACTGGCAGGGTCTCGACGCTCTCACCCTCCGCCTCCTAGCCAAAAACCGCAACGACCGCCCCAAAGACGTTGGCGAACTTTTTGGACTCCTCGATTTTGTACGATATGTTAATCCCCAAGTGCAGAAAACGATCACTGAGCATGAAGAAGCAAGGCAAGGCACGAATCAATCTCAACGAGCTATTAGAAAAACGCACGTCTGGATCTTAATTGCCGCTGTGGCAACACTCATAATTGCAGTATTCATAATAGTACGGCACTTCTCACAGCAATCTCCAAACTTGCCGCAATACACAATAACGGACTCAACCTTACAGGACAGCCGGAGTCAGAAAACACGAATACAGCGCAGAATCCGAATCAGAATTCATCGAATCAAGGTCAAGAATTTGACAAGATTTTAGATAAGGCTGATGTGCTCAAAAAGCAGAATCACTATTCTCAAGCGGCAGTGTTACTCTCCAACGGATGCAATGCTGGCAGTTCAGATGCCTGCAATAATCTTGGGGTGATGTATGACGAGGGAAAAGGAGTTAAACAGGATTATCATCGCGCCGTGGCCTTCTATGTCAAGGCCTGCGATGCGGGTAATGCTACTAGCTGCGGAACACTCGGATTTATGTACTCCAAGGGCAGCGGAGTTCAAAAGAATCCCGAGACAGCCAGAAAACTTATCAGTAAGGCTTGCTCTATGGGTAGCGATTTTTATTGTATGTATATGAAAACCATGCAATAGGGCTCCATTTCAGCCAGATAACGCACTAGCAGTTGGTATTTTGATTGGCAATCTTTTGTGGAAGGGCGCAGATTCTGCTCCATGAAAAATGAAGTATATCTGCCTGGATTTATGCAAGGTAGTAGTCAGTACAAGGCGGAGATTGCAATGGCGAATCAATATGGCAAAGCAGCAATCATGGCAGCCCGGCAAGGACCATCCGATAGCCCCGATCCAAAGGTTCGGTGGGATGCCGCGATGAAGAAGTTATCCACCAGCAAGAGCTCGCAAAAGAAGACGTGCCCAAAAGACGCATTTCTTGGCCTCTGCGATGTTGGCCTGGTTAAGGGTGTTCACCAAGGCAACTACACAGAATCAATAAACAACAAGGAGTATGCAATTCGAGCCGTCGAACTGCTAGAAAATAAGGGGGCACAGTTCTCGTCACGAAGCGCATTGTGGAGGGCGGTTATGAATGGTGATGAGAAAAGCGAGAATGGACAAATGGGTGTTGTACTGGCGTTATGGGACAACGATCTTATTGTGCGGCGGGTTGCCCGTATGTCCAGAAAAAGTGATCTTCCGGCAGCGGGTGACGCACCCTTGGCTAAACCATAAGATGGGATTCCCATCCTTCGGTGGGTGACCCCGGCCCTGGGCACCCGCCACTTAAAGCAAGTGCGCCAGTTGGTCGACAGATAACTCCACGTCGCGCAGGATGGTTCGCAGCAGGCCAGGGCCAATGGATTCGCCGGAATGGACGGGACGGCAGTGGCCCTGCCGTCTGGATGTTTGAGGAAGTGATGACTTCCACGCGTTCGGTCCACAAGAAAGCCCGCACTTTCGAGGGCGCGGACCAGTTCTCTTCCCGTAATCCGTGGAAGTCGCGTCATACCGTGACTTGCTGAAAGCCGACCAGTTCCAGTGCTCCGGGTAGATCCTTTTCATCTTCGAGGCACAGGGCGATCACCTCGCGCACACGCTTCATCAGAGTATCGAGGCTTTTCGCCTGCGTATGGCAACCGCGAAGGGCTGGGACAGTGGCAACGAGATAGCCCTCTTCGTCTTGCTCAATCAGGACGGTGAATGTTCTTTTGGGCCTCATACACAACCTCGCGACTATACTTTATCACAATCCGCGGGTGGCCCGGGTACCGGGAGCAGTGAGCACAACCACTGAAGCTGGGTGACCATGAACCTTAACAGGCCGGTTCTGCTCTTTCTCGACATCTCTCGTGATTCGCTGTAAGCTTTCCATCGATGGCGGGTGCCCCATCTCTGGATTTTCAGACATGGGAAACTACCAACCCAACCAGAGTTTTTCTGATCACTGTCATTGGAATTTGGTCCCGCAGCGGGCTGTGTGGTATATTGCAGACATATACAGAGGTCGCCCATGCTCTACACCGGGTTCGACTGGGACGAAGGCAACGCCAGGAAGGACGAGAAGCATGGCGTCTCCAAGGCGGAAGTCGAGCAGGTCTTTCTCAATCAGCCTCTGTTGCTGGCCGATGACCGGAAACACAGCCAGCGCGAGCGGCGATTTCATGCGCTGGGCCGGACCGATCTAGATCGCAGGTTGCACGTGACCTTTACCGAGCGCGGAAAAGGAACGCTGATTCGTCCCATCTCGGCGCGGGTGATGAACCGGAAGGAGAGAGCCGTTTATGAGCAAGCCATTGAAGCCCAATCCTAAGTGCAAGAGCGAAGCCGAGGAGCGCGCCTTCTGGGAGTCGCCCAAGAACGACAGCACCGAGTATGTGGATTGGAGCAAGGCCAAGCTGGTGACCTTTCCCAAGCTGCGCCCCTCAACGGAGACGATCTCTCTGCGAATGCCGGAGGATGTTCTGAACACAATCCGCAGCCACGCGCGCAAGATGGATGTGCCGTATCAATCGCTTATCAAACTTTGGTGCGCGGAGAAGGTCGCCGAGCTGATTCACTCTTCCCCCTCGGCCCAGCGTGGACGGGTCTCCTAGCGAGAGACTGGACTAAACTGAAAGCAGTATGAGAGATTCCGCCGTATTGCTTATCGATTGTCCAGATCAGAAGGGCCTCGTCGCTCGCGTCTCCTCGCTGCTCTATCGGCATGGGGCCAACATCCTGCACGCCGATCAGCACCGGGACCACGAATTGAGCCTCTTCTTCATGCGCGTCGAATTTGCGCTCGATGGCGCGAGCAGCGCTCCAGTCGCATCCCAACGCGGCCATGGATCGAGCCCGGCGAGCGAACAACCAAAAAAGTTTGATCTCGCCGCCTTCCAGGCCGAGTTCGCGAAGCTGGCCACGGAACTCGGCATGCACTGGAAGCTGACCTCGAGCGCCAATCTGCCGCGGGTCGCGCTCTTCTGTTCTCAGTACCTGCACTGCATGGCCGATCTGCTCTACCGCTGGCGGAGCGAGGAGCTGGAGTGTGAGATTCCTCTCATCATCTCGAACCACCGCGCGGTCGCGGAACTGGCCACTTTTTACGGCATCCCCTTCGAGTTCGTTTCGGTGGCGGCGGAGACGCGAGCTTCGGCCGAGGCCCGGCAGCTTGAACTGCTCGCCAAGCACGAGATCGAGTTGGTGGTGCTGGCTCGCTATATGCAAGTTCTTTCGCCCAGCTTCATCGCTCGTTACCCGTCGGCGATCATCAATGTGCACCACTCGTTTCTGCCCGCCTTCACCGGCGCCAAGCCCTACCACGCCGCCCACGCCCGCGGCGTCAAGCTGATCGGGGCGACAAGCCATTATGTGACCGAGGTGCTCGACGACGGCCCCATCATCGAGCAGGACGTAGCCCGCATCTCTCACCGCGACCAGGTGGATGACCTTGTCGCCAGAGGCCGCGATCTGGAACGCGTGGTGCTCTCGCGCGCGGTCCGCTGGCACCTGGACCGGCGCATCCTCTGCTATGGAAACAAGACCGTGGTCTTTGATTGAGGCAGGGAGTAGTCCCTTAGTCCCTATTCCCTGCCATTTCCATGCCGTAGAATCTCGTTAGCATGAAGTGTCCTTATTGCGGCTTCGGGCAGGACCGGGTTGTCGACTCGCGCGAGAGCAAAGAGGCCGACTCGATCCGGCGACGGCGGGAGTGCGAGCGGTGCAATCGCCGCTTCACCACCTATGAACGAATCGACGAAATTCCTTACATGGTGGTCAAGAAGGACGGACGCCGTGAGCGCTTCGACCGGCAAAAGGTTCTCAGCGGCCTGCTGCGCGCCTGCGAAAAGCGGCCCGTTGCCTCCAACAAACTCGAAGCCATCGTGGATGCCGCTGAGACTTTTCTAGTGGACGCCCCGGAGCGCGAACGCACCACCTCCGAGATCGGCGAGTTGATCATGCAGCACCTCAAGGGTCTCGATACGGTGGCTTACATCCGCTTCGCCTCGGTCTACCGCGACTTCAAGGATGTGCGCGAGTTCAAGGAAGAACTGGAAGGGCTGTTGGGCAGCCGAACCGGCAAGGGAAAGAAGTAGGGAGCAGCTTTCAGCTTCTAGCTCCTAGCTAGAAGCTAAAAGCTAGAAGCTAGGAACTGAAATATGACGCACAGGGTAACCCTGATTCCCGGCGATGGCATCGGCCCCGAGGTCACGCAGGCCGTGGTTCGCATCCTCGAAGCTACTGGCGTCAACTTCGAGTGGGAGCGCTTTGCCGCCGGGGCCGAGGCTTTTGAAATCTTCGGCGAATACATTCCCGTGGCGCTTTACGAATCCATCGAGCGCAACCGCGTGGCCTTGAAGGGACCGGTCGCAACCCCCATCGGCGGCGGCTTCAAGAGCATCAACGTCACGCTGCGCAAGAAATTCGACCTCTTCGCCAACTTCCGCCCGATCAAGAATCTTCCCGGCCTAGCGACCCATTGGCCCGGCGTGGACCTGATCATCGTGCGCGAAAACACCGAGGGCGAGTACCTGGGCCTGGAGCACGAGGTCATTCCGGGTGTCGTTGAGGCCATCAAGGTCATCACTGAAAAAGGCTCGACGCGCATCGCCAAATTCGCCTTCGAGTATGCGCGCAAGCACGGGCGCAAGAAGATTCACTCGATCCACAAAGCCAACATCATGAAGCTCTCCGACGGCTTGTTTCTGCGCTGCGCCCGCCAGGTGGCCGAGGGATTTCCGGAGATTTTTTACGGCGAGCACATCATCGACAACACCTGTATGCAACTGGTGATGAACCCCTACCAGTACGACACGCTGCTGCTCGAAAATCTCTACGGGGACATTGTCAGCGACTTATGCGCGGGCTTGGTGGGCGGCCTGGGCCTGGTTCCGGGAGCGAATCTCGGCGTCAATTGCGCCATCTTTGAAGCGGTGCATGGCTCGGCTCCCGACATTGCCGGCAAGGACATCGCCAATCCCACGGCGCTCTTGCAATCGGCTGTGCTGATGCTGCGCCACCTCGACGAAGAGGCTGCGGCAGACCGTGTACACAAGGCTGTGGAGACGGTCTACGCCGAGCGCAAGTCACTTACTCGAGACGTAGGCGGCACGGCCGGAACCACTCAGTTCGCCGACGCCGTGCTGTCCGCAATGAAATAGAGCCGCGCCCCATTCACGCTTTCGCTTGTGCGCCGGCTTCTTCCATCCCGCGCATCACGCTTACCACGCCGGTTGTAAAGCCGCTCTCCTTGTCGACAATTGGCGAGCTGCTGATCTCGACGCGCACTTGCCGGCGTGCATGACCGAGCATGGTCGCCACTCCACGAGCGGGCTTGTCCAGCGCCATGGTAAAGCGCGCCAGTTTCTTGTCGTCGGAGAGATAGGAGAGCATCGGCAAAGCCTTTTCGATCACCTTTCCGGTCAACTCCTCCGCCTTCCAGCCGAAGAGCTCTTCCGCCGCCGGATTGACGGTGCGGATAAAGCCCAGCGCATCGGTCACGATGATCGCATCGGAGATCGCTGCCAGCACACTCTCCAGCCACAAGCGGGCGCGCTGCGCCTCTTCCTTCGCCTTGTGCGCCTCGGTCACGTCCACCGTCACCACGCGCATTCCCGTCGGCTTCCCGTCCGCATCGCGGATGAGATTGCGATGCAGTTCAAGCATACGGAAGGCGCCGGAGCTGGTGTAGATTGAGCGCCGCGCCAAGGGCGGATCGACGCAAGCTTCCATCGCCGCCCGAAAGGCGGCGCGGCTCATCTCCTGATCCTCGGCCGGCATCAGTTCCCAGGCCAGCTTGCCGATCAGTTCCCCCGAGTGGCTGGAGTGAAGCGCCCTCGTCTGGCGATTGGCGCGCGTAATCGCTCCTTGAATGTTGGTTTCGGTGTAGGCCACCGGCAGCTCGTCGAGCGGGTCGGATGGGGCATTGTCAATAGCGGCTGGAATCGCCAAAGGTATTTCGTTCATTGCTCTCACCGTTTTTTCGAGCTTTGCAGCCAGAGTTTGTAGAGATCGTCGGCGCTTTTGAAGCGCGAGATCGGGGTGACCTCGAAGGAGAAGGGGATGCGCAGCATGATCGAGCGCCCCCCAGTGTTGACGCTGATGTTTTCGTTCTTCGAGGCAATGCGGTTCAACTCCGCGTTGAGAATATGCTCATTGGGCCGATAGAGCAGAATGGCCACCAGCGAGGAGTCGCTCCAGTGGAAGATGGCGTCGTCGCCGTTGAGGCTGGCCGTCAGATAGGACGAGACCGCCATCAGGCAATCTTCGACCGCGGCTGGGCCGAATCGCTGGCTCACCATCTCGAGGCAACTGAGCTTGAAGATCACCACATAGCCGGTATCGCCGCGTTCCATCACTTTTCTCAGATGCTCGACCGCCGCGCCGCCGCCCATCAATCCAGCCGCATTGTCGTTTTCCGTCGATGTATCGGCAACCTTGAGCGGCGACAGCTTGGCTGCCTCCGTACTGGCCGCGCGCAGCTCGAGGAAGCCTTCCAACAGGCCGCGATATTCGCGAATCTCCTCGGCGGTGCTCAGCGGCTCGATTCCCTCTTTGAGCGGCAGAGCGGTGGGAGAATCCGCATTCACTTCGAGGGCATTCAAAAGCTCGCGAACCAGCTTCGCCGTCAGCCCCTGCCAGCTCTTCTGCCGATCGCGCAATGCAATCTCAACGCCGCTGCGATAGATTTGGAACTCGTGCAGGAGCGTCTCCACCAGCGCCTTCTGATCGACGTTCTCCAGATGGGCGGGAATATCCTTCGCCATTCTGGCGATCATCGCGCGAAACTGGCCGTGGCTCTTGGGGTCGATTCTGGGCACGGCATCCGCCGCCCCTTCCAGCAGCGCCATCAGGCACATCTTCGCTTCCCCGGCGTCAGGTTGCTTCTCAGCCGCGGAGTCGGACTTGCCCCATCCGGTCATCTGCCGCAGGTTCATCGCTTATGCTCCCAGCCTGGTTTATCGGCTGGTATGCTCGCTTCCAATAGGCATTTCCCATACCGGAATCAAACTGTGGATTTCTTGATTTTGCCGGGTTTCTTGCGAGCTAGAGCGTTTTCTTAAATAGTGTAGACTTGATTTGGCGAATCTCTGCGGCGAACAAAGACATGGGAAAACCCATTGGGGATGATCTACGCCGTAAACTGCTTTTCGCCTACGATCAAGGCGA
>Ga0181520_10004674_pt1 | contig 22672 bp, 20 predicted proteins | sample PEATcosm2014_Bin_29_FD_132451 | JGI IMG/M metagenome (GOLD analysis project Ga0181520, IMG submission 132451) | Peatland microbial communities from MTU Mesocosm Facility, Houghton, MI, USA - PEATcosm2014_Bin02_30_metaG | ecosystem: Environmental > Terrestrial > Soil > Wetlands > Peat | place...
ATGCGTCGTTCCTGTTTGCGCACCCTACGCAACATTCAGCTAAAACTGCATCTTCTCGATGTCCTGATACGCATTCACGATCTTGTTGCGGACCTGCATCATCAACTGAAAGGCCACGTCCGCCTTTTCAACCGCGATCATGACCGAACTCATGTCGGTGTTTCCGCCCGTCAGCAGGCTGCCAATCTGCTGCTCGGCGCCGCTGTTTAGCTGGTTCACCTGTTGAAGCACATTGTTTAGTACGCCGCTGAAGCCCCCCTCTGTGGGAGTCGGTACAACCGGCGGCAACTTCGGAAGACCGCCGATCGTGCCGATAGAACCAAGACCTGCGACTGGAGTACTCATCTTCAGATCTCCCGCTAACTCTTGAGGATGTCGATGGATTGCTGAATCATCTGCTTGGCTGCCGCCACCGCGGACGCATTCAGTTGATAGGAGCGCACGGAACTCATCAGGTCGACCATCTCCGCCACCGGATTGATGGCCGGATATGCGACGTAGCCATCCTTATTGGCATCCGGATGATTCGGTTCATAGCGCATGATGGGAGGCGTTGGATCCTCGACAACTTCGCTGATCTGCACGCTGCCCGCGGAAGGACTCATCAAACTCCCGGTGTTGGCCAGCGCCAAATGGAAGCCCGAAGTCCCGGAAGACTGGAAGACGACTTCTTTGCGCCGATACGGTCCGCCTGCCTCTGTATGAGTGGTCTCCGCATTGGCCATGTTTGCGGCAACGATCTCAGAGCGCTGGCGCTCTGCCGCCAAGGCCGATCCGCTGATGGTTAATGAGTCGAAGAGATTCATGATTGCCCTCCGCCATTGATGGCGCTCAGTATTTCGTGAAATTGTTGTTTCACCAGCTGGATGCCGATCTGATATTGCAATTGCGTCTCTGACATCAGGAGTCCCTCACGGTCGAGGTTCACGTTGTTGCCGTCCGCGCGCTCCATGAGACCCGGAACCTCGCGAACGACGGGATTCAATTGCAATGTTCCGGCATTATCTTCCGATTGGGTCAGAACCCCATTCATCGCTCTGCTAAGCTCGCTCTGAAAGTCGATATCCCGCGTATGGTAGCCGGGCGTGTCGACATTCGCCATATTGGAAGAGATCGCCTGTTCACGACTTGAGGTGAGCTTCAGGTAACTCTCCAGAGTTGAGATGATCGGTGCGCTTGGCATCAGGCATACCTCCTTGGGGGAAGCCCATACTCCTTGATTTTGTTGCGCATCGTGCGCAGGCTGATCCCCAGCATTTCGGCTGCGTGTGTACGGTTGCCGTTCGCCAGCGCGAGCGTATTTTCGAGATGCATCTTCTCGATCACCGAGATCGGCGTGCCAGGAGCGGGCAACGCGCGCGACGCAGCCTGGGCACCGCCCATGGGCTGAAACTCCCGAAGGAAACACTCTGCGTCGATCGTTGTTCCCCGATTCAGCGAAAGAACGCGGCGCATAAAGTTAGCCAGCTCCCTGATATTGCCCGGCCAGCTGTAGGCCTGAAGCTTGGCGATGAAACTCGCGTCCAGTTCCGGTAACGGGCAACCGGTCTCGATAGCAAACTTCTCCGCGAAGTGCTTCGCCAGCGCGGGAATGTCATCCAGGCGATCGCGGAGACCCGGAATCGAAAGCGGAATCACATTGAGCCGATAGTAGAGATCGGAACGGAAGCGGCCCTGCTCCACCATGGAAGCAAGAGAAGCGTTGGTGGTGGCAATCACGCGAATGTTGACATGTATGGATCGCGTCTCGCCGAGACGCTCGAACTCGCGCTCCTGAAGAACACGCAACAGCTTGGGCTGCAGGTTCAGGGGCATCTCACCGATCTCGTCGAGCAGCAGTGTGCCGCCATCGGCCAATTCGAACTTCCCCGCCTTCGCTGCGTTCGCCCCGGTGAAAGCCCCTCTGGCGTGTCCGAAGAGTTCGCTCTCCAACAGATTCTCCGGCACCGCCGCACAGTTGACTGCGATAAATGGCTTGTGGCTCCGATCGCTGGCTTGATGGATGAACTTGGCCATCAGTTCCTTGCCGGTGCCGCTCTCGGCCTCGACCAGCACATCCGCGTCGGTGCTTGCTGCGGCGCGTGCGCGCTGCAGGGCATGCAACAGCGCAGGAGAGCGCCCGATGATTCCCGGAGTCACAATCTCTGGGCTTGCGGTCTTGACTGGGAGTTGAACCGAAGCAGCCTTCTCGTTAATTCGCTGCATGACGCGAGCAGCCGCGGCCTGGAGCTGTTCGAAAGAGACTGGCTTCGTCAGATAATCGAAGGCGCCGCTGCGCATCGACTCGACGGCCTCAGGAACGCTGCCAAATGCCGTTAACAGAATTACGGCCGTGGTCGGCGAGTTCTTTTGCACCGAGCACATGACCTCGAAGCCATCGCCGTCCCTCATGCGGATGTCGCTGACAACCAAATCGAAGCTGGTGATTTCGAAGGCCCGTGCCGCGTCGCGAACGCCGGTGGCCGTCTCAACCCGCCATCCGTGGCGCAGGAAGTTGGCACGCAATGCCGTCCGCATTCCTGGTTCGTCGTCGACTACCAATACCGAAGATTCACTATTGTTCTCAAGCGTGCTGTTCATACCAAGGCCAATTCCATCTGGTGCACTGGAAAATGAAGCGTGAATTGAGCGCCTGAATGCGCACGATTGGTAGCGGAGATCCGCCCACCGTGCTGCTTCATGATGCGTTCGCAAACTGCCAGGCCTAAGCCGGAAGTGTCGCCACTCCCGCTAAAGCCGGGTTCAAAGATGTGGTCAATCTGATCGGGCCTGAGGCCACAACCGGTGTCGGAAAACTCGGCGACGAGTTGCTCGACTCTCTCTCTGCAGCTCTTCTTCGTCGCACCGTTCGGTTCAAGCCGGAGCGAAACCGTAACATTGCCGCCCGCCGGAGTATGGCGAATGGCATTGGATACCAGGTTGAGCACAACCTGCTGGAGGGCGCTTGCATTTCCCATTACGTTGACGTCGTCGTGACCGCCAGTCCACCGCAATGAGACTGCCGCCTGATCTGCGAGCGGTTGAACAAACTGAAGCGCGTTGCCAATCACCGATGAGAGCGAGACCGGCGTGAGCGCCAGAGAGGCAGAGCCATGGAAGCTCAAAACATTGTTGACTGTTCCCGACAGTGAGCGAATGCCGGCGCGCAGATGAGAGATCCACTCGCCGCGTCGCTCATCGTCGTCCTCAATCAACTCGGCGAAAAGTTCCAAGCTGGCTAATGGGTTTCTAATTTCATGAGCGAGAGTAGTGGTGATCTCCGCCAGAGCCATTGCCTTGCGTCCAGCCTCGCGCTCCTGTTCGGCGCGCTTCTGAGCAGTGATGTCGCGTAAAATCAGGATTGTCTTGTCGATCGCGCCTGACGTGCCCGACATACGGAAAAGACGGCGATTACGAACCTCGACCCAGCGCCTTCCCCCGGAGCCGCGAACGCAGAACTCCTGTCCCGTGTCGCCGCTGGATGTGTTTTCGTAGGATGCCTCAAGATTGACGCCGCTCCAAATCGAGATCTGACGGAGGGTCGACTTCGATTCGGAATTGAAGTCTGCCTCGTTCAGTCCAAGCAGCCGACGGCACTCCGGATTGACCATCGAGATCTGCCCTTCGCAATCTAGAACCAGCACGCCACAAGGCATCGAGTCCACAATCTGCTGCAAGGCCAAACGAATCCGCTCGTTCTCTGCGAGGCTGGCATTCAAGGCCGCGTTGCGTTCGGACAGCTCCTGGCTCAAATGAGAGACTTCCTCTTGCAATGCGCGGTAGGAGTTCTCAAGGCGCGAAGCAGCCACTATGAATTGGGAAAACTCGCCAGCCAGAAGCACAGCGCTCCTGGCTGGCATTTCAAACCCCTCCCCTGAAGCTGATAGCTGACAGACGCTGCCCTCGGCCTGAGGAAGGCTGGTTTGCCCATCGCTCAGGCCGCTGCTCGAATGATTGGTGAGCGGATGATTTATGTGCACGAGATGAGAAGTAGGCAGCATCTGCCTATCGACCATGCACGATAAGGGCCAACTCACTTTGGGACTTTGCGGCGGAGATTGAAAGGCGAAGATCGCATCTATATATATGTTGTGAAAGGCGGAGTGGCGAGAGCCCTTCTTGTCGCGAAAACCGAGGATGCGCCTCTCCGCGAGCGAAGCCCTGGCTCTCAGCAACAACCGTCGGGCAAACTTTGCCGGGATTTTCTTAGAAGAGAATGTGCCGGGCCAGGATCTCGCGTTCACCGCCAACAACGATGCTCGATCGCTCGATCACGTTCTTCAGCTCCCGAACGTTGCCCGGCCAGTCGTGGCGGTCAAGTGTCTGGCTCGCCTCTGCGCTCAGCGAAACGCCAGGGGAGAACTTGTGGAGAAAGGCCTCTGCAAGCTGAACGATATCACCCTCACGCTCTCTTAGGGGTGGCAGCTTGATGGGAAAGATCGCGAGGCGGTAGTAGAGATCCTCGCGGAAGAGGCCTTGCTTGACCCGGCTCAGCAGGTCGGCGTTTGTTGCTGCGACCACCCTCACATCCACCTTGAGATTGTCGTTGCCGCCGATCCTCTGCACCTCTCCCTGCTCGAGGAAACGCAGGATCTTGCTTTGCAGAGCCAGAGGCATATCGCCAATCTCGTCGAGGAAAAGCGTTCCGCCATGCGCGGCGTGGATGCGGCCGATGCGCGACTGCACAGCCCCGGTGAAAGAGCCTTTCACGTAACCGAAGAGTTCAGCTTCGAGCAGCGCCTCGGGAATCGCGGCGCAATTAATCACTACCAGAGGCTGCTTTTGGCGCAGGCTGATGAGATGAATCGCCTGGGCTACCAGATCCTTTCCCGTGCCACTCTCCCCGGTCACCAAGACCGTCGTATCCCGACGCGCAACCATGTGAGTGAGCTGGTAAACCTGGCGCATTGGCTGCGAGTCGCCGATCATGCCGCGAATGCCGAGGTAGCCCTCCTCGTGCGTCCGCATCCGGTGCAACTGCTCCGGAGAGATCGAGTTGGACGGTGCATTGCCGCCACTATAGAGAAGCTCCGTAAGTTGAGCCGAGAGCAAAGTGGGCGACTGGGTGCCCAACACAAGCTGCCCGGTATGCGAATTGACTGAGAGTATTTGAATGTTGGGAAACTGATCCCGCACCATCGCGCTGAATTCGCCGGACTCAAGGTCGGGAAGAAGAGGATCGAGGAGCAGAATCTCGCTCGCACCATCGTTCAGGCATTCAAGCGCTTCGGCGCCGCTAACGGCCTCGGTCAGATTCCACCGCGGCTGGCGCAGTTTCTCCCTGATTGTCGATCGGAGCCTGCTGTTGGGGGTTACGAGCAGCACACTGATGACGGTGCTTTCATCCGCGCGAAACTTAGGAAATGAAGACGAACCCATCAATGGCCCTTCCGTCGCGGTCGTGGTTTCAGCCGAACTCATATCCCTCAAATGGCCCCGGAGTCAGAAATATAGCGTTACAAAGGAGCGCCTTGCAACTCAATTTGTACAGTGAAAGGCTTCAGGCTACAGGAAAAACCAGCCTGCTGGCTGCGGATATTCGCCTCGGCGAACGCCATGCTCACGCTGGTTTCCGCATTCATTGCGTCGACATAGGAGGCCAGGTTTTGCACCACAACCCGGACCGTATTGGATGAGCAGGTCAACGCAATAAGCTCGACCGTGTCCTGTGGGCGCGAAACAGCATGAGCGATCAGCAGAATCGTCGACAGGGCTTGAAGAGTGCGCGCCTTGTCGATGAGAACCGGGTGGCAGTCTTCGGCGACAATCGACCGGAGAGAGATCCGGTCCTCCTTATACAAGAGGTTGACTCCGTCGGCAACATGCGCAAGCAAAGGCGATATCGAGGTTGCGGAGAACTGAGGCTTGGTGCTCTCCGTGCTCACGAGTTGCTGCAGGCAGCTGAAGAGGGTGCATAGCCGTTCGACCTCCTTTGCCGAGCTAGACGCCAGATCTCTGAGCTCTTCGCGGCTCATCGAACACACGCGGCTGTTGCTGAGGCTGGCGCGAAGGACCGCAAGCGGCTGCGCAGTGGCATGGATGCACTGCGACAGGTTGAAGCAGAGCGCCCCGGTCGCGGACTCTGGCATTCGTGACTCTCCCAAGGACTCGCTCCTGCTATTCATTGCTCAAGACGTATCCCACGCCCCGCACAGTGCGGATCAATTTGCTTTCACCCTCGATATCGATCTTGTCCCGCAGATATTTCATATACACATCGACGATATTTGTCGAGGAATCGAAGGGCGTATTCCATACGTCTTGCATGATGGTCGCCCTCGAAACGGCCTTGCCCGCGTTGTTGATGAGGTACTCCAGCAGGGCAAACTCGCGCGCCGTCAGATCGATTCGCCTCTCGCCGCGCAGCACCCAGTGTTCCTCACGGTTCATGGTCAGGTTGCCAACCTTCGAAGCGCTCACCGGCAGAGCAACGTTGCGGCGCAGCAGACCGCGAATTCTCGCCAGTAACTCCAAAAACGAGAAGGGCTTGATCAGGCAGTCATCGGCTCCGTGCTCGAGCGCCGAGACCAGATCTTGCGTATGATTTCTCGCCGTCAGCACCAGAATCGGCAGTCGTGGATGGCTCTGGCGAGCCTGTTTCAAAACAGCCATGCCATCCATTTTGGGTAGGTTCAGATCGAGTACGACCAGGTTGTAGATGGTCTCCCGAATGCCGTCGCGAGCAGATTCGCCGTCATGGCGGATGTCGACAACGAAACTTCTTCGTTGGAGTTCGCGGCTGAGAAACTTGCTGAGCGGAACGTCATCGTCCACGACCAGAATCTTCTGGCCTGTCAATGCGGGCTGGAACTGTTGAGGAGAGGTGTCTGGATGTGATGAAGAGCCGCCAGAAGGCACACCGGATTCCGACGGTTCGGGACAATGTGACTGATAACACATGGCTTTGATTTGCAATATTATCATCCAATTCTAATTTATTCAAAGAGGAGGTCTACACATTTATTTTCCACTGATAATAAAGGGGATACCGCCAGATCATCTCTCCATTTCCGCGACTGCATCCCGGGAGTCATCGGCTAATGGATCCTTTATGCCCGACAGGTCCATATCTCGGCGTCCTTGATCTCCGAGCGCTCTTGGACGACGCTTCGGAAGAGCCGAACTGCAGCATTCTCAGCCAGAAAAGAGGGATTTTGCAATGGCTGGTCTCCCACGCGTCATGTTGCCAGAGCGCGAAACGGAAGACAAAATGCACTTGATTTCCTACGAGGTGTTCTCCGGAAGCGATGTAGTATTGAAACGGTGAAGCACGGTTGCCGATAGGCACGATGAGCCCCTGGGTCGGCATGTTCATCCTGCCTCCAGAACCGAGAGGAGTGCGCAGGAATGACGGAAGTGAGGAGCATCCGTAAATTTGAATACCGGCCTTGCCGCATTACAGCCGGCTTCGATGTCGACTTTATCGTGGGAAATGAGACCTTCGTTGGTCTATGCCGCGACGTAAGCGATACCGGTATTCGCGTCAGGCTGGATGGCTCAGTGGTTGTCGGCGATGCCGGGCTGCTCACACTTCGCCATCCGTTGGGCACGTTCAGGATCGAGGCACAGGTCGCCTACATCGACAACTGCTATGTTGGGCTCATCTTCGACTTTGAGACACCCAGGGAGCGCGTAGCCACCTCCGAGTACATGGCGGTCATCGCGAATTACGCAGCCGCTTCGACGCTCGTTCAATTTCAATAGTCAAGCCACAGACGCCTAAGGCAGATCCACACCCGCGCCTGGCGCGCAGATCGGCGACTACGTTTGTAATGTGGTCGCGGAAACAGCAGCGGGCTATTTGACCTGGGGCAGCGAGCCTCTGCTGATAACCGCGGGGAGAGGATCGGGGCCGGGCAGATACTGGATGATCAGTGTGACTCTGCGGTTTGAAGCATCTTCGGGTTGCTGGGGCTTTCGCAGTCTGCGATCTGCAAAACCGCGCACCTGCGTCACTTGATTTGCCCGCACACCGCTGGTTTCCATCAGCCGCCTCGCGGTATTCGCGCGATCGGTAGAGAGCTCCCAGTTGCCGTAGGCCTTTAAGCCGGAGTAGGGCTTGGAATCGGTGTGCCCCTCAATCGAGAGAGGATTCGGTAGTTTGCCGATCTCGGGAGCCAGCACCTTCAGCAAACCCTGCAGAACTGGGGTCGGCTCCGCGCTGCCCAATTCAAAGAAGGTTCCGTGTGGATCCTCCATCAACTCGATCTGCAACCCTTCAGGAGTAACGGTAATCTCAATCAGCTTCTTGATCTTGTCGTAGTTCGCCATCCTCTCCATGGCTTTCATCAGCTCTTCCTTGAGCTTATTCATGTCCTGGTTTTTCGCGATTGCAACGTCGCCCGTCCCATTCATTTGGGTGCCCCTGTGCTCGGCGGTACCATGAGGATCGCGAAAGTATCCTCCTACGGCATCCTGAACGTTCTTGCTGCTGTTCATCAGCCACATCACGATAAACAACGACATGAGGGCGGTTACAAAGTCGGCATAGGCTACCTTCCACGCACCGCCGTGGTGGCCGCCGTGACCGCCTTTTTTCTTTACGACAATGACCTGTTCGTCAGCAACCATTCGTTCGCCACCTTATGCGGCTTCGAACTCCTCCGCCACGGGTTCCCCAACCTTCTCTCTGCATGCCTTTTCCACCTCGAAGAAGTCCGGGCGGGAGTGCTCGGGGATCGCCCTGCGGCCCATCTCAACGGCCAGAATCGGAGAGGTTCCTTTGATGAACGCAAGCATCATCACGCGGAGTACATGGTAGTAGCTATGTTCTTCCTCGACGGTCTTCGACATGTTCGAGGCCAATGGCCCAACCAGTCCGTAACACATCAGGATTCCCAAAAAAGTGCCCACCAGCGCCGCGGCGACCTTGCGCCCGATCTCCTCTGGAGGTCCACCCAGCGCCTGCATGGTGACAACGACGCCCAGGACCGCTGCCACGATTCCCAGGCCGGGCATCGCATCGGCCATCGTGGAAAGGGCTTGACTGGGCTGGTTTGCCGTCAGATGATGGACGTCCATATCCAACTCCATCATCTGGTCCACGTCGAACGCGCTCACTCCGCCGGTGATCGCCATGCGCATCGTGTCGCAGACGAAGTCGCGAGCGTGGTGATCCTTGAGAAAGACAGGGTATCGGGAGAAGAGCGGGCTGTTATCCGGTTCTTCAATATCACCTTCAATGGCGATTGCTCCCTCTTTGCGCGATTTGGCAAGAAGGTCGAACATCATCTTGAGCGTGTCGAGATAACGCTGCTTTGAAAATGGCGACCCCTTGATCACGTTCTTGAGTCCAGCGACGATCTTCTTGAGAATGTGCATCGGATTGGCGGTCAACACCGTGCCCACCGCCGCGCCGCCGATGATGATCAGTTCGGCTGGCTGGAGAAGAACTGCGATCTGGCCCTTTTCCATGAGATAGCCAGCGACGACGCAGCTGAAGACGATCAGGATTCCGCCGACTTGAAACATTCTCTATCCCATCCCGTTCACAAAGCACTTTTCACGCAACCCGGTGGGACCGCAAATCCGCCGATGCGGCTGCATAGACATACAACCGCTTTCCAACCATCGGCAAAAACGGCCAGTGATTTCAACAGTCTGGAGCGGGATCACGGGGTTTTGTGGGACGGGAAATGCGGCGGACAAACCCGCAAGGAGAGCCGCTCTAAGTCACTGGCAGAAGAGAAGTTCTCGTCGATAGATCAAGGAGTTGACGAACCTTACTCAACAAGTCGTCCTGGGTGAAGGGTTTCTTGAGGAATGCATAGGCGTGGCCGGGATGGAGTTGTGGAACCACCGAGTCGTCGTTAAACCCGGAGATATAAAGTACCCTGGTCTCTGGCTTCGTACGAGTCACTCTCGACGCGAGATCCGACCCGCTGAAACCCGGCAGGACCACATCGGTGATCAGTAACGGAATCGGCCCCGGATGCTCCTCCGCGATGCGAAGGGCTAAGGCCGGGTCGCCGGAATCGAGCACCGTGTAACCACCTTCTTCCAGCAGCCGTCGCATGAGACCGCGTAACGATCCGGCGTCGTCTACAAGAAGAATCGTCTCCTTCGCTCCAAGCTCCGGCTCCGTCTTTGCCGTCCTCACAACCTCCGGCGCGCGGTCAGACCGGGGGAAATATACCTTGAAAGTCGCTCCGGCACCAGGCTGGCTATGAACTGAGATTGCGCCGCCGTTCTGCTCGACGATGCTGAAGACAGAGGCCAACCCGAGACCTGTGCCTTTGCCCAGGGGCTTTGTAGTGAAGAATGGCTCGAAGATGCGGGACTGAGTTTCACGGTCCATACCTGTGCCACTGTCGCTCACGCTCAACATCACATACCGGCCCGGCCGCATGGAAGGATATTGCCCGGCATTGCTCTCATCGATATCGGCGCTCGCCGTCTCAATGACGACCTTGCCGCCCTGCGGCATTGCATCGCGCGCGTTGGCGGCCAGGTTCATCAGCACTTGTTCAAGCTGACTCGGATCGGCATCTATGATGGCCGGGCTACGGCCTGGCTGTATGACAAGTTCAATGCCATCTCCGACCAGGCCGCGTAACATTGCTTCGGAGTGATTCACGATCTGATTCAGATCAACGGCCAGTCGCTCAGCCAGCTGGCCGCGACCGAGGTCGAGCAGGCGCTGCGTTAGAGTTTGGGCAGAGGTCCCCGCATCACGCATCTCACCGATCGTCGTGCGGATTGCCTCCGGCAAATCCCTCTTGCCTTGCAGAATCTCGCAGTGTCTAAGGATGACGCCAAGCAGATTGTTGAGATCGTGAGCCAATCCTCCGGCGATTTGACCAAGCGCGGCCTCGTCGAATTGCCGGTGTCTGCCGTCCGAGCCCATGAATTCTCTCTTCCCTGAAGCAGAGCTGTCTTCGGGTTTCCCTCCGTACTATAGGCCATTTCCGGCTACGGAGGCAAAGCCGCCGAAGCTTGCTGGCCTTCATTGCGCACAATAATACAAAGGCGGCAAGCCGTTGCCGGTTTGCCGCCCCTGTTGCCGTTCCCGGAAGAGAGTCTCCGGCACTGGTTTCAGATTTCGTTCTAGAAGAGGTTCCAGAGTGACTGGTTGTAAACCTCGTGGTGGAACTGCACTTCGGCGCCCTTGACGATGGTGCCCAGTTCGCGCGGGCAACGGTTCGCTGAGGCCTCTTTCAGCTCGGCATAGCGGCCCTGCACATCTGCGCCGAGGATCTTCTTGATCCAGGCCGAACCCTGGAAGTCTGCGATAGCCTTCTGGATGTTATCGGGCAGATAGCGGCCACCCTCGCGCAGGTCCTTCGCCTTCGAGATCTCGCCGTCGAGGCCGGTCTTGAAGATGCCATAGAGCGCGAGATAGGGGTTGGCGTCTGGAGCGACAGCGCGAACTTCGGTGCGCATCGAGCGATGGTTGCCGATGGGCACGCGCACCATGGCGCCGCGATCGACGGCCGAGGCGCGAATCTGATTCGGAGCCTCAAAGTGCGGGTCGAGACGGCGGTAGGCGTTGACGCTGGAGTTGAAGACGAGGCAGAGGTCGAGCGCACTAGTCAGAATGCGATCCAGGAAGCTCCAGCCGAAACTTGAGAGTTGCTCCTGGCCCTTTTCGTCCCAGAAGAGGTTGGTCTTGCCCTTGGAGACCGAGACGTTGGTGTGCATGCCGCTGCCGTTGACTCCGACGATGGGCTTGGGCAGATAACTGGCGGTAAAGCCCATATTGTTGGCGATCTGCCGGGTCAGCAGCTTGTAGAGCTGGATCTGGTCCGCTGCGGCCACCGCTTCTGAGTAGCTGTAGTTGATCTCGTACTGGCTGGGCGCGACTTCGGGGTGATCCTTCTCGTTCTGGAAGCCCATCGCGCGCTGCACTTCAGCCGACGTGTCGATGAACTGGCGCAGTGGATCGAGCGGCAGAGCGTGATAGTATCCGCCGTCGCTGATGAACTCGAACTTGTGGGTCTGGTGATAGGTGCGCTCGGCATCCTTGCCTGCGAAGAGGAAGCCCTCGATCTCGCTGGCGGTGTTGAGCGTGTAGCCGTTCTTCTTGTACTGCTCCTCGGCATAGCCCTTCAGCACGCCGCGCAGGTCGCCGGAGTAGGCGGTTCCGTCCTTGTCGATGACGTTGCCGAAGACAAGCACCTTGCCGTTGCCAAAAACGTCGGAAGGAACCCAGTAGAAGGCGCTCCAGTCAATGCCGAGCCTGAGGTCGCTCTCCTTCTGCGCCGTAAAGCCGCGGATGGACGAACCGTCGAAGGTCAGGTTTTCGTGGGCGCCAAGAATGAACTTCTTGTCGTAGTCGAGCAGGTGAAGACGTCCCTCGAGGTCCGAGAAAAGGACGGTCACAGCCTTGATCCGCTTCTCGTCGGTCAAGTACTTCAGTCGCTTCTCGCGAATCTCATGGGCTGCGACGCGATTGCCGCGATCAGCCTTTGCTTCCAGATTGAGTTCTTCCAGCTCCGCATAAGACAAAGCTAGAAAATTACGGAATTCAGTGGACATGGATCTCCTTTTTGGACACAACGATTAAGGGTGTGAGGCTTTCCAAAGAATTATAGAGTCTAGGTACTCTCTCGGTATAAGGAATCCATGAAGATTTCTGGCCGCACCGGTGGAAAAACGGACGCATGTCGATGAGGGGCCGCAGGATCGGCGCCAAGGGTGCATCTTCTTCTTCATTTGACTGATTCGGGCGGAAATCTCCCAGACCGCCAGCACCGGAGGCGTGGCCGTCAGAGATTCATCGGAGGTGCGGGGAAGTGGGGAGCCAAAATGCACCTTCCGCTTCCCGCGCACTCCAGTCGCGGTGAGATTCTTGCCGGGCTCGTTGCGCTGAACCGAAGGTTGCGCTGGGCTGGAATCCCGGTTCGTACACGAACTCGTGCGATTTGCCCGTCGTGCGGTCTCCGGCTTCTCGGAGACCGCACTCGCCCAAAATCAGGCCAGAACCGGCACGGCCTTGGGAACGGTATTGATCGTCTTCAGAATGCGCGAGACGATCTGATAGGGATCCCCTTCCGAATTCGGGCGGCGATCTTCAAGATAGCCTTTGTAGCCATTTTTGATGAAGTTGACCGGCAGCCGGACCGAAGCGCCGCGGTCGGAGAGCCCATAGCTGAATTTGTCGATGGCCTGAGTTTCGTGCAGACCCGTCAGGCGCAGGTGGTTGTCGGGGCCGTAAACGGCAATGTGCTCGGGGATGTATTTCTCGAAGGCCGCCATGAGGGCTTCCAGGTAGTCCTTGCCGCCCACTTCGCGGATGTACTTCGTCGAAAAGTTGCAGTGCATGCCAGACCCGTTCCAGTCGCCTTTGAGCGGTTTGCAATGCAAGACCATATCCACCTCATACTTCTCGCAGAGACGCATCATCAAATAGCGGGCCATCCAGGTGTCATCGGCCGCCTTCTTGGAGCCTTTGGCGAAGATCTGGAACTCCCACTGGCCCTTGGCGACTTCAGCGTTGATGCCTTCGTGATTGATGCCGGCGGCGAGACAGAGATCCCAGTGCTCCTCAACGATTGTGCGGGCCAGGCTGCCCATGTTTTTGTAGCCAACACCGCAGTAGTATGGGCCTTGCGGAGTGAGAGGAAAGCCGTCTTTCGGCCAGCCGAGAGGCACTCCGTCCTTATAGAGGAAGTACTCCTGCTCGAGACCGACCCACAAATCGGGATCGTCCTCGATGGTCGCGCGGGCATTGGTGGAATGCGGTGTGCCATCGGGGTGCATGACTTCGCTCAGAACGAGATAAGCGTCCTTGCGGGCTACATCGGGATACAAAGCCACAGGTTTCAACACGCAATCGGACTTGCTTCCCTCGGCCTGCATAGTGGAACTGCCGTCGAAACCCCAAAGTGGCAGATCGGCAAGAGTGGGAGGTTTATCAAATGCCTTGAGTAGGCCTTTGCCGCGCAGGTCAGGAACAGGTTTTTTGCCGTCAAGCCAGATGTATTCGAGTTTGTACTTTGTCATGAGCCTCCTTCTGGGATGGGGACGTGGGGATGGGGGTGTCTGGTAAAGCGACTTCCTTTGAATTATTGGGGGGACGACATAAGGAATCGATGAAGAAATCGCACGCAACCGGCGCAGATGACTGCATCTAGGGCAAAAAAGGTGCAGAGGAGCCGGAAGAAACCGCTCAGGCTGGCAGCTGCGCTCCACCGTTGGCCAAGGACCCGTTGAAATGGCGTTTGGCTGCGGGTTTCAGAGGTGAGTTTGGAAGCAGGGCCTAAGCGGTGAGCCGTTCGAGCTGGTCGGGCTTGACGATGGTCAGGCTGGAGCCCTTGATCGAGATCCACTGGTCGCGGCGGAACTGGTTGAGCAGCCTGGTGACCGTCTCGCGCGAGGTGCCGGCCATATTGGCGATCTCTTCGTGAGTCAGGGCCATCGTGAAGCGAATCTCGGGCCGTCCATTGGAAGCCGCTCGTCCCCAGTCCAACAGCAGCCGGGCCAGCCGGCCAGCCGCCGAGCCGGAAAGCGCCAGCCTTTTGGCGTCGTGGAAGACTGTGAGATACTCGCCCGACAGCGACTGGGCTGCGTGCATCGAGGCAATGCCATGCCGGCCGAGAAAATCGACAAACTCCTGCTTTCGCACCGTCTTCACCTGGCAGGGCTCGATCGCCTCGGCGGTGACCTCGTGGGCAACGTTCGCCAGCACCGCGCTCAAGCCCATCACATCGCCCGGACCGGCGATCTTTAAAATCATGGTTTTGCCATCGCGGGATGTCGAGGAGATCTTAACCTGCCCGAAGCAGATTACAAATACGTTGCGTGCCGGATCACCCTCGGAAAACAGCTTGGCTCCCCTGGCGTGGCTCATCATGATCCCGATGCCGTCATAGTCGGAAAGCGCCTCGGGTGTGAGATTGCAGAACATCCGAAGATGGCGATGCTCGCAGTTAATGCAATCTTCCGGAGGGTGATGGGGATGAAAAGCCGCCATGGATTCGCCGCTGTGCAAGATGAAGTATAACGCACTTTAGCGGAATTGAAGGCAGGGATTTTCCAGCGGTCTCTGGTGGCCGTTTGACAAGGAACGGCACGAAGACCGGTAGCAACAACAAACTTCAGCTCCGCCGATACTATGCGGCCGAGCGTGCCCGCCGGTGAGTCACCGCACGGTTCAGACAACAGGCGCAATAGGCGCGCGAGACCTCGCGGGCCAGCTCCTCCAGCAACTGCATTCGCAGCGGCGGATAGATTTGAAAGGCCTCGTTGAGCGTCTCAATGGGCAGCATCAGGACCGAACCGGCGGTCTGCGCCGCGAGCGTGTACGTGTGATGGCCGTCTCCCAGGGCCGCAGCCAGTTCCACCAGGTCTCCCGCGCGCGCAGTCGAGAGCGTCAAGTGGCTCTCAAGCCGCTCAGTCTTGCGCTGGAACTGTCCCGAGACCACCAGATACAACCCTTGGCAGTTCTCCGACTGGCGAAACACCAGCTCGCCCGCATGGAAGTTGACCGACTGAGCCGCGCCGTTCAGCAGCAGCCCGACGGCCGGAGGACACTTGAGCAACTCGGCCACCGGGTGGGCTCGAACAGCTTCCATTCGCCTCGATCTTGCCTCGCGTTGCATGCTCGCGTCTCCCTTTGTCTTGGTGCCGCGTCGAAGTTCCGGCCCCGGCCCGCCGCTGGCCGAGAGCGCACTCCGCAGATCGACCTGATCCGGGCCGGTGCGTTTGATCGCGTGTATTTGTGGCAAGCCGGAATCCATCAATCGTCCATCGCTCCAATACCAAAAACTCAAAAAAACTAGCGGGTCAATGCGCTGCTATTTAGCCCCTCCGCAGGTACAGGTGCAAACGCAGCCCTCTTGCCTTTCCTTGCCTGGCGAAGATTCCGCCGGCACGCAGAGAACAGGAACACGAGAGCGGGCGAGCAGCGCAAAGGCTGTGCCATGCGGCCCCGGTGTGCCACTTGTGCGCTTGACGCCGGCCACGAGGATGCAAGGATGGTTTTCGGCAATGCCCGCGACGGTCGCCTCCACCGGATCGCCGTCTTTGGCCATGCAACGCACGGGTATCTTCTCGCTTGAGGTGATGCCGAACTCACTTAGATCCGTCGTAGCGCATGGGTCGAGAGATGCCGCGGCCTCAGCCGCCGTGCGCGCATGAAGCACCAGCAGCGGGCGCTCGAAGGTCTGCGCCAGCGAGTAGGCCGTTGCCGCGGCACTGGCGGCCGTCTCATTGCGCTCCATGGCCAGCAGCACCGGTCCGCCTGGAGTCGGACGAAACGCGCCGGCGTTCCAATCCGCAGCCACCGCGAGCACGGGGCAAGGCGACCGCCGGACGAGCTGCTCGGCAATGGCGCCCACAATTACCGGACCAGCGCCCTCCTTGCCCTTGGTGCCAATGACGATCAGCCCGGCCTCGTATTGCCGGGCCACATCCAGAAGCATCTGGGCCACCTCGCCCTGGCGAATCTCAGAGTGGCTGTGGATGCCTTCGCGAAGCAGGTCGGCCGAGAGGCTATCGAGTACAGTGCGCGCCTCTTCAGGAAGCATCTCTAGAAGCTGACCTGGAACCTCATCGACGGCGGCGTACTCCACGGGATCGGCCCCATACGCCAGCACGATGCGTGCGCCATAGGCCCCTGCCAGCTTGCGGGCATACTCTAGAGCTGCCTCCGACCGCCCTTTTAGCTCGGTGGCCACGACGATCGTCTTCAATCCTGTTGCAAAACTCACGGTGCCTCCAGGCGCCCGTTGGCGCCCCCTTGGTTTCCTGTCTATCAGGATTCAGAGTCTGCGCTCCCGAAATGAGCGTCGGCAGTGATACTATTCACCCCGCCCTGTGACTTTCGTCACAAGCTTCTTTTCAAGAAGCGTTTAGAGGAGCCCTCCGTTTCGAGCCAAAGAATCCGGATACAACAAGCTTGAACTTACCACCGGGCAGAAGATCTTGAAATTCAATATATGGTACGTTGACCCGGCTTGTGACCCCTGACACTTGCGCCGGCAGACATCTGGGCGAGAATCAAGCTGTAAGGCCTACCAGCCATCCACGGCGGGGCCAGGAGAAAACTTTCATGAGCGATCTTGCACCGCTGGCTGAGTCCGTCAGCGTCGACCCCTTGGTAGGCCACCCTGCCGACTTCCATGTCTTTCACAAGTTCCTGGAGCGCTGCAAAGAGCTGCCGGCGATCACAACCGCCGTCGTCTGGCCCCTCTCCGACGTGGCTCTCAAAGGCGCGGTTGAGGCTGCCGAAGCACAGCTGATCCAGCCCACGCTGATCGGCGACGAAGCCGCTATGAAGGCGCTGGCCGCGAAGATCGGCGTCAATATCAGTCCCTACCCGATCCTCGATGCCGACACAGAGCGCAAGGCAGCCGAACTGGGCGTGGCCATGTGCCGCAGCGGCAGCGCACAGGCGATGATGAAGGGCAGCCTGCACACCGACGAGCTGATGAAGGTAGCCATGAAGGCCGACACCGGCCTGCGTACAAATCGCCGCATCAGCCACGTGTTCGTCATGGACACTCCAGCCTATGCGCGGACGCTGCTGATCACCGATGCAGCCATTAACATCGAGCCCGAGTTGGAAGACAAGATCCACATCGTCCAGAATGCCATCGACTTGGCACATGCTCTGGGCATCCCCGAGCCCAAGGTCGCACTGCTCTCGGCCGTCGAAACCGTCAGCACTAAGATCAAGTCCACACTCGACGCCGCGGCTCTCTGCAAGATGGCCGATCGCGGCCAGATCACGGGCGGCATTCTCGACGGCCCATTGGCCTTTGACACGGCCGTCAGCGTCAAGGCAGCCAAGATCAAGGGGCTGGTCTCACCGGTCACCGGCCAGGCCGACATTCTGGTGGTGCCCGATCTCGAAAGCGGCAACATGCTCGCCAAGCAGCTCGAATACCTGGGCGGAGCGCAGTTGGCCGGCATCGTGCTCGGCGCTCGCGTTCCGACGATCCTGACCAGCCGTGCGGATTCGGCAGCAACTCGGCTTACCAGTTGCGCCGTGGCTGTGCTGCTGCACTACGCCAGCCACCCGCTGTGATCGGATTCGTTTCCTGGCTGGATTCAGGACTCGGGGCGCCACCTCTTCGCGAGACTGGCGCCCGATTTGTTTCCTGCCGGTTCACCGTCTTTGAGAACAGCCTAAAAAGACTCCGCGCCCCATCCTTTCGCCTTTTTCCGGCGAAAGGATGGGAATCCTCGAACCAATTCCTGGCTGAATGCATAAGAACCCTTCACCATGCACGGGCATCCTATCTGTTGCGCAGGGGTACACAGTCATGGGGCTTTCCTTCGCAATTCCCTGACGTGGCCCCGGCAAAGGAGTCTCCATGCCCAACCATACCCGTGAAAAGGAATCAAAGGCCGTCAGGCTGCAAACGCCGGACGGCTTCTCACCCGAAGCCGTCAAAAACCTCTCCAGCGTGCTGAACGCCCTGCTGGCCGATACTTTCGCTCTTTATCTCAAGACCAAGAACTTCCACTGGCACATGAGCGGTCAGCACTTCCGCGACTATCACCTGCTGCTCGACGAGCACGCCGCGCAGATCTTCGACATCACCGACGCCATCGCTGAGCGCGTCCGCAAAGTGGGTGGAACGACCATCCGTTCCATCGGCCACATTGCCCGGCTCCAGCGGATTCACGACAACGACGAGGAGTTTGTGGGTCCCACCGAAATGCTGAGGGAACTCCACAACGACAACAAATCGCTGATAGAAAGCCTGCGTTCGGCACACGAGGTCACCAGCAAGGCCAGCGACCACGCCACCACCAGTCTGATCGAGGTCTGGATCGACGAAGCCGAGCGGCGCGCGTGGTTCCTCTTCGAGGCAACGCGGTAACCGCCAATTCGTAGTACGTTCCAGAACGTCATCATCCGGTACACTGCGTCCCCCTGAGGCTGATTTCAGGAGTTCGGACCAATTGCATGCCCCGATTTGCCTTCGGGGGACGCCCGAGGGATCGTCTGCATCCTAATGGATGGTAATAGCTCCCGTAAGTATCTTTCTATTGTGCAGAAATTAGACCTCCACATTCCCGGTTTTTTGGTGTAAAGGATTGAAAAGAGAAAATTTGCGGGTTCGCTGCTCTGGAGAAACCCGGAAGAACTGCCGAAGTATTGAATATTGCACCCTCCCCCAGCTGAGCATTTCAAGAAGGATCGACCGGAATATTCGACGAAGCGGGGAAGGCCGGAATGCAAATTCAAGCAGAAGCGTACCTCTCGGCCTTAATGGAAAGCACCGAGGACCTTATCTGGTCGGTGGACCTCGACGACCGTCTGGTAACCTTCAACGGCGCGCTGAGCCGGCATATAGCGGCTGTCTTCGGCGTTCAGCTCGCCGCGGGTATGCTTCCGAGAGATATCGTCCCGCCCGAAAGAGCAAATCTCCTGCCTCCACTCTATGAGCGTGCGCGAGCCGAAGGTTCGGTACGGATCGAATTCCCTCTCGCTGATGGCCGGGTATTGGACCTGGCTCTCAACCCAATCCTTGCCGATGGCGAGGCTACCGGCGTCTCCGTCTTTGGCAAGGACATCTCGAAGCGGAAGGCGGCAGAGGGTGCGCTCCGCGAGGCTGAGAGAAAGTACCGGAGCATCTTCGACGGGGCGTTGGAAGGCATCTTCCAGACAACTCGCGAAGGAAGGCTTCTGACAGCCAACCCGGCGCTGGCTAAGATGCTGGGCTACGGCTCGGTAGACGAGCTGCTTTCCTTAGCAAAGAATGTGGGAGAGCTCATCTGGGCGGAACCGGAGGAGCGATCGAAGTACCTGCGCCAGCTCGAAGAGCGCGGAGACTGTCTGGGCTTTGAGTGCCGGCTCAAGCGCAAGGATGGCCTAAGCATCTGGGCTTCGCTGAATGCACGCCGAGTTTGCGGCAGCGATGGCCGGTTGCTGAACTATGAAGGTTTCATCATCGACATCACCGAGCGCAAGCGCGCAGAACAGGCACAGCGCGAGATCATGGACGACTTGCAGCAGGCGCAGGCCATCGGAGCCCTTGGCAGCTACGCCCTGAATATTCCAACCGGTGTCTGGTCCAGTTCCAGCGTCATGGATGAGATCTTCGGTATCGGCAAGGAGTATCAACACGATGTATTGGGATGGGCCGCGCTGGTCCATCCCGCCGACCGTGCGATGATGACCGCGTATTTTGTGGATGAGGTGCTGGGCAACGGGAAGGCCTTTGATAAGGAGTACCGCATCATTCGGCAAACAGACGGGGCCGAGCGGTGGGTGCATGGAATGGGCAGGCTCGATTTCGATGCACAGGGAAAGCCCGCGAAGATGCGCGGAGTCATCAAAGACATCACCGAGCGGAAGATAGCGGAGATACAGCTCGGCGATAGTGAGGAACGCTATCGAGCCACCTTCGAACAGGCACCCGTGGGTATCGTTCATACCTCCTTCGATGGCATCATTCTGAGGTGCAATTCCCGCTTCGCTGAGATTCTTGGCTACCCTCCCGAGGAACTCCCTGGCACTACGGTGCTGCAACTCACCGCGCCGGAGGACATACCTCTGAGCACGCAGCGTCTCCAGAGTGCCTCGACCAGCACGGCCAAAACGAAGACCCTTGAGAAGCGATATGTCCGCAAGGACGGCGCCTTGACGTGGACAAAGCTGACCATATCGATCCAACGCGACCGCGACGGCCGACCCTTGCACTTCATCACTTTTGTCGAAGACATCAACGACGCCAAGGCCGCGCAAGAGCTTCTGGTCACTGCGCAGCAAGCGGTGCGGGCCAGTGAAGAGCGTTACCGCACCGTTTTCGATACCAGCCCCACCTCGATCATTGTGGGCCGGCTGAGCGATGGGTTTGTGATCGACACCAATAAGACCTACCTTGACCTGTCGGGCTTCGAACGCGATCAGGTCATTGGACACAAAACGACGGAGATCGGCTTCTGGAGGAATGCCGCGGATCGAAAGAAGATGGTCGATGCACTGCTCGAAGGCCAGCAATGCCGCGATCTGGAGTTTCAATCCACCAGAAAAAACGGGGAGCTGTTTTGGATGCGAGTCTCCGCATCGCTCATCGAGGTCGCGGGATGTAAATGCATCGTCACCTTCGCTCAGGACAGCTCCGAATCCAAGGCCGCCGAGGAGCGCCTGGCCACCGCCGCAAGCGCACTGCAGTTGAGCGAAGAGCGCTACCGCACTGCATTCCAGACCAGTCGCGATGCCATTGCCATCAACCGCCTCAGCGACGGCAACTATATTGATGTGAACCAGGCATTCCTCGACATTACCGGCTATGAACGCGAGGAGGTCATAGGAAAAACATCGCTTGAACTGGGAATCTGGGTTGATCCCCGCGACCGGCTGGCGATGAGAGATATGGTGGGCAGTAGCTCAAGCTGCCACAACCTTGAGGTTCAATTCAAAAAGAAGGACGGGACGGTCTTCTGGGGACAGATGTCTGGATCACTGATGGAGGTCAACGGCGTCCCCTGTGTTCTCTCCGTAACCAGGGATCTATCGGAATCGAAGGCCGCGGCAAGCACGATCCAGAGCCTGGCCTTCTATGACCCGTTGACCGGTTTGCCCAACCGCCGCCTGCTCTTCGAGAGACTCGGCCAGATTCTGGCCGACGAAGCCAGAAGCGGACGATTGAAGGCGCTGCTGTTGATCGATTTGGACAATCTCAAGACGCTGAACGATACCCTCGGGCATTACGTGGGGGATCTTCTGCTCAAGGAAATCGCCCGGCGCATAGTCGCCTGCGCACGCGCAGCCTCGACCGTTGGCCGAGTGGGCGGTGATGAGTTTGTCGTCATCCTCGATGAGCTGAGCCCAGTTGCCGAAGAGGCCGCGACCCAGGCTAAAGCCGTCGGGGAAGAGGTCCTCATCGCCATCAGCCAGCCCTGTCTCCTGGAAAACCGCGAATGTCTTCCGGCCGCGAGCCTGGGAATTACGGTCTTCGGCGATCACGAAAACACCGCGGACGAGATCATGCAGAAAGCCGATATCGCCCTGTACCGCGCCAAGGCCGCCGGGCGCAACACGCTGCGCTTCTTCTCCCCCGCCTTGCAGGCTGTGGTCAACGCTCAAGCCGAATTGGAGAACGATCTGCGCCAGGGGATCAAGGCGAAACAGTTCCTGCTCTACTATCAGCCTCAGATTGAACGGGGCCGCTTGACGGGCTCTGAGGCTCTGATCCGCTGGGTACACCCCAGCCGGGGACTTGTATTTCCAGACGAATTCATTCCACTGGCCGAGGAAACGAGATTGATTCTGCCGCTGGGAGACTGGGTGCTGGAGACTGCCTGCAGGCAAATCGCCATATGGGCGCAAAAAAAGGAATCGGCTTATCTCACAGTCTCGGTCAATATCAGCGCATTGCAGTTCCGACAGCCGGAATTCGTCGAACGAGTACTGGCAATCGTCTATCAAACCGGCGCAAACCCCAAAAACCTGAAGCTTGAACTCACCGAGAGCATGCTTGTGGAGAACTTCGAAGAAGTCATCGCCAAGATGACCGAACTGAAATCCCGGGGACTAAGCTTCTCCCTCGACGATTTTGGCACGGGCTATTCCTCACTGGCCTACCTCAAGCGCCTTCCCCTGGATCAGCTGAAGATCGATCGTGCCTTCGTACGCGACATTCTGGTGGACGTGTCCAGCGGCGCCATCGCGCAGACCATTATCTCGCTCGGCCGAGCGATGGATCTGTCGGTGGTGGCTGAAGGTGTCGAGACTGAAGAGCAGCGGGGCTTCCTTGCAGGCCTCGGCTGCCACTGCTTCCAGGGAAATCTC